>Ga0102934_1001321_pt1 | contig 17310 bp, 18 predicted proteins | sample SalPonR2_A_D1_MG_FD_78175 | JGI IMG/M metagenome (GOLD analysis project Ga0102934, IMG submission 78175) | Salt pond soil microbial communities from South San Francisco under conditions of wetland restoration - Salt Pond MetaG R2_A_D1_MG | ecosystem: Environmental > Aquatic > Marine > Intertidal... | reverse complement strand
GCTGCACCGGCCAACGTAATCTATGCCGCACCTAATACAATTACCGGCTCCATTGGAGTATTTGCAGTTATTCCCCAGGCTCAAGAGCTCATGCAGGATAAAATCGGCCTTGCCTTTGATACCGTAACCACCGGCCCATACGCGAGTGCATTTAATGTAGCAGAGGAACTTAGTGAATCAGAAAAAGATTTCTATCAGTCCTTTGTTGACTCCATCTACCAGCAATTTTTGCACCATGTAGCCAACTCAAGAGGTATGTCTGTGGAACAAGTACATGAAGTCGCACAAGGAAGAGTTTGGCCCGGGAAAAAAGCACTGGAAATAAATTTGGTCGACGAGATTGGAAATATGCAAAACGCATTGGATAAAGGCGTAGAACTGGCCGGTCTCGAAGAATATAAAATCAGGGAATATCCAAAGACAAAAAACCCTATAGAAATGTTACTTGAAAATTTTGGGGAGGGGAACGGAACGTCTCCTGCCATTAAAAAAGAGATTGAGTCTTTTCTATCGGAATCCTTTCCGCACTATCAGATCAAAAAAGAGTATGAAAGTCTCACTGGGGTTCAAATGCGACTCCCCTATTATTTGGATTTAAGTAAACAATCTTCATCTAAAATTTATTAGAAGAGAAGGAATTATCTTAAATGAAAATAGAGGAAGAAATAAAGCAAAAAGAATTTAGTAGCGAACGATTAAAGGCTTTAGTCAATATCTTATTTACAGCTTCCTGGTTCTACAGTCAACAGAATCAGATCTTTAAAGAATTTGATATCTCCTGGCAACAATTTAACATCTTACGCATTCTTCGAGGCCGTAAAGGGAAACCGGCCTCACTTAAAATGCTGTCACAAAGGATGATTGACAGAAATTCAAATACCTCTCGCTTAGTAGATAAACTAGAGTCAAAAGGATATGTAGCCAGAAATTCAAATGAAATTGACCGAAGAAAAGTAGATATATTTATTACCAAAGAGGGTCTGGAAATTGCTAATATGGCCTCTATTGAAACGGAAAGCTTAGTTCAAGAAAAAATAAATAATCTAACCGAAAAAGAAGAAATTCAACTCAACCTACTTCTCGATAAATTGCGAGGCCCAGAGTGCTCTCGCGAATAATTTTCGGTCGCCGTGAACAATTTAGTTGTATATACATTTAAATAGTATTGTTTCACTCAAAAAATAAAAACATGTTAACATTGATCTCTTTTTTAGTAGGGTTATTCACCCTTAGTTTAAGTCCGTCGGTAGAAACACCTGCTCCTTCTAATCTGGAAGATGGTGTTTATAAGGTCTCTTTGTCTGACAGTCAAATTAAATGGCAGGCCTATAAAGTAACAGGACAGCACGACGGAGTGGTTAATTTATCTTCAGGTGAGTTGCGAATAAAAGATAATAAAATTGCAGGAGGAAACTTTGAAGTCGATATGACATCCATCACAGTAACTGATTTATCAGGAGAAAGTAAAGGCAAACTCGAAGGCCATTTGAAATCACCCGATTTTTTCGGTGTTGAAGATCATCCCAAAGCAAAATTTGTTATCAGTGAAGCCTTTCCAATGGGTGAAAGTGGTAAGTATAGAATTAAGGGAGATCTGACTATAAAAGATAATACAAATCCGATTGCGTTTAATGCACAAATGACAGAGGAAGGAGAAATGTTAGTAGCGAATGCAGATCTTAAAATTGATCGTTCTAAATATAATGTTCGATACGGATCGGGATCATTTTTCGATAATTTAGGTGATAAGACCATCTACGACGAATTTGATTTGGCTATTACTTTAAAGGTGAAAAAGTAAATCTTTTTTAACAGTTATAATTGATGAGGTCACTGCATTTATGTAGTGACCTTTTTTTTGGCCGTGTCCCTCGGCTATACCTAAAGCCTATAGCCTCGGGTCGTTATGCTACGCAGCTCGTTCAGATTCCCCCCTTCATCCCACATAAATATGGGATTCCGGGGCTTCACTCGGCTCCCGGCCATCGCGCGACCCACGCGGCGGATCTCTCGTCTCGTGACCGAGACGAGACTACTTCGCAGCACTCACGGTATAATAAATCGCCCTTTTTTTTATACTTTTACTCAGATTCAAAACGATTTTCTTATGCCACAGTTTAATATCAAAGATCGCTTCTTTACCTACGTGAAATATCATACTACTTCTGATCCAACAGCCCCAGCTGATAAATATCCAAGTACAGATCGGCAAAAGAAACTGGGACAGCATCTAGTCGATGAACTACAACAATTGGGCGTTAAAGATGCAGAAATAGATGAACACGGAGTTGTATATGCAACCATTCCTTCAAACTCAACTAAGAATGTGCCCACCTTATGCTTTTGCAGCCATATGGATACCAGTCCTGATAGTTCTGGAAAGGATGTAAAGCCCATAGTACACAAAAATTATAATGGTGGAAACATAACTCTGCCTGATGACCCAAGTCAACAATTGACTCCCAATTTACATCCAGCTTTAAAGGAGAAAAAAGGTGAGGATATTATTACCGCTTCAGGAACAACACTGCTTGGCGCCGATGACAAGTCAGGCATTGCTGTTATTATGGCTCTAGCGGAATATCTGCAGGCTCATCCCGAAGTTCCTCACGGAAATATTCGGATCTTGTTTACCTGCGATGAAGAGATCGGACGTGGAGTGAATCGAGTGGATATGGAAAAACTCTCTGCCGATATCGGTTATACATTAGATGGTTCTGATCTTGGGGTTATTGAAGATGAAACATTTTCTGCCGATTCAGTTACTGTGCATTTAAAAGGTGTTGTAGAGCATCCGGGCTATGCATATGGTAAATTAGTGAGTGCATTGAAGGCAGCCTCTGCATTTGTGAATGCCTGGCCTAAAGATCAATTATCACCTGAAACAACCAAAGGAAAAGAAGGGTTTGTCCACCCGGTAAGCATGGAAGGAACTGTAGAAAAAGCTACGATTCAGTATATCATCCGTGACTTTTATACTGAAGGCCTGGATGATAAGTTCGCAATGTTTCAGCGCATTGCTCAACAAATTCATGAAGAATTTCCAGGACTGGGTATTGAAATTGACCGCGAAGAACAGTACCGAAACATGAAATACGTAATCCAGGACTATCCGGAAGCGGTTGAACATGCACTAGAAGCAATGAAGAGAGCAGGGATTGAAGCACGTAAAGAGCGTGTTCGAGGAGGTACCGATGGGTCTCGACTTTCTTACATGGGACTCCCCTGCCCCAATTTATTTACTGGACAACACGCTATACACGGAAAACAGGAATGGATATCCTTACAGGATATGGAAAAATCAGTTCAAACCCTTCTAGAATTAATCCAAATATTTGAAGAAAAAACTTAAGGCCGTTCAAAGTAGAATTCGCTTACATGAGTCCGAAAACCTTAGCATACTTTAATAGCTCAGACTGATTTGAAATCTTCACTTTACCCGTCATTACGGCCATCATTGGGTTAATCTCTTTTTTAAGTAGTTTTTCAAAAGTAGATGCCTTTGTTTTTACAACACATTTTGGCTCACCCTCTAAACCGTCTTTCACATCTACTGTGCCATCATTAACTTCCACCGTTAAATCTCCACCACCATCACCTGACAAAATGAAGTGAAATCGCGTTTCTAAACCCTCTGTTACTGCTGGGTCAATTTTATCTTCTAATCCTTTGATGTATTCAATAGCATTCATGATTTTTCTGTTATTTTGCAACTAAAGATACAACAAGATGGATGGTAAAAAAGGATTTAGAATCATATTTATGGGTACACCAGAGTTTGCAGTGCCCTGCCTACAAGCTTTACATGAGTCAGATTTTAATGTCGTTGCCGTAGTTACCGCCACCGACAAGTTTGGTGGTAGAGGGAAGAAAAAATTATTGCAAAGTGCTGTTAAAAGATATGCAGATAAAAATGATATACCCGTTTTACAACCCCGGAATCTAAAATCGCCCCAATTTTTGGAGGAGTTGGCCTCCTACCGCGCGGATTTACAATTAGTTGTTGCCTTTCGGATGCTTCCCGTTGCAGTTTGGGATATGCCCCCCAAGGGGACCATCAACTTACATGCATCCTTGCTTCCTAATTATAGAGGAGCTGCTCCGATCCACTGGGCTATCATTAATGGAGAATCAGAAACTGGCTTAACTACATTCAAGTTAAAACATGCCATTGATACCGGAGATTTAATTGAACAGATTAAAATTACTATAGATCCAGCTGATACGATGGGGTCATTGGCTGAAAAAATGAGTACACTTGGGGCAAAACTACTCGTATCCACGACGGAGAAAATATATAAAAATGAGATTGAACTTAAACCCCAAAATCTGGATATTGAAACTAAACCGGCTCCCAAGATTTATTTTGAGGATGCTCAAATTGTTTTTGATCAAGCGACATCGGTTGTTTACAATTTCATCCGTGGAATGGATCCTTTTCCGGCTGCCTGGACAAAAATTGATGGAAAAGTAGTAAAAGTGTTTTCATGTCGTCCTTTACCAACTTCAGCAAAAAACAAAGCGGGCAGTATTCGTGTAGATGGTAATAAATTATTTATCTCCACGCAAGATGGCGAAATTGAGATTCAATCACTAAAAATGGAGGGAAAGAAAAAAATGGTGACTACTGAATGGTTAAATGGCTATGAGATCAAAAATGACAGAGTTGGAACCTAAAAGAGTCGGAATATTTCTCCCAGACGATCTATTGAATATTTTATAAATTGAATATCCGGAAGTAAAAAACTATCCTTATTAGATTGAGATGCAGCCGAAGACAAGGCATCTGAATAACCTAGCGAAAATAAAAACACAAGTGATATCGCACCTAAAACGGCTATTCCTAAAAACCCTCTTTTGTTAAATTTTGATTTCATATTCATTCTACTACTAAATATACGCATTAATAAGTCGTTTTGTTACAGTATGGGTGGCTTTTTTTTCCCAATCGCCAAAATTATCTAACTTATCTACGATTTTTCCATCGTGAAGTATAAATATATGATCGCAGACATTGTCAATCATGTTCAAATCATGTGTAATGACTAAGATACTAAAGGACCACTTCATCCTTAAATACTCTATCCACTTCCATAGTTTATATTTTGAAATACCATCAAGTCCGCTGAATGTTTCGTCGATAATTAGGAGGTCGGGTTTGCATAATAGTGCCCGGGCAATGAGCATACGCTGCCGTTGGCCTCCTGATAAACCCAAAATAGTCCGATCCATCCATTCTTCTTCAATTTGTAGTATTTGGAGAACTTCTTTAAATGAAGTGGACCACAAATGCTCCCACCGTTTATAAATAGGATGTAATTGAAATTTCATGATTTTATAAGGATGAAAGTTTTGAACGGGGTCCTGTGATAGATACTGAACTTGTCTAAAGCAAATAGATTCACTTCCCGACTTCCATTGAAGATGTCCTGCAATGAGCTTGCCTATTGTGCTTTTGCCCGCACCAGACATTCCGGTAAGGCCAACTATTTCATTACGGTAAATTTCAAGGTCCACTTCAAATGAAAGCATTTCATTCCCCTTTCCAAATGTAAAAACCCCATCAGTAACTTGATATATGGGACTGTTTTCCAATCGAGTCGTTGCATCTGTAAGAAGTTGATTTTGTTCTTGGCCAATAACATTCTGAACTTGATACAAACTCGGCCTGACAGGCACTAACTTCTGCTTATTAATTTCAAACAGTAAATCTACATTTTTCGAAAGCAAGTTTTCATCATGGCTAGCTATAAAACAAATCCGATCATTTTCTCGGACCCAAGCTTGAATATCCCTTAAAATAGATCTAGCCGTCAATTGGTCAATACCGGCTGTGGGCTCGTCCAAAAGAAGTAAATCTGGCATTTGAAATATGCTCATGGCCAAAATTACCCGTTGTAGTTCCCCACCCGAGCATTGGTGAGGATACCTATTCAATAGTTCTTCATTTCCCGATAGAGAGCAATATTCTAATACCGATTCCACATCTAAACTGTAGTCTGCATGGGCCTTGAATACATCCTCGAGCGAAACTCCTACTCTATGTATAGGGCTCAGTGTATATTCGGGTTGCTGTGACATGAAGCTTATGCGAGGCAATTCGTTGTTCAACCAGTTGAAATTGGCAATACATTCAGTAGCTTGCAACCCAGCCAAGCTCATTAATAGGCTGGATTTCCCAATTCCACTTGCCCCTCTTAATCCATAAATCTTACCTTGCTCGAAGATCATTCGGGTATCCCTTAGTAATGAATCCTGATGGGATTTATAGGATAGCTGTTTTATTTCTAGAGAGTACAATACCTTAATTTTAAATTGACCTGCAATACTTACGGAGTATACCCACAAATGTCGATGATTTTAGTAAGATAATCTAAAAGAGTGAAATAAAATGGGTATTACAATCATCTTATATTTATATTAGACAACAAATCAACCATAATGTGGCGATTCCTTAAAATATTTCTTATTTCTCTTACAACACTTATTCTGCTATTAGCCGGCATACTATACTGGCAAAAGGATAATATTATTCAAGCTGTAGTCAAATCTGTTGAGGACAGCTATCAAGTCCAATTGTTATACGAAAAAAGCAATCTCCAACTTCTAAGAAGCTGGCCAGATGTTAGTTTTGAAGTCCAGAATGTTTCCGTAAGGCCGAATTCTGTTGCGCTCGATTCGGTGCCGATTTTATCGATAGGTAAATTAGGTATTGCAGTATCATTCTGGCAGGTGTGGAGCGCTCCATACCAGATCGCTGAAATTTACTTGGATCGACCGACCCTTAATCTTAATTGTGATTCATTAGGGAGTTGTAATTATAATGTTTTGCTAAACAATAATGATGATTCCGATAGCCAGGATCAATCTACGAGCCAAGCTCAGTTCTTACTAGAAAAGCTACATTGGAGTGAGGCTAGAATCGAATATACCAATCAGGCCCAAAATCAATCTTTAAAAATCCAAAACTGGAACGCTAGCTGGTTTATTGCTTATTTGAATAACCAATGGACCATTGACATGGATAACCAGCATTCCGATTTGTCTTTTTATCAAAATAGTGTCGCACTCATCCCCAATCTTTCTTTTTCAGCAAAAGGTCAGCTGTTTTTTGACCCCGAGAAAGGAATGCTTGAACTTGAAGATCATTTATATACCATTAATGGTCTCCAGTTAGAAGGATCCGGTAAAGTATCAAATCTAAACCAAGTCCCTATAATGGATTGGTCAGTTAAAATGCCGAGCAATGATATTGAGTCAATCGTCTCTCTTTTTCCCACGGCATTTGATTCGTACAAGGAAGAATTAACGACACAAGGAAATGCTGAATTTGAGGCTAAAGTGGTGGGCGCATTTGATGCCGAGACTGAAAATTACCCCACTGTCAATGCTCAGTTACGCGTATCTGATGGTTATTTGAAGTATAAGTCTACACCTCAGCCTCTTGAAAACTTAATGATCAACGTCGACATCACAAAAGATCAAGGAGATCTCAGTTCACTGCATCTGATAATGAACCAAGTCCAAGGTAGCTTTGGAAACAATGGCCGCTTCGATCACAATATGGATGTATATCCTTTTTCAGATCATAAAACAAATAAGGGGAAAACCAATATTCAGTTTTCTGCCTCTGACTTATATGCCAGCTTTCCTTTTATTGATGAGATGGCCTTAGAAGGAGCCTTCGAATTCTCGAGCAAATACCAATTTAATATGGCTCAGATCGAAAATGAATCCTGGGATGAGATCAGTGTGTTGGCTAATTTAAAGGGTGACAATATTGTTTATCCTGATGAAAGCCTTGTAGAGTATAAAGTAAGCAAGCTATCAGCCAATATTGAACAGCAAAACGTAAGCGTTGGACTAGAAAACGTCCAATATGGTCGAAGCTTCTTATCCTTTGTTGATTTTAAGGGACCTATTCTCCCTTATCTTTTAGGAAAGGCCAAAATATTAAACGGGACTCTAATGGCCAGAGGTAAGATGATTGACTTAAACCCATGGCTTGTTAACGAAGCTCAGGTCGACACCTCTGTAGCGGTGTCCACCTCCAATATAGATCTTTCCCCATATCATCTAGATTATGAGTTTAAAACGGATGAATTGCGGTACGATGAGTATGACCTCACCCAGATTCAGTTCAATGGGAAATTAAAAGACGGACATCTATGGGTTGAAAAAATGGAGGGAATTTATGAGTCCACCTTTCTTCAGTGTAATGGAGAAGTGGGTAATATATCGGGGTATCTGAACGGAGTATCAAATTTAAGAATGGACTTTGCCTGTTCAGGAGATGAGTTTGACCTTTGGGCGTATATGAGCTCTGAAGAAAATGCACAAAATGTAGCTGAAAAAGAAGCCGTTGAACCGTTTCGGTTCCCCGAAGAAATAGATATGAACCTTAGCTACAAGTTGAATAAAGTCAAGTATGATAAAATTAATTTCGATCGAGTCAATGGATCACTAAGTCTTTCAAAACAAGTGTTAGCTATTCAACCTACTCGTCTGAGTACATTAGGGGGAGAAATGAGTATAGAGGGGGAAGTAAAGCATAAAGGTACAAATCAATTGCATTATCATTTTGATATGGCAACTAAAGAATCTGAGTTTAAATCCGCCTTTCAATCTGTGTCCATGATACAGAAAATTGCACCCGTTTTCAAGCATATGTTTGGGGAATTCAATACTCAAACCTCCATTGACGGAGACCTGGATGTAGATTTGGCGCCGGTCTTATCCAGTATATCAGCGCAGGGAGTGATTGAGACGTTAAATGCCAGAATAAAAGACTTTAAATGGCTAGAGAGGTTAAACAGCATAGTCGGAGAAGGAACTGTTGAGAATTTCCATTTTAATCGTACCAAAAACTGGTTCAGCATTGAAAATGGAATGGTCTTTCTAGATCCTACCACAATGGAAATTGGCAATGAAACTTGGGCCATCGAAGGAAGCCATCAAATTGAAGGAGGAATTAATTACTTGTTTAGTGGACCTATTTCTGTTGGTCAATTAAGAAATAGCAAAATAGGAAGAGACTTGTGGAATTCTGTAGATCAAACCGTTCAAAAGTTTGGGGGTTCTAAAATTCCTGAAGATGCAAAAATCAATATTGATATTGAATTGACAGGTACCACCACAAATCCCTCCGTTAAAATTCGACCCTTAGATAATATGGAGGATCAACTCCGAGGGATAGTGAAAGATAAAAAGGAGCGCAAGAAAGAGGAGTTAACAGAGCAATTCGAAAATGAGAAAAAGGAATTGGAACGCCGCGCTGAAGAAACGAAGAAGGACGTTAAAAAAGATATCACTCGAGAGATAAAGTCTTTAGCAGATTCCGGGAAAACAACCAGTCGTGTAGACTCTTTAAAAAGAGAAGCAGAAAAGAAGACAAAAGAAGTGAAAAAGAAATTTAAAAAGTGGAACCCTTTCGGCAATTAATATCATCTTATGAAAGTATTGGAAATAGAGAATGTTAGTAAGTCCTACGGAAAGCACAAAGCGTTAGAAAGCCTAAACTTAACTTTAGAAAGAGGGAATGTATACGGTTTGCTTGGGCCTAATGGGTCAGGAAAGACAACTACACTGGGAATTATTCTAGGAGTTTTGAAGGCTGACGAGGGACAATTTACCTGGTTTGAAGAAAAATATGAGCCCTTTCCGAGACTAAAAGTGGGGGCCATTTTGGAAACACCCAACTTTTACCCTTACCTGAATGCTATAGATAATTTGCGCATTGTACAACATATAAAAAGATCCCCCCAGGACGATTTAGAAAGTTTATTGAAATGGGTGAACCTATATGAGCGAAGAAAATCTAATTTTAAGTCTTACTCGCTGGGCATGAAACAACGACTGGCCATTGCAGCGGCACTTATTGGCGAGCCAGATGTTCTCATTTTTGATGAGCCTACAAATGGCCTGGACCCTCAGGGTATAGCTGAAATCCGGGAAATCATTTTAAAAATAGCTGATGAGGGTAAAACGATATTTATGGCAAGTCACATTTTAGATGAAGTAGAAAAAATTTGCTCTCATGTTGCTATACTAAAAAATGGAAACCTCATTGCCGAAGGCCCGGTTGGAACGATCTTAGGAGACAGTGTTATTCTGGAGGTTGGAGCAAATTCTGATATGGAGACAAAATTATTGTCATGGATTGATGATCGAGAAGACATGGAACTCATGAATAAGGATGGGGCTATATTTCTGGTAGCCATAGAATCTGATTGTGATCCAGAGGGGGTAAATAGAGATGCTTTTGAGAAAGGTCTTACTCTGAGTCACCTCAAGATAAGAAAGCGTAGTTTGGAAGAAGAGTTTTTATCCATTACAAAATAATACAATATGTCAATATTTCAACTCATACAGCTTGAATGGTTTAAATATCGCAAAAACACAACCTTCCGTGTTACAGCCATTTTATATTTTATTCTGCTTCCATCCCTCCCCTCTATTATCTTGTCTTTCGATACGCTTCCGCCCCCCCTACCCTCACCTGCTTCTTTTTTCGACTTTCCTGAAATTTGGGGCTTGGTAGCCTATACCGGGAATTGGTTGGCTTATTTCCTTTTTGGCTTTTTGGGGGTTTATATCATTTCGGTGGATACAACGAATAAAACCTTACGACAAAGCATTATAAATGGGCTGAGCCGGTCCCAGGTTATTAAAGCTAAGTTGATGTTCATACTATCGATTGCTGTTTTAGCGACCGCCTTCTATATACTTACTGTCTTATTTTTAGGAATTTTTGGATCAGAACCATATGAAGGTAGCCCTCTTTTTGGTGAAGAGTTTATTATTGCCCGCTATTTTCTGATGTGCCTGGCATACCTTGTTTTTGGATTTTTAATAGGCCTATTAATAAGATCGATCGGAGTAGCAACTATGCTGTATTTTTTATATGTTTTCTTCATAGAAGTTATTATTCGATACCTCGTACATCTAAATGTTTTTAAGGATCATAGAAGCATGATATTTTACCCGATGAATGCTTTGGAAGATCTTACGCCATTCCCATTTGGTGGAGAAGCAGCAAATGCTAGCATGAACCTGAGTTTCAACTTGTTTCTCTCCCCTACTGAAGCATTTATAACCACATGCATTTATACCTTAGTATTCATTGCTTTCATAATATATATAATACTAAAACGAGATATGTGATTTTTAGCGTCTGATCGTTCGTTTTTGAATGATCTAAAAGAATTATGAATCCGATGTATATAAAGAACGAAAATTAGGGGTGAGGAAAACAAAGAATCAAGGCAGTGCAGGTAATTCGGAACTGCGCCTTCCCCAACTATAATATATTCTTATACTCGGAAGCACACGGGGACGAAATTCATTCGGTTGCACAAAATCCTGAAAGGCATCACCTTGAAAAAGTCTCTCACCGGGCGGGATATTCAAACCTCTACGCTCAAAAACAACTAAACCGAGCAGAAACTCAATTTGACTATACCATGCTCCCCCATGAATAAATTGTCCACCCATCATATACCAAACGCCCCCAAGTCGACTCTTCATTTCAATTCCATCCCTGGTTACAATATTTACCAATGTATTCGTAAATCTTTCGAGTTCTACATTATTTCCGGTATGCAGCGCATAACGCCCTCCCACTGTTATGCCCCACATCCTATATTTTTCCGTAAACTTAATATAGCTCAATTCAGCCCGAAGCCCTCTACGTGATTCATCCTTAACAAGGAATGGAGAAAACAGATATCCGGCCTCAACCTTCCAACCCGTTCTTTCATTTGTACGCAGGAGATATTGAATCTGAGCAGCAGGAACAACAGGGTTGAGAAGCGATGTTAATTGCAAACCAACATGATGTCTGCTAAAAGAATCCTCAAGGCTAACGCTTGAGGAGGTCTGAGCTAGACAGAATACCTGAGAAAATAAAAAAAAGCAAAACCAAGCAGAAAGGCATCTAAAACGGATAACCGAATTGATCTTATTTAAGGAAGAATGTGATAGGTCTTTCATAGTTAGCTGAAACAGCAATATTTATCTTCTTCAATCAATCAGAACCTGCCTTAGATCCTGAAATAAACCCCATTACAATCAAACATTTAGATGCATAATTGGTTATATATATACAATAAAACAAAGGGGTAATCCCATTTTATCACAAAATATTCAACAAATATATGAAGACGTACAAGAAACTTGGATTTTCAAATGAAGAAACACAAGAGTTAGTCGATCACTTAAATAAACTATTGGCAAATTACCAGGTACACTACCAAAAGTTAAGAAATTTTCACTGGAATATAGAAGGGCCTGATTTTTTTGAACTTCACGAGCAATTTGAAATCGAATATGACGCCGTAAAGGCCCAGATTGATGAGATCGCTGAACGTATACGCGTGTTCGGTGCTAACCCAATTAGCACTATGCAAGGTTATCTCGATGTTGCAGAAATCGAAGAAGTGACAGAAGAAGTGAGTTCGAAAGAAATGGTAGAAGAGATTTTAAGAGATTATGAAATTCTACTATCATTTTTAGTAGATGTAATTACAGTTGCACAAAAATTAGATGATAGTGCTACAGAGGATATGATGACTGAATATGCCAAACGCACTGAACAACGTCACTGGATGTTTACTGCATTCAGTAAGAATTAGTGATCATATAAAGTTCCAGAAACCTCCCTTAGTCAGCAGTGAGGAAGGTTTTTTATTTATAGGCATAATGATTGAAATCATTATGCCTTTTTTTATTTATTTACGATTCGTATTTTCACCTAAAATCTGAGGCATGGAAAAAATAATGGTTGTAAACAGAGGGGAAATTGCTGTTCGTATACTTAAAAGTATTCGTGAGATGGGTATCAAATCCGTTGCAGTTTACAGTGAAGCTGACCGCAGGGCTCCCTTTGTTAAAATAGCTGATGAAGCTGTATGCATAGGGCCCCCACCATCTGCTGAGTCGTACTTAGACATGGATCGATTAATACATCACGCTACACGACTAAATTGTGATGGGATTCATCCGGGGTATGGTTTTTTAAGTGAAAATTCCACCTTTGCCCAAAAAGTAGAAAATGCCGGAATTACCTTTATTGGACCCAAGCCTCATGCTATTGAAGTCATGGGTAATAAGTTGGCTGCTAAGGCGGCCGTTAAGGAATATGACATCCCCATGGTGCCCGGAACAGATGAAGCCATTTCTGAAGCGAAGCGCGCCGTAGAAATCGCTCAGGGCATAGGATTCCCTATTTTAATCAAGGCCGCCGCTGGAGGCGGAGGAAAGGGTATGCGGATTGTTCGAACGGCAAAAGAGCTCCACTCGCAAATGGATCGCGCTATTAGTGAGGCAAAAAACTCATTTGGTGATGGGTCTGTTTTTATTGAAAAGTTTATTGACTCCCCCAGACATATAGAAATCCAAATCCTGTCAGATCAACATGGAAATACCATTCATTTAAATGAAAGAGAATGTTCCATTCAAAGAAGACACCAAAAAGTTATTGAAGAGGCCCCATCGGCTAAAATTGACCACAAAACAAGAAATAAAATGGGAGAAGCGGCAATCAGAGTTGCCAAAGCCTGCAATTATGTTGGCGCAGGCACGGTCGAATTTTTGACGGATGCCGAAAATAATTTTTATTTTTTAGAAATGAACACTCGTCTACAGGTAGAACATCCTGTCACGGAATTAATCACAGGCTTGGATTTAGTTGAAGAACAGATCCGAGTCGCCAGGGGTGAAAACCTACGCTGGAAGCAAGAGGATATTTCAATAAATGGCCACTCAATTGAACTTCGCGTTTACGCCGAAGATCCTTACAATAATTTTTTGCCTAGTATTGGGCGGCTTGTGAAATACTCTCCCAGTAATTTAAAAGGAGTTCGGGTTGATGATGGTATGGCTGAAGGGCTCGAGGTGCCGATTCATTACGACCCTATGATATCCAAACTCATTGTTCATGAAAAAACCCGCAATAAGGCGATTGCCCGCATGGAGTTAGCTATAGAGGATTATCAGATTGAGGGGGTTGAGACAACCTTACCTTTTGGCCTTTTTGTTATGCAGCATCCCGAGTTTATTTCTGGACAATACGACACACAATTTGTAGATCAATACTTCACCCCTGAAGCAATGAAAGAGTTTACACTAGATGATGAAAAGGTAGCAGCTCTTATGTCCCTGTACTTAACACGAAAGAATATCAAAGTAGTTTCCGAATCTAAATAAAGTACTAAACGAACGTCTCAGATTATTGTCCGAGTTGTTTCAAAAGCTGTTCAATTTGCTTTCCTTGGGTTTCGATAATATTTTGAAGATATTTTACGCTATTTTCTTCTTTATCAGCGTGGTGAGGGCTCTCGTGATGATCAAAGTCTATAATGACAAGTTTTACATTCCAAAGCTCCTTGACTTCATTGATATCAAGCAGAAAAGAATCATAGTCAGGATTATCTGAAAATAGAGATAGCTTACGTCTGCGAGAATTATCTATTCGCTTAACAAAAATGTCATTTTGAGTTACAACTACGTAAACTTCTCCATTCTTTATCGATGTATTCCACATGCTGGGTTCCACAAAATTACAAATGAGCCTGCTACCCTCTTCAATCGTAGGTGTCATGCTATCTCCCATCACATCAAAAGAGCGGTATGTGCCTGTTCTAAATCGGTAATCTGGAAGACTGTAAGATGGTAGCTGTTCGATAAATTCAGGGTCTTTACTTTGAGTAGCATATCCAGCCTGAGCAGGCTTTCCGACGTGAACGATACGCTCGTTTCCTTCACTATCCGTTACAATATTCAATACCTTTAATTGCGAAAGACGGTTTTCAGGCTTAAGGATTTTTGGCCCATCTCCTCGAAAAATGTACTCTGAGTTTAAATCATAATATTCGATAGCACGTTCTAATAACTTGATTGTGACATCCCGCTTGCCGGTCTTCATATCACTTAAGTTCTGAGGCAAAAAGTCAAGATCCCGGGCAATTTGACGAAAAGATCGAACAACATTTCTGTCCTTCAAATCCTGTAAACAAGATATAAATCGATCGGTAATTGCGCTTCCCATGCTTCAAATATAAATATATTTAATATATAAATAAAAGATTAGCGCCTATTTTTTTAGTTTTTCTGCATGTCGTATAATTTCAAGAAAGGAATGAGACTGCAAGGAAGCTCCCCCAATCAATCCTCCATCAATATCCTTTTGAGAAAGAAGCTCTCTCGCATTTGTCGGTTTCATGCTACCTCCATAAAGAATAGGGACTTTAGATCCCGACTCACCAAACTTAACCTTTAATACAGATCGGATAAAACTATGCATGCTTTGGGCTTGGTCGGGGCTAGCGGTGAGGCCGGTTCCAATTGCCCAAACCGGTTCATAGGCAATAACAATTTGACTCCAATCAGAGTCTTCCAGATCTACAGGCAAACTATTCATCATCTGGGACTTGACATATTTTTCATGCTGGCCCAACTCTCTCACAGATTCGGGCTCACCTACGCAAAGGATTATTCCCAAGCCTTCTTCTAACCCTTGCTTACATTTTGCTCGAGCCACCTCATCTGTCTCGCCAAATAATTGTCTCCGCTCTGAATGCCCTACAATGGCCCACTCAATCCCGCATGAAACAACCATATTTGCACTTATCTCGCCGGTAAATGCACCGGATGGCTCCTCATGAAAATTTTGGGCTCCAATGCTCATATTGGGACGATCTTCAAGCAACTCATTGAGAATAGGCAAATAAAGAGCCGGTACAGCCATTCTAACATCAATTGACGAATCAATATCTTCCTTTCCCAATGCTTTAACCAGCTGAACAGCTTGTTCCCTGTTTAAATTCATTTTCCAGTTTCCTGCAATGATCATAAAATTCTTTTTTTGTAATATACTAAAGTAATAAGAAATGGAATATAGTGGTATCTAAAACACCCCTATTCATTGGCTTCTTTTCTTTAGAAGGAGATTTTTACTGAGTACACTTTATTTTTGCGTTTAACTTATATCCTTCAATTAACATATTTAAAAATTGTAAGCTATCGGGCTCTTCATCGTTATAACAATTCATTGTATCTTAGAAAAAAGTAATTAATGAAAACGAGAAAAATCCGTTTTGAAAATGCAGATGGAATCGAACTGTCCGCAGAATTAGACCTACCAACGGGGGCAAAAGCTCACCATTTTGCACTATTTGCTCACTGCTTTACCTGTAGCAAAAACCTAAATGCAGTGAAAAAACTGAGTAAGGGACTCACAGATAAAGGATATGGTGTGTTCAAGTTTGATTTTACGGGATTGGGAAGTAGTGGTGGTGAGTTTTCTGACACAAACTTTTCAAGCAACGTTGAAGACTTGATTTCCGCAGCAAAATACATGGAAAAACACTACTCTTCACCAAATCTTATCATAGGTCACTCACTGGGAGGAGCTGCTGCCCTTCAAGCAGCTCATTATATAAAAGAACTATCTGGGGTCGTAACGATTGCTGCCCCTTACGATCCAGAACACGTCAACCACCTATTTAACGACTGGAGAGATGAAATTCAAAAGCAGGGAAAAGCGACGGTAACACTTGCTGGGCGAAAATTTACCATTAAGAAACAATTTTTGGAAGATCTGCAGTCAGACAAAGTAAACCCTCGTCTTCACAAACTAAATCTTCCTTTATTAATCTTACATTCTCCTCAGGACGAATTGGTTAGTATCGAGAACGCAGCTGAAATTTACACCCACGCCCGACATCCAAAGTCCTTTATTTCGTTGGATGGAAGTGATCATCTTATGACGAAAGATAGAGATGCTACTTATGTGGGCCGTGTCATTGCCGAATGGGCTGTTCGGTATGTCGGAGGGGATGATAAACAAGTAGATAGTCGGGAAACCAAAAAAGACGCTGTAGCTGAATTGCATTTTGAAGATAAGTTTACCACAGACGTGCAAACGGGTACCCATCGATGGGTGGCTGATGAACCTAAAGATGTGGGAGGTAGTAACCAGGGGCCTGCACCCGGACAGTTATTGATGAGTGCATTGGCCACCTGTTCTGCGATGACAGTAATGATGTATGTGCGAAGAAAAGAATGGCCTTTGGAGCGAATCCGAGTGTATGTCCATAAAAAGGAAACAGATAAGTCTATCCCTCATTCTACTTTCATTAAGAAAGTAGAATTGAAGGGACCTGAACTTAGCGATAAACAGCGTAAGCGTTGCCTCGAAATAGCAGGACGATGTCCTATTCATCGAACCCTATCCATGGCTTCAGAAATAGAATCTAGTCTCATTAACTAAATAAGTATTGAAAAGACGCGGTAGGTTTTGCTCAGATAAAG
>Ga0102934_1001320_pt1 | contig 17312 bp, 16 predicted proteins | sample SalPonR2_A_D1_MG_FD_78175 | JGI IMG/M metagenome (GOLD analysis project Ga0102934, IMG submission 78175) | Salt pond soil microbial communities from South San Francisco under conditions of wetland restoration - Salt Pond MetaG R2_A_D1_MG | ecosystem: Environmental > Aquatic > Marine > Intertidal... | reverse complement strand
GGTCAACTTCGGCCTCAGGTGCCGGGTTACACATTATGTTTTCTGCTACGAACGCTGAAATTTTTAGCCATGGTAAACTTGCTGTTGCTGCACATTTCTGCAGGTTAAATCCTGAATTACGTATAGTCTTAAAGTTTGTTTTTCAAAGTGATTGTAAACTTAGATTATTAGCTTATAATTTTAATTTTCGTAAAATTTCGTTAATATCAGAAGTAGAATAATATTCGATCTCAATTTTTCCTTTATTCCGGGAAACAGGTATTATACGGGTTTTAGTCTGAAAAAATGATCTTAGTTTATCTTCAACTTCTTTCAGGAAAATATTGGCCTTTTTTTTTCCGGCAGTTGATGTTCTACGTGGAACTTTTTTTTGCAGCAGTTTCTCGGTTTCTCTGACAGAAAGATTTTTTTTTATGATATCAGCCGCTGTTTTTTCCGCCCGTTCTGCCGGCAGACTGCTTAGAACTTTGGCATGGCCGGAACTTAAACGGCCCTGATTAATACTGTTTTGTACTGAAGAGGGAAGTTTCAGAATACGCAGCATATTGGTAATATGAGTTCGGCTTTTGCCCAGGGTACGGGCCAGTTTTTGATGGGTGTAGCTTTTTTTATGCAGCAGCTGCTGATAACCGTTTGCTTCTTCTACAGGCGTCAGGTCTTCTCTCTGCAGGTTTTCTATCATAATATAGGCCAGGGAATTATCGCGTACATCGTTATTGATGATAGAAGGAATACTGTTAAAACCTGCCAGCCGGGCGGCACGCCACCGTCTTTCACCGGCTATAATAATATATTTGTTTTTATTTCTTTGTAAAACAACAGGCGAAATAAGTCCCACGTTTTTAATAGATGCAGCCAGTTCTTTTAGTTTCTGCTGATCAAAAACAGTACGCGCCTGTTCCGGGTTGGGTTTTATTTTATTAATATCTATTGATACTATATTGTTTTTTATATCTTTTTTTTTGTTATTGTAGCCGGAAGCTGTGCTTTCATCCAGGGATGTGTTTTTGATGAGTGCTGATAATCCTTTTCCCAGACTTTTTTTTTTGGCCATTATTTTACTCCTGTTTATCTAAAAATTCCTCTGCCAGTTTATTGTATGCCTGCGCTCCCAGGCTTTGGGGCTGATAATCCTGTATGGGTTTACCATAGGAGGGAGCCTCTGAAAGTTTAATATTACGGGGGATTATGGTTTTATAGGTTTTTTCTTTAAAATGAGCTACAATGTTTTCCATGACTTCCCGGGACAGGTTGGTTCTGGTGTCAAACATAGTAAGACATACGCCCTCTATTTGCAGGCGGGGATTTATATCATTTTTAATCATTTTTATAGTGTTTAAGAGCTGGGCAATACCTTCCAGAGCATAGTATTCACACTGGATTGGTATAAGAACAGAATCAGCAGCAACCAGGGCATTGAGAGTGAGCAGCCCCAGAGAGGGGGGGGTGTCGATAAGTATATAGTCATATTTTTCCCGGACAGGTTCCAGACTTTCATTGAGTTTGTTTTCCCGGGCAATTGTGTTTACCAGTTCAACCTGGGCTCCGGCCAGCTCCTGGTCTGAAGGTAAAATATCAATATTTTGATAGAGAGTTTTTTTTATTATGTTGGTAACCGGTGCTTTATTAATAATCATTTCATATATACCGTTACCCTGATCCGGGGTGATATTAAGCCCGCTGCAGGTATTAGCCTGCGGGTCAAAGTCGACCAGTAATACTTTCTGTTTCAGTTTACCCAAAGCTATAGCCAGATTAATGACTGTAGTAGTTTTTCCTACTCCTCCTTTTTGATTGGCAATTACTATTGTTTTATTCATAGTTTAGTTTGGTCCATATTGAGTTAAGCTAATTATATATTATTTTTTGATTTTTAGTAAATTTCTTTCCATGGCAGCAAAAGGGACTTGCAAAGGAATTATCCGGCAGCGGTATTGCTCTAAACCGGTTATCTCTTTATTTATAACAGTTTTTTTCCCCTTATACAGCATATAAACCGTATCGGGGAGAGTGCATTTGCGGGTGATTTTTTTTATTTTCCCGGTATCTGCGAGAGCTCTGGCAGTGATAATACTGAATTTTTTTTTTACCTCATTTATATTCTGACACAGGGCAGTTGTGTGAGGCAATTGCAGTGTGTTGATTATATGGTTAAGAAAGTTGATTTTTTTCTGTTTGGATTCAATCAGAGTAATGCGGTGCGGTAAAAATATAGAAAGTGGTATTCCGGGGAAACCGCCTCCTGACCCCAGGTCAGCAATATTGCCCGGTATTTTCCGGAAACAGGACAGAGGTGTAAGGACATCAAGTATATGTTTGATCACTATCTCTTTTTCATTATTAGTGCCTATGAGGTTCAGTTTCTGATTCCAGAGTAAGAGTTCTTCTATAAAAACAAGAAGTTTATTTTTTTGTGCTTTAGTGCTGTTAATCCGTAGTCTGGTTAACCCCTGGTATAAAAGTTTTATATTTTTCAGCTTCATTTGCGGCAGATATTAAAAACAAGTATTTGTATGTCGGAAGGAGTAATGCCTGGTATACGGGCTGCATATTCGAGATTTTCCGGTCTGATTTGATTTAATTTGGTTACAGCTTCCTTTTTCAGACCCCTGATTTTGGTATAATCAAGGTCAGAGGGGATAGGAGTTTTTCTTCGTTTTAAAGCGTTTTGATAAACCTGTTCCTGTTTTTTAATATAGCCTTCATATTTTATATCTGCGGCTGCAGTGAGTATAAATTCAGGTTCAGTATTAAACTGGGCAGCAGCAGCTTTAATTAAAGCTGTGAAATCCAGATCAGAACGTTTGAACAGATAGGAGAATTGGTAATTTTTAAGTGATGACCTGTTCCGGATAAGAGGGAGGTATTTGGTTTGCAGCCGCTGGGAAAAATTTTCATTTTTTAACTGACTTACAATCTCCTGTTTACGTTTAAAAAAACGCCATTGCCGGTCCGATAGCAGACCACAGGGCCGGCCTGCTGCAGTTAAGCGCAGCTCAGCATTGTCCAGCCGCAGTGACAGTCGGTTTTCCGAGCGGGAGGTAAACATGCGGTATGGTTCATTTGTGCCTTTAAGAACCAGATCATCAATCATTACACCTATATAGGAGTTATATCTTTCCGGAATAAAAGGAGGTAATTTTTTTATTTTCATAGCTGCATTGATACCGGCTATAAGACCCTGGCCGGCTGCTTCCTCATAACCGGAAGTGCCGTTGATTTGCCCGGCGAAAAAAAGATTTTTAATCAGTTTGGATTCAAGGCTGTGTTTTAAATGTACAGGGTTAATGTAGTCATATTCAACTGCATAAGCCGGTTTAATAATTTTAACTTTTTCCATACCAGGCAGGGAGGTTATAAGGCGGTAATACAGGTCCTCAGGCAGGCTTGAAGAAAAGCCGTTGACATAATACTCTTTTTGCGTATGGTCTTCCGGTTCCAGAAAGAGCTGATGTCTGTTTTTGGCTGGGAAACGAAAAATCTTATCTTCAATAGAGGGGCAGTATCGGGGACCGATGCCTTTGATATCCCCCCGGAAAAGAGGTGATTTTTTTTTATTACGTTTGATAATATTATGTATATGGGTGTTGGTATAGGTAGAGTAACAGGGTAGGGTAGGGTTGTTGTTTTTTATTTTCTGCCATGAAAAAAAAGGGTGTGTACTGTCACCCCGGCTTATGGTCAGTTTATCAAAATCAATGCCTGCAGCCAGAACCCGGGCCGGGGTACCGGTTTTCAGACGTTTAAGTTTAAAGCCGTTTTTTTTAAGTGATCTGCTAAGTTCGATTGTGCCCAGTTCTCCGTAACGGCCTCCCTGTTTGGTAAAATTTCCGATATATAATTTACCGTTAAGAAAAGTGCCGGTGGCTATAACAGCGCTTTTACAGCTGTATACCCCCCCCCGTTCAGTTATTACCCGGGTTACAGTATTGTTTTTAACTGTAATACCGGTAACAATATCCTGCATCAGGGTAAGCATTGGTTCAGTTTCCAGCAGTTCTCTTACCCGGGTAGTGTACTGATATTTGTCTATCTGGGCTCTTAAGGAGTGTACGGCAATGCCTTTTGAACGGTTAAGTACTTTATACTGCAGGGCACAGGTATCAGTCAGTTTTCCCATAACCCCCCCTAAAGCGTCAATCTCTTTAACTATATGGCTTTTAGCCAGGCCGCCGACTGACGGATTACAGGATATATAGGCCAGTTGATCAATGTTTATATTAAACAGTGCGGTTGGTAATCCGTTTTTAGCGCAAGCCAGAGCAGCTTCAATACCGGCATGTCCGCCGCCTATAACAATACAGGTAAACTGATTATTTATGGTCATCTATTTTCCCAGACAGAATTTACTGAAAATACGGTTAATTATATCTTCTTCGTTATACCGGATATTCAGTTCATCCAGCAAGTTATTTAATTTGCGTATTTCCTCAATTAGTATTTCTTCGTTTTCTTTTTTTTCACAAAGTTTTAACATTTGCTGTAAAACTGTTATTATTTTCTGAATAACAATTTTTTGCCGTTCATTCTGCAGGGCAGGGTTGGTCTGATCCGGGGAATAATTTTTACAAATAAAGCGGTAGATATCTTTCTCTATATAATTTAAATCCCGGTTGTCAAGCAAAGAGGTTTTACGGCTGATTTTAATGCCGTTTTGATCTGCCCGGGTTTGCAGCTGTTTGATACGGGCCGGTTTTAAAAGATCTTTTTTATTCAGATAAAAAATTATGCTTTTCCCGGAAAAATGGTGCTGTTTTTTTTTAAAATAATCTATATCCCTCTTGGTTTGCAAAAGGTAGATAATTATATCCATTTTTTTTATCAAGTTGAGGGAACGGGTAATACTTTTTTTTTCCAGTTGATCAGAGGCGGTTCTGATACCGGCAGTATCGTAGAGGGACACGGGAAATCCTTTGATAAAAATTTCTTCTTTTACAAAATCCCGGGTTGTGCCTTTAAATTTAGTTACCAGGACCCGTTCCTCTTTTAATAAAAGGTTCATAAGGGTTGATTTGCCGCTGTTAGGCTGGCCGTAAATACCGACTTTAATACCTGAATCAATTTTGCAGCCTTTATCATAGTTAGCCACTATAGTCTGCAGATAGTTTAGATGCCGGCATAAAAGGCGGCTGAATTTTTTATAAGTTGTTTTTTTATTATAATTAGTATATTGTTCCGGAAACTCGATAGCGGTTTCCAGGTCTGCGCATATGTCAATTAAACTTTTTTTTATGGATTCAAATTTATAAGCGTGTTTATTTTTCAGAAGACGCAGACTGTTTTCCTTGAGATAATCATTTCTGGTGTTGATCAGGGTATTAACAGCCTCTGCCTGATAGATGTTCATTTTGCCGTTCAGAAACGCTCTTTGGGTAAATTCACCCGGGCCGGCAACCCTTAAGCCGTGTTGTATGCCGGTTTTTATAATTTCATTTACAATCAGCAGGGAACCGTGACAGTGAATTTCAGCCATGTTTTCACCGCTGTAAGATACAGGAGCTTTAAAGATAAAACAGATGATTTTATCAATTTTTTTTTTTCCGTTAATAAAAGAACTGTAATAGATACGCCGGGCCTGGCGCGGCTGCGGTCTGGTATGGGCTCTGGTGAATGATATAGCCTCAGGTCCGGAAATGCGTATAATATGTACAGCTGCTTTGGCCCGGGCTGTGGCGAGTTGAAGAATAGTATCAGAATGATTTTTCACTCTGTATAGATTTTAATTTTTTTTATTTTACCTTCACCTTCTGATTTGGTTTTGATACCGTTAATTTTGCCCAGTTCGGTATGGATTAATCTTCTCTGATAGGGATTCATCGGGTTTAAAAAAGTTTCTTTTTTGGTTTTAAGCACATTTTTGGCAGTACTAACAGCATTGGATATAAGCTGGGATTCTTTTTTACGGTTATATGAGTCAATGTCTACCAGGATTTTATATTTGTTACCGTATTTAAGATTAATACCGTTAACTATATTTTGTATTGCTTTAAGTGAGTTACCGTTTTTACCAATAAGGTGCGAAGTTATATTACTTTCAATATTAAGTATATATTTATTATCCTGTGTGGTTGAGACATCAATAAAGGATGATGAATCCACAATATTCATAATTTTACGGACATGGTCGATTATATCGTTAATCTCGGTTCTTTCCTTGTAGTAAACTCTGATTTTGGCTTTCTCTTTTTTGCCAATACCCAGTAATCCCTTTTTCTCCCGCTGCAGAACTTCATAAGTAATATCATCTGCGGTAAGACCCAGCCGGTCCAGGGCATTTTGCAGAGCGTCTTTTTCATTTTCTCCTTCAAAATCAACATACATCATAATAGACTCCTTTATTTAGGTTTTAATTTTTTTTTTTACCAGTAAAGTTTGTAAAAATGAAAATAAGCCGTTTAAAGTCCAGAATAAAACCAGAGCTGAAGGGAGATTCCAGCAGATAAAAAAGAATACTGCAGGGAAGATATATTTCATCATTTTAGCCTGTTGTCCGCTTCCTGAACTTTGTGGTGTAAACATGGACTGAAATATTGAAGAGATGACCATTAAAAAGGGTAATATTTTAACACCGCTGCCAAGAAATGGTATGGAAAAGGGCAGGGTATAGACAGTATCCGGCAGGGTGAGATCATCTATCCAGAGAAAACTTTGTCCGTTTAGTTCTATCATATTCAGAAAAACAAAGTAGAGAGCAATAAACAGCGGAATAGGTATCAGCATAGGAAAGCAGCCGCTTAAAGGATTGATCTTCTCTTTTTTATAAAGGTTCATGGTTTCTACCTGAGCCTGTTTAGGGTTGTTTTTATGGTTTTGCTTAATGGCGTTTATTTTAGGCTGCAGCTGCTGCATTTTGGCCATTGATTTGTAGCTTTTTTGGTTAAGCGGAAAAGTAATCAGTTTGATCAGTAAAGTCATAAGAATAATCGATAAACCAAAGTTACGGATGAAACGGTTGATGAACATAAGAAAATTGTACATCATATCTGACAGAAATTTCATTACCGAGGATTGATCAAAAATAGCAAAGTAATCGTTACCTTTTTCCGAAAGACGGTTAAGCAGATGGCGTGATTTAGGCAGGGAGTAAATAGTAAAACTGTATTCTGTCAAAGCATTTGCCGGCAGATCAGTCTGGACTTTATAAGCGCCTATATTATTGGTTGGCCGCTGTCCTGTGGTTTTAAAAAAGCTGCATGGTAGATTATGTTTTTGCGGTTCCATATAGCGGCAGTAGAAACGGTTATCGTAAGCAATCCATTTGGTATTACGTGCGGTCTGGAAAAAATTAGTGCCGCTGTCCAGAAAACCCGGTGAGAGCGGATCTTCCAGATCTTCTCCGTCATAATAGGAAACCTTTTCAATGGCGGAGCGTTTGGACTGGGTCCAGCGGTTAACACCGATGGAGGAGCCGTTAATAATGTAAAAATGAAGAGGAGCCAGCTGGTTTCGGTTGTTTTGTACCTGAATTTTCAGTTTTAACTGGTAATTTTTTAAAGTATAGCTTTTGGTAAGTTTATATTGATATTTTTCCTGTCGCAAAGTGGTCTGTAGTATGATTTTATTAGTTGTACGGGAAACAAGGCGGTAGTACTGGGGCGCAGGCCGTGTCTGTAATCTGTTTTGAAAACTGAGCCGGCCTGTATGATATCCCGGCAGGTGATTTTGTTCTATATCCAGCTGCAGGTTGTTGTAGTAATTGCTTTTTAGAACATTGGTTACGATAACTCCGTTTTCCGTACTTATTACGACTTTGGTTTTATTATTTTGTAAAGTAATGTATTGTTTAGTGAAATTTTTAACAGCAGTTGCAGGTTTTGTCTCAGGCGGCTCAGGCACAGCTTCTGTGTCCGGTTTTTGTTTTGCGGCATGGGGCGCTGATCCATCCCGGGGCGCGGCGGGCCGGCCCGAGGTCTTAGCCGGGGGGAAAAAATAGTTTATGATAAATATAGAAAGAACAGCAAGGGTAATTGCAATTGGCAGTCGGAATTTTTCATTATTCTGTTTTTGTAGATCCATTTTGTTTTATCCTTTTTCCGGGAACATTATCAATTCCCCCTTTAGAAAAAGGATGACAGCGTAAAATCCGGTACAGAGCCAGGGCAGATCCTTTTAGAGGACCCCATCTTTGCAGGGCGGTTACAGCATACTCGGAACATGAAGGTAAAAAACGACAGCGGGGGGCACGGTTAAAAGAAAAGACCATTTGATATACGCGGATCAGCATTATCAGACAGGTTGTACTAGTACTGGATAATGTCTGCCAACAGCGTATGAATATATTTTTTTTTGTTTTCAAAGGTCTGCAAACAAGGGGCAATTAGTATAACAAATATTAAAAAATTGCCTTTAAATTTGGTATTTTTAAGAATATTTTTAATTACTCTCTTTTCATAATTTCTTTTAACAGCATTGCCGATTCTTTTTTTTACAGCTGTTTTTATGTGAAATTCAGGATATCTTATGTAATAAGCTACATAGTACCTTGTATGCTTTTTTTCCCCTTTATTAAAAAGTTTTTTGTAATCTTTATATAAGACTTTACTCATCTGCTGAGGATAGCCTTTTTCTTCCTTTGCTCCTTCGTGCATTAATAATGCTTTTACCGTTTTTGGTTTTCATCCTTTTTCGGAAACCACATTTACGGGCTCGTTTAATTTTACTTGGCTGGTATGTTCGTTTCATTTAGTTACTCTTTAAAAAATTTATTTTCCTCTTTAAATGTAGTTTGGTTAAATTATATTATCAAATATTTTATCTGTCAAATTTGAAAAAAAAAGCGAAATTCCGGAAAAAAAATTTCCTTAAATAAAACAATGATATTATAATTAATAAGTATTTTTTGGGAGGGTATCCCTTGTATTTTTCAACTGTTATTTTAAAGTATTTTATATGAAAAATCTTTTTTTAAAAGGAAAAAATCTCCTTAAAGAAAAAATTTCAGACAATGAATTTAAAATCTGGTTTGCAGATCTCACTTATAATAAATTCGATAAAAATTGTTTATATCTGCATACAGCGAATTTTTTTAAAAAAGAGAAAATACTTCTTTCGTATAAAAAACTTTTACAGCATATTTTTTGTGATCTCTCTGATGATATTAAAGATATTGCAGTATCATACGAGCGCTCTGCAGATACAGGTGCTGCGCAAAAAGATTCTTTTTTAGAGCATAACAGTCCGGAGTATGGATCCGGGAACATTAAATCAAATCAGGCAGCTGCCCCGGCAAATTCCGCTCATATAACTGTTAAGGATGGTTTAAAGGAGCAGTATCGTTTTGATAACTATCTTGTAGCTGATTTTAACCGGTTGTGTTATGATTTTACTGATAAACTTATTTCCAATATCAGCCGTATATCTCCTTTCTATATTTATGGCGGCGTGGGTACTGGTAAAACTCATATTATTCAGGCAATAGGTAATTATATTAAAAAAAATTATCCTTTTTTTAATATAAAATATATTACGCCCAATGAGTTTGTCAGTGATTTCACCAAAGCCCTGAAAAATAAAACCGATCGTGAGTTCCGTTTAAAATACAGACAGCTTGATTGTCTGTTGCTGGATGATATACAGTTTTTTGCCGGAAAAGAAAAATCAAGCATAGAATTTTTTCATATTTTTAACGAGATTTTTGTACCAGGCAAACAGATGGTTTTCTGCAGTGATATGCCTCCGGATGAATTAAACGATATTGACGAGAGATTGAAAAGCCGTCTGTCTTCCAGTGTTATTGTAGAACTTAATCGGCCCGAGTTTGCTGACCGGAAAAAATTGATCAGTTTTTTCCTTAAACAATATAACATTACAATTGAAAAAAAGATTATTGATTTTCTGGCGGCTAATCTGCCTGGTGATGTACGCAAGATTAACGGTGCGGTTATCACTCTGGCCAGTTTACAGCATATTTATAAAAAAGACATTGATGAGGCTTACTGCCGTAAACATATCAGGCAGCTGATTGCGGCCAGGGATGTTAGTAACATCCCTGCGGAGCGTATTATTTTTTCCGTTGCCAACTACGCCAGCATTCCCTGGCGTGATCTTAAATCACGTAAACGCAGCCGTAATATCAGTTATTATCGACATATTATAATTTACCTTTTGAAAAAATACGGTAATCTTTCCTTTCCGGAGATTGGTAATTACCTCGGGGGTAAAACTGCCGGAGCTGTGCATAATGGTTATCATACTGTAGAAAAAGGTTTGAAAGAGAGCGCTGCTTTGAATGATGTGATAAACAGTATTTTACAGAAATTTTAAAGTGTCTGCAGTGTTACTGGCTCCGTCGCATATTCCCCGGCTGGATATAAACCGCTGGATTATAGTACCCTGGTTTTTATTTTCCGGACAGGAGTTTTCCGGTCCGGCAGCAGCGCAGCTGATCAGCAGTTATCCTGCGCCTTATAAACCCCTCTATTACAATGACTGCGGTATATATATCTTGAGCACTGCCGGCGGTGCCGGTTTGTTAAAAGTAATCGAGGAGCTGTTTTACAGCGGCGGCCGGGAATTTTATTTTATCGGCAGCTGCGGTTGTTTGTATAAAACTGGTCGGTCACTTTATATTCCGGTGCAGGGTTTTTCCACACAGTTTTATTTTACAGATGCATTTAAACCGGATGATATGCAGATAACGCTGCAGGAATATAACGTTTTTTATGCGCAGCATGTTAATAATTATCTGGACCGTCTTTATGCGCGGCAGCCTTTTTTAGCTGATTCCCGGGTCAGAATCTGTTCCACGCAAAATGTTTACAGACAGACTCCTTCGTTATATTATTATCTCAGGGATGAGGAAGTGGATTTAATTGATATGGAGACAGCTGCTTTTTTTTTATTTCTTTACTGCCGTCAGGTTTTCGGCATGGCTTTTCAGTTTGTAAGTGATCAGTTTATTAACGAAAAACAGGTAAAACAGAAAATAGATAAAGGATCAATAATTGAATTGATAAAAATTATTACTGCTAAAGATACAGATATGGATGGATATGTGAAATTTGTAAATGAGAATGTATTATAGTATGATTATATATGTTAAATATTGTTAACAGAACTTCTTATAGTATAAGAGTAAATATTTTTAAAGATGAATGTTTTAAAATGCTGAATTGTCTGCAGAAAAAATATCATAAAAAAGCCGGCCGGATAAATATAGCTTTGTTAACCCGCCGGGCAATGAAAGTTTTACATAAAAAATTTCTGCAGCAAGACAAGGTAACAGATGTACTTTCCTTTCCGGAAAACAGTAATAATATAATTGAGGGAGACATTGCTGTTTGCCCGGCTTATATCAGACAGACAGCAGTGCGGGAAAACAGCGATAGTGCGGTTTATTTTGCGGAAGCGGTATTGCATGGTATGCTTCATCTGTTTGGCGTGGATCATGATTATACCGCAGCCTCGCTTAAGGCTGTTTATAAACTGCAGGCTGCTTTACTGAAGCAGGCAAATATAAAACGGAGTATATTTGATGTTTGATCTATTTTTAAGAAGAGATAATATTGCCAACAGGAAAAAACAGTTATCAATCAGTAAAATCAGAAAGATATTAAAAAATATTAATATATATGAGAATGTTATTACCATGATCGAGTCCATTATTGAGATGGATTATTTAACCGTACGGGATGTAATGGTGCCCCGGGTAGATGTACAGACTTTAAATATTGATACTAAAAGAAATATGCTGATGCAGAATATGGAGCAGACTACCTATTCGCGGTTTCCGGTCTATGACGGCAATATAGACAACCTTATCGGTATTATACATATCAGGGATATATATAAAATTTTATTAAAAAACAACAAGGGCCTTAAACAAAATGTGCGTAAAATGCTGACTGAACCCTATTTTGTACCGGAAGCGAAAAAACTTTCCGACCTGATAAAGGAATTTCAACTTCAGAAACAGCATATGGCTCTGGTAGTAGATGAATACGGCGGATTTGCCGGTATTATTACTTTTGAGGACATTCTGGAAGTTTTTCTCGGTGATATACAGGATGAGTTTGATACTGAACATGAAGAGATACGGAAAATAGGTGACGGCGTTTATTCACTTGATGCCAGGACATCGCTGGATAATGTAAATGAAAAATTTAATCTTAACCTTGAAGATCAGAAAGCTGATACTATCGGTGGTTATCTTATTATGAAACTGGGTTATATTCCCAAAATGAAACAAAATATTAAAGTTGGTGATCTGACTTTTAAGGTTATTGCCAAACGTAAGAACAGTTTACTGCGGATACGTTTGAAAACAGTTTCCAATCAGGATAGCTCTTCTGACAATAATGAATAATTATACCCAAAAGTTAGAAAAATATTTACAGACAGTAACCGAGTATATAGAAAGTTACCGCTGGAAAGAGATTAAAGAGTTTGCTCTTACGCTTTCATCTTCCGAACTGATCAGTATTTTACAGAATTTAAACCGACGGTACTGGAATTTATTTTTCCGTATTTTACCAACTGAAAGCGCCAAACAGGTCTTTATTAATCTTGATCCGCAAGTAGCCTCTTCTTTAGTGGAAAGTCTGACTGATAATAATTTAAAAGAAATTTTAAGTCAAATTCAGCCGGATAACCGGGCTGCTTTTTTTGAAGAACTGCCTGGTATTGTTACCAGAAAATTATTTAAACTTCTGCCCAAAGAGGAGGTAATTGAAACCAGGGAACTACTGGGTTATCCTGAAGACAGTATCGGCCGTATGATGACTCCTGATTATTTTTTTGTGGATGAGCACAGTACAGTAGACGAAGCGATTACCAAGTTAAGAAAAGACAAAAGTGATATTGAACTGGTTTCCATTATTTATGTTATTAACGGAATTAAGGAATTAATCGGTTATGTTAATTTAAAAAAACTTATGCGGGCACCGGGTAGCCAAAAGGTCAGTGATATTATGAACAGGGAGGTTATTTCAATGAAAGCTTATCAGGACCAGGAGGAGGCTATTCAGCTTTTTCAGCTTTATGATATCCCTGCTATTCCCGTAACTGATTCCAATAATATTTTAATCGGTATAGTTACTTTTGATGATGTTTTTGATGTGGTGGAAGAGGAAACAACAGAAGACATACAAAAGTCTTCAGCTGTATCTCCTTTGGAATATAAATATATACATACTCCTTATACGGAATTATATAAAAAAAGAATAGGCTGGTTATTATTTTTATTGATAACTGCTTTTTTATCTGCCGGTGTTATTTCATTGTTTCAGGATTTACTGCAAACAAAAGTTTTACTTTCTATTTTTATTCCGGTGCTTATAGGAGCAGGCGGCAATACGGGCGCTCAAAGTTCGACCTTGATAATAAGAGCCCTTTCTCTGGGAGAGCTTAGATTATCCCAGTGGAAAACTGCTTTGCTTAAAGAATTTTTTATTGGTTTACTGATCGGTTTTACTCTGGGCCTGGTACTGTTCAGTTATACATATTTATTATATGATCAGCTCAGACTGGCTTTGATAACCGGATTGTCTATGATATTTTTAATAATCTGGTCTAATATCATCGGCGCCATGCTGCCGCTGATTATTACCAGGCTGGATTTTGATCCGGCAGTTGTCAGCAACCCTTTCCTGGCTACTTTGGTAGATACTATGGGATTGATAATCTATTTTTCTATTTCATTGTATATATTATCTTTTTGAAGAGCCTTTTTTTGCCGGCGCCGGTGTACTGTGAAAATAATTACTGTAGTTATCAGGGATAGTATTATCAGCAGCATAATATAATATTTGTTTTTATAAAAAACATTACCGTTGTCTTTTTGTTTACGGGCAGACGGCAATTTAAGGTCAACCAGGATCTCATTTTTTTTGGTATAATTGTGTCTGGCCAGCAGGGAACGGATAAAACGGGGGTCGTCCAGACGCTCCAGTCTGGCTTTAAGCAATCTGTTTTCCGATTTGATTTGGTTTAATCTATCCTCCAGTCTGGTGATTTTATTATTCAGTTGATGCAGTTCGCGTACAGATGTTAAGGATAAAAATATAAAATAGATAATACTGCACAATGATATAAGAATAAGGAGGTGGTAGGTATAATTTTGTTTCACTTTTAAAGTGGAGATGGCGGGAATCGAACCCGCGTCCAATAGCCGACCTGTAAAATAGTCTACATATTTAGTTTATTTATTAGTTTAGGTTAATACCGGAAAATAAACAAAACCATATATTAACCGTACCTCCTTAAGTTCAGCTGCTTTAGCGGAGGGAAAAAGCAGCCTAACCACACTATTATAACAAGCTGTACTTAACAGTGATCTTCAGGTACAGCCCGGCTGCCATATTTAGGCAGCGAGTGCTAAATTATCTTCAGCAATTATTCGTTTTTACGTAACGTAACGATATGCATATTTTACTGTCATACTACTGTCGAGACCTTTGCATCCCCTGTTATTATTATAATATATATCGCAAAATAATCAATAATTTTTTCACGCTTTTATATAAAAATATGTTATAAAAATTACAATCCGGTTTAAAGTTGTCAATTAGGGTTGCTTTGTCAATTATGTTTGACATAGTTGACAAATAATTGCTTTTGCGGTTTTTATTATAATTTTTTTTATTAAGTGTAAACGTTTTAAATTATCTACTAAACATAAATATAATAAAATAAAAATAAAAAATAATAAAATATGGCATAGATTATGATATATATTATATAACAGCCACCAACTGTATGTTTTAACCTGATTCTTGATAATTACTTAACTGTTTTATATAGTTGGTGGGCTGTTAACTTACCACGGGGGATTGGATGCCGGTAAAAGAACAGACAAAATCAATGCTGGAAAGATATCTGGCAGATATCGCTAAAAAGCCCATGTTATCCAGAAAGCAGGAGTATCAGACAGCTGTCAGGATAAGTGCTTTACAGCAAAAGATAGACCGTATAAATAATAAACTTACACATACGGCCTGCTATAATAAAAAGGATAAACAGGAACTGGAGCAGGCACATAAAAAATTAAACATATATATCAGGAAAATGATGGAGGGAAACTACCGCCTGGTGATTAGTGTGGCCAAAAAATATTCCAATTCTTTCCTACAGTTACTGGATCTTATTGAAGAGGGAAATCTTGGTTTGTTAAGCGCTATCCATAAATATGATCCTGACCGCGGCAACCGTTTTTCAACCTTTGCCATTCCCTGGATCAAACAGGGTATTACCAAAGCTATCAGGGAAACAGGGCGGATGATAAGGATTCCGGTTCATATTGACCGTACTGTTTCCACTTATAAAAAAGTTGTTTCCGCTTATCAACAGGAGGCCAACAAACAGCCTCCTTATCAGAAGATAAAAAAATATTTTGATATAAGCGAAGGTAAAATGACTTATTATCTTAATGTTGCTGACCGTACTGTTTCCCTTAATGTTAAAAGCAAGGATGTGGATAAAGAACTGCAGGAATGTATTCTTGATAAAGATAATAAGTGTTCCCCCTCCCGGAACCTGATGGAGAAAGATTTAAGCAGAGCTATTCTGGATGTATTGAACCGGCTTAATGAGAAAGAGAAAAAAATTATTATTATGCGTTACGGACTATTCGGTTCGCATAGGTTTACGCTTGATATTATAGGCCGGCTTCTGCATTTGACACGCGAGCGTGTCAGACAGATTCAGATGGGGGCTTTGGAAAAGCTTAAAAACCTAAAAGATATAAAGGCCTTACGGTATTTTTTAAATTAATATTTATTAAAGGTTTTATAATTAAAATACGATATTATAATATTAATAGCGATTTTAATTATGAAACTGACATTTAAGAATATTGTTATCTGTAATCCCGGCCAAAAGCATAAAAAAGGTAAAGTTAGTTTAGAAAACAGTAAATTTACAGGAACTCATAAAGGAAAAAATGAACTGGATTTTTCCGGTTATACGGTTTATCCGGGTCTGGTTAATGCGCATGATCATCTGTTGGGCACCTATTTTCCGCGGGTAGGAAACGGCCCGTATTTGAACTGGCGGCCCTGGGATGAAGATCTGAAAAACTCGAAACTATATCAGGAAAGAGGCAAAATTTCTCCACAGGATCTCTATTTACTGGGCTATTACCGTCAGATACTTTCCGGAGTTACCACAGTCAGTGATCATATACCGCATAAGGTTAATAAAAATTTTATAAAAAATGCGTATATCAATGTAGTAAAAAAATATACTCTGGCGCATGAAGTCTCTTCGTATGATCTTAAATGGGGCAACTCCTTAAGCGGGGAGATTAAAAAAGCAAGGGAGAAAAATATTCCTTTTATTACTCATATTGAGGAGGGTTATGACAGGGAAGCTGTCAACGGTATACCCTTTTTACAGAAACATAAAGGTTTATTTAAAAACACAGTACTGGTTCATTGCATAAGCTGCAGTAAAAAAGATATAAAAGCTATAGCAAGACATAAAGCCAGTATGGTATGGTGCCCCTTTTCCAATTATTATATGTTCGGGGAAACAGCTGATATAAAAACTTTTATTAACCAGGGTGTAAATGTTACGCTGGGAACAGATTCTCCCATGTCCGGTGGAGTGCATCTGCTGGCAGAGATGAAAACAGCTGTTAAACTTTATAAACAGATGTACAAAAAGCAGCTTAATCCTGCTTTGGTGTTTGATATGGTTACTTTAAACGGTGCCAGGGCATATAAGCTGGACCAAGAGATAGGAAGTATTAAAGCAGGGAAGAGCGCTGATTTTGTTATACTTAAAAACCGCGCGCATACGGATCCTTATACAAATCTGCTGCAAGCTGATTTGCCTGATATAGAGATGGTTTTCCGCAAAGGTAAGCCCTTATATTTTAAAGAACGTTATAAAGAGAGTTTTAACGTAAATTTGAAAAATTATCAAAAAATTATGTTAAAAAATAAAGAGAAATATTTTCTTATCGGCAAGCCGCTTACTTTACAGAAACGAATTAATAAAAAAGTAGGTTTTAAAAAATATCTTGATTTTTTTCCTGTTTCCTGATGGCCGTGTATAAATTTTTATAGTAAAATTTACCAAAAGCAGAGTTATAATAAAATAGGGCATCATCCTTGTTTAATAAATTTCTTTATTGTATAATAATTTTCTGTAGCAGAGGAATTTTATGCCTAAGGTAAGAAAATATAAAAGCGGTTCAGTGGTTTTTTTTGACGGCGAAACCAAAGGCAACAGTGCGTTTTTGTTAAAGTCAGGAGCATGTACCAGAACCAAGCTTTCACCAGCTACTCACAAACCGGAAACAACACCGGTAAAACTGGGTGAATTTTTCGGGATTAAGTCAGCACTTGGTAATTTTCCCCGCGATGCCACAG
>Ga0102934_1001317_pt1 | contig 17340 bp, 22 predicted proteins | sample SalPonR2_A_D1_MG_FD_78175 | JGI IMG/M metagenome (GOLD analysis project Ga0102934, IMG submission 78175) | Salt pond soil microbial communities from South San Francisco under conditions of wetland restoration - Salt Pond MetaG R2_A_D1_MG | ecosystem: Environmental > Aquatic > Marine > Intertidal... | reverse complement strand
GGGTTCATATTGATATCCGCCAGAATATTATACCATTGCCGCGGAATTTCATCTTCCCGAAGGATGTATTTGCGTAGTTCCATGACTGACTCCTTTGCTTTTGTGCGTGTATTTATGCCGATTGATCCTGATCGTTGCGAGTGCCGGGTTCGGTTTCCGCCTGCGTCGTCTCAGGCAATGAATTCAGGCCATGGTGCTGCCGAACCGCATCCAAAACGCCGTTAACAAATGGGCCGGTTTCATCGGTCCCGAATTTTTTGCCCATTTCAATGGCCTCATTGATGGAGACCTTGGCGGGGATATCCTCACAGTAGAGCATTTCAAAGGCCGCCAAGCGGAGGATATTCCGGTCCACACCGCTCATCCGGTAGACTTTCCAGTTGCTTGAATGCGCCTCAATGATCCGGTCCAAATCGGACCGATGGTCGATCACCCCTCTGACAAGCCGGCGGCAGAAATTAGAAGGCGCCTGCTTCGGGGAAACGAGTTCCCCCAAGCCATCAAACAGCTCGTCCGTGTCATCGCCCAGTATATCCATGGAATACAGGATCTGCAGGGCCATTTCTCTTGCTTTGTGGCGGGTGCTCATGGATGTTCTTATTTAAACGAGCCCTCAATGGCGTCAATTAAATTGGTCATTTCAATCGCGGCCACTGCGGCATTCCAGCCCTTGTTACCCGCCTTGGTGCCGGCCCGCTCGATCGCCTGTTCGATGGTATCCGTGGTGATGACACCGAAAATGATCGGCACCCCGGTATCCAGGCTGACGCTGGCAATTCCCTTGGAGACCTCGGCGGCGACGTAGTCAAAATGCGGGGTAGAGCCCCGAATCACCGCCCCCAGGCAAAGGATCGCATCGTGTTTGCCGGCCTGGGCCGTTTTTTTCGCAACCAGCGGGATTTCAAACGACCCGGGCACCTTGACGATATCGATGGCGTCATCGGAGACGCCGCTTCGTTGCAGCGCGTCAATGGCCCCGCTCAGCAGTTTGTCTGATATAAAATCGTTGAAACGGCTGACGACCAGGGCAAACCGTTTCCCTTTGGCGACCAGATTTCCTTCAATGACATTGGGCATGGGCTTTATCCTTTATTCATTTATGGCATTGCGTTACGGGGTGGTATCAATATTTAAGTAATGCCCCATTTTCAGCCGCTTGCACTCCAGATAGCAACGGTTGAAATCATTGGGCTCGATCTGAATCGGCACCTGCTCCACAACGCTTAGTCCGTACCCCTCAAGCCCCACGATTTTTTTCGGATTGTTGGTGATCAGCCGCATCTTCCGAACCCCCAGATCCGCCAGCACCTGGGCGCCGATGCCGTAATCGCGAAGGTCCGCCTTAAACCCGAGTTGCTCGTTGGCCTCCACCGTATCATAGCCCTGATCCTGGAGCACATAGGCTTTCAGTTTGTTTACCAGGCCGATACCCCGGCCTTCCTGACGGACGTACAAAAGCACACCAGAGCCTTCCTGATCCATCATTTCCATGGATTTATGCAGCTGATCTCCGCAGTCGCACCGCATGGAGCCGAATATATCGCCGGTGAGGCACTCGGAGTGGACCCGAACAAGGGTGGGCTTTTCCGGATCGATTTCGCCTTTGATGAGCGCAATATGCTGCAGGTCCTCCATATCGTTTTCATAGACGATGACCTTGAAGGTCCCGGCATGCGCGGTGGGCACGGTGGCCTCGACCGCCTTGTGCACAAAGGATTCCGTGCGCATGCGGTACTCAATCAGTTTTTCAATGGTGCAGATGCCGATCCCATGCTCCTCGCTGAATTTTTCAAGCGTGGGCATCCGGGCCATGGTGCCGTCTTCATCCATAATTTCACAGATAACCGCCGCCGGCTTGAGCCCCGCCAGCTTGGCCAGATCAACCGATCCTTCGGTTTGGCCGGTCCGCACGATGACCCCCCCGCGCCGGGCCCGCAGGGGAAAGACATGCCCGGGGCGGACTAAATCTTCGGGTTTGGCATCATCCGCGATGGCCGCCTGGATGGTGGTGGCGCGGTCCGCAGCGGAAATACCGGTGGTCACCCCGTGACGCGCCTCTATGGATACGGTAAATCCCGTTTGAAACCGGGAGGTGTTGTTGCTCACCATCATGGGCAGATTCAGGGCTTCGATTTTATCAGGCTTCATGGCCAGGCAGATCAGGCCGCGGCCGTATTTGGCCATGAAATTAATCGCTTCGGGTGTGACCGCCTCTGCGGCCATGGTGAGATCGCCCTCGTTCTCCCGGTCCTCATCGTCAACCAGGATCACCATCTTGCCGTTCCGGATCTCCTTGATAGCCTCTTCAATGCTTAAGTGTCCCATTTTCCAATATATCTCCTGTATTTTCTAACCGGCTTTACAGCACAGGCGCCAAGCCGGTAAAATGTAATCGTGTCAGCTAGATAAACCCGGTCTTATGGAGAAATGCCATATCCACGCCGGTTTCCGGTTTATCTTCGCTGGCGCGCTGGTTTCCTTCGGTGATAAATTTTTCCACAAACTTGCCGATCATGTCGGTTTCGATATTGACCGCATCCCCCGGCTGTCTGTACTGGATGGTGGTTTCCGCTGCGGTGTGCGGAATAATCGCCACCTCAAAGCCCTGTTCATTGACCGTGTTAATGGTTAGGCTGATGCCGTCAATCGCCACCGATCCCTTGGCGATCATGTACCGGGTCAGCTCCTTTGGCACGGAGACGCCGATCCACAGGGCATTGCCTTGAGCGTTTTTATAGGCAATCCGGCCGGTGCCGTCAATATGGCCGGATACCAGGTGGCCGTCCAGCCGGTCTGAGAGCCTGAGGGCCCTTTCGATATTCACCCGGCTGCCAGGAGTGATCATCTGCAGCGTGGTCCGGGAAAGGGTCTCCGGGGATACATCCACCTCAAACCGGGCGCCGGAAATCCGGACCGCCGTCAAGCACGACCCGTTTACAGCGATACTATCCCCAATGCGGGAGCCTTCCAATACAAAATCCGCATTCACGGAAAGTCGTTTGCCTTCCCCGGCAGCGGACCCCGCGGTGATGGTGCCCAATCCCTCAATAATTCCGGTAAACATTGTCTGTGTCTGCCTTCCGGTTCATATGCAATTGCTCCGCAAAAAGCGATTAATGTAGCCGCCGCGGTATGTTTGCAGAAAGTAGCCTTTGATTCATACTCGTACGCGTGCTCGTAATCGGCCTCTAAATTTCCCGATTACGATTACGAGTACGAGCACCGTCCCGCTCACGCGGGACTGAGTACGATTAGTCCTTCCCCCCCCTTCCCAATTTATTTGGGGGAGGGATTGGGCGGGGGGTACGCTACCGCTGCCTCCGCACATACCCGCTAATCAACACATCCTCGTCAAATCGCTTTACATGGATATTCTCAATCGGTATACTACCCGCCATCAGTTCCGGTCCCGGGCCGCTGCAGATCGGGATACCGTCATCGCCGCCCAGAATTTTGGGCGCATAAAAAAAATAGATTTTATCCGCAATATCGGACCTTAAGGCCGAACCCAGTACCCGGCTACCGCCTTCAATCATCAGGCTGGTCATGTTTTTCCGGCCCAGCATCTCCAGAACGGCGGAAAAATCCAGACCCCCGTCCTTTACCGGGGCCTCGAGCAGGCCAACCCCCTTTTCCGCCAGCCGTCCCGGCTTTTCCGGATCATCCGGCTGATGAAAAATAATTAACGTATCAGATGCTGATTCGATCTGCAATACTTTCGCATCCTCCGGTATGGACAGCCGGGTATCCAGGATAATGCGGTGCGGGTCAACCCCCTTCTTATCATCCAGCCGGGTGGTGAGGCTCGGATTGTCGGCCTTTACCGTGCCCACCCCCACCATGATGCCGTCCGCCCAATGGCGCAGTTCATGGACATACTGACGGGAGGCCGGACCAGTGACCCATTTGGAATCCCCGGTGCGGGTGGCAATCCGGCCATCCAGCGTGGCCGCGCATTTTAAAAAAACAAAGGGGCGTCCGGTGCGAATAAACTTGAAAAACGCCTCGTTTTGTTCCAAAGCCGCCTCTTCGCAGACGCCGATGGTAATGTCAAGCCCCTGGCTTTTGAGATAATCCGCTCCGCCGCCGGTGACCTTCGGGTTGGGGTCGGCCGCGGCAATCACCACCCGCCGGATGCCGGCGGCAAGAATCCGCTCCGTACAGGGCGGGGTCCGGCCGTAGTGATGGCAGGGCTCGAGCGTTACGTAAAGGGTGGCGCCGGCCGCCTTTTCTCCGGCATGGTCCAGGGCATTGACCTCGGCGTGCGGGCCGCCGAGCACTTCATGCCAGCCTTTGCCGATGATGGTGCCGTCCTTTACCGCCACGGCCCCGACCATCGGGTTAGGTGAGGTGTAGCCGCGCCCGTTCTCTGCCAGATCAAGGGCGATGCGCATGTAGAATTGATCGTCCATATATAGAGTATGAATTGCCCGCCTACCGGTGGGTCAAAAGCGTCTTTAATTCGGTCACAAAATCGCTCACATCCTTGAAGTCCCGGTAAACCGAAGCAAAGCGGACATAGGCGACCTTGTCCAATTCGTGGAGTTTTTTCATGACCTTCTCGCCAATAATGGCCGACGGGATCTCTTTTTCCTCGGATTCTCTGAGATCCCGTTCGATCTCCTCGATGAAGGCCTCAATCATGTTCATGCTGATTTCGCGCTTCTCACAGGCCTTCTTGAACCCCGACCGGACCTTATCCCGGCTGAAAAGCTCCCGCCGTTTGTCCTTCTTGATGATCATCAGCGGGATTTCCTCGATGTACTCATAAGTGGTAAACCGCCGCTTGCAGGACATACATTCCCGCCGCCGCCGGATGGCCGTGCCGTCCCGGCTAAGGCGGGAGTCGATGACCTTGTTGTTGTTTTCACGGCAAAAAGGACATTTCATAACCTTCCCCCTGCGGTTGCACCCATTGCGCCGTTTCGGTTGTTCAGGTTTCGTTGATTTTTACGACTTCGATCTCCGCCTCCTCAAGCAGGTCCCTGGACAACTGATCGGCGTATCCCGATCGGTAATATATTTTTTTGATTCCGGCATTGATTAGCATTTTGGTGCAGATGGAGCAGGGCAGGTTGGTGCAGTAGAGCGAGGCCCCCTGAATGGGCACGCCGTGATAGGCCGCCTGGATAATGGCGTTTTGTTCCGCATGGATGCCGCGACAGAGTTCATGGCGCTCCCCTGAGGCGATCTGCATGGCCTCGCGCAGGCAGCCGACCTCTGCACAGTGGGCGATCCCGCTGGGCGCCCCGTTGTATCCGGTGGCGAGAATGCGTTTATCTTTAACGATGATCGCGCCCACCGCCCGCCGCAGGCAGGTCGAGCGCTTGGCCACCAGGGCCGCAATCTCCATGAAGTAGTCATTCCAAGCGGGCCGACGGTCCGGTTGGGTCGGCATATGCATCTCCTTTGGCATGGGGCAGCCCTGCAAACTCCGGTTAGTGCATCGGGTTATTCCGGGTCCTGGAATAAGGGAAATTGGGCGCAGAATTCCTGGACCCGCTCCCGGGTGCGCTTGATCCGGCTTTCATCGCCGGCATTTTTCAATGTATCGACGATAAAATCGCCGATGATATGCATCTCATCGCCTTTCATGCCCCGGGTTGTCAACGCCGGAGTGCCGATCCGGATGCCGCTGGTCACAAACGGACTCTGGGTTTCAAACGGGATGGTGTTTTTGTTAACCGTAATGCCCGCTTTTTCCAGTACTTCTTCCGCGTTCTTGCCGGTAATTCCCAGGTTGGTGAGATCTACCAGCATCATATGGTTATCCGTGCCATTCGAAACCAGCTCAATGCCGTTTTCCATCAGGTGGCCGGCAAGGGTCTGGGCATTCTTAACGATCTGGGCCTGGTAGCGCTTGAACGCATCGGCCAGAGCCAGCTTAAAGGCCACGGCTTTGGCGGCGATGACGTGCATCAGGGGGCCGCCCTGGATGCCCGGAAAAATCTCTTTGTTGAGTTTTTTGGACAGATCCCCGCGGCCTAAGATCAACCCGCCCCGAGGGCCGCGCAGGGTTTTGTGGGTGGTGGAGGTGACCACCTGCGCGTGGGGCACTGGGGACGGATGCGCGCCGCCGGCGATGAGGCCGGCAATGTGGGCCATATCCACCATGAAATAGGCGCCCACGGAGTCGGCAATCTGGCCGAAGGCTTCAAAGTCGATAATCCGCGGGTAGGCGCTGGCGCCGGCCACGATCATTTTGGGCTTGTGTTTTTTGGCCAGCTCCGCAATCTCATCATAGTCCAGCATGCCGGTGTCTTTGCGCACGCCATAGTGGACAAAATTAAAGAATCGGCCGGAAAAGCTTGCCTTGGCGCCGTGGGTCAAATGCCCGCCGTGGGCGAGATCCATGCCCAGAATGGTGTCGCCCGGCTCCAGCAGGGCGAAATAGACGGCCATGTTGGCCTGGGAGCCGGAATGGGGCTGCACATTGGCGTATTCCGCGCCGAATAGGGTCTTTGCCCGGTCAATGGCCAGGCTCTCGGCGATATCTACAAACTCGCAGCCGCCATAGTAGCGCTTGTTGGGATAGCCTTCCGCGTATTTGTTGGTCATCACGCTGGCCTGGGCGGCCATCACCGCCGGGCCCACGATGTTCTCCGAGGCGATCAGTTCCAGCGTATGCGTCTGCCGGTTATATTCGCCCTCAATGGCATTTGCGATTTCCGGGTCGACTGAGTCAATGGTATCAATATTGCGTTGATTGTTTCGCATACTTTCCTTCCGTTTACTTACTCGCGAACGGCTTTGGACCGCGCATCGATATTGTCAATCCGTTCCTTGTGACGGCCCCCGTCAAACGGGGTGTCCAGCCAGGCGCGGAGAATCTCCCGGGCCAGGTCCGCGCCGATCACCCGGCCGCCCATGATCAGCATATTGGCATCATTGTGGCGGCGGCACATGATCGCGGAAAAGAGATCATTGCACAGGGCGGCCCGGACGCCGGGAAACCGGTTGGCAATCATGGACATGCCAAGGCCTGTGCCGCAGATTAAAATGCCGCGTGCAAATTCGCCGGATGAAACTTTTTGCGCCACCCGGGCACCGAACGCCGTGTAATCCACCGAGGCCTCGTCATACGTGCCGCAGTCTTGAACATCGAGTTTGTGGTCTTTTAAGACCTGCTTGATATTTTCCTTTAACGCAAATCCGGCGTGATCGCAGCCGACCACGATCGGTACCCTTGGTTCCATGGCTGAGATATCCTTTGTGCTCAGGTCTTATCGATAATATAGCTTACCGCATCCTTAACCGTGGCCAGCTTTTCCGCGTCCTCATCCGGGACTTCGATGTCAAATTCTTCTTCCATAGTCATGATGAGTTCCACAATGGCCAGCGAATCCGCGCCAAGATCGTCAATTAAGGAGGCCTCGGGCACGACTTCACTAACATCCACATCCAGTTTTTCCGCTATCAGTTTTTTGACTTTGTCTTCGATCTTCATTCACGCCTCTCCTTCGTCTTAAGTATATAAACCACCGTTTACGTGAATTACCTGGCCTGTGATATAGGCAGCCGCGTTTGATGCCAGAAAATAGGCGACACCGGCGACATCTTCGGGCGCACCCGCCCGGCCGGCAGGAATCTGGGCCATTATCGCCTCCTTTGAGGCTTGGGACAGCTCCGCGGTCATGGCGGTTTCAATAAATCCCGGGGCAATGGCGTTGGCGGTAATCCCCCGGGAAGCCAGCTCCCGGGCGGTCGATTTGGTCAACCCGATGATGCCGGCTTTGGCGGCGGAATAATTGGCCTGACCGGGATTTCCGGCTACCCCGGCAATTGACGTGATATTGATGATCCGGCCGGATTTCTGCTTCATCATTGGCCGGCTCGCCGCTTTTATGCAGTTGAAAGCCCCTTTCAGGTTCACCCCAATGACATCGTCCCAATCGGCTTCTTTCATCCTTGCCAATAGCCCGTCCCGGGCGATACCGGCATTATTGACCAATACATCGATCCGGCCGGTCGTATCCAGAACGGTTTTGAAAAAATCCGCCACCTCGCGGCTGTCTGCCACATTAACCCGGTAGCCCGCCGGTATGCCGCCGGCCGCGGAAATCGTTTCAGCCGTCTCATCCCCGGCCTGCTCCGGGGAATAAAAGTTGAAAAAAATATGGACGCCGGATGCGGCAAAGGCTTTGCATATGGCGCGCCCAATGCCTCTTGATCCGCCTGTCACTACGACTGTTCGGTTCATTTTTCCGCTTACAGCCTCGGATTGCGGCGATTGATCGGTGTTACGCAAAAGGGCGGCCGAACGGGGATAAGACCGGATTTAGAGGCCGGACGGGCGATCCTGTCCGTACTCGGTTGCGGGTGGCCTGTTGCCATGTACCAGTCTCGTAAAAAGTCAATTTTAAGATGGCAAAGCAAAATGTTCAAGATCGCGGCGCGCAAATCCCGAGGAATGCAGCGTACTGACTCGTACGTGAAATTCCGAGGGGTGCAGCGCAACAAAGATATTGGACTTTTTGCGAAGCCATCATTCCTTTGTTTCAGTAACGGTCCGGCCCTTGTACGTTCCGCATTCGGGGCACGCCCGGTGCGGCATTTTGACCTCGCCGCACTGCGGGCATTTTGATACATTCGGCGCCTCGGTTTTTTGATGGGTGCGCCGTTTATCGCGTTTGGATTTTGATACTTTGTGTTTGGGTACTGCCATGGCTCGCTCCTAACTATTTAAAATTTTTGTATATTAATTATATTCGGGTAAACAAAAAAATAGGGGGTGCGTCCTGCCCCTGGGCTCAAAAAGGCCTTTAAAACGTCGGATTTAAGTTTTAAACTAGTATGTTAAATCGATCCGCTTGTCAAGGTAATTCATTTTTATGCCATTTATAACGCTTGAGTTCAATAGGCGTTTGTGGTAAAAAAATCAATTTTATTTTTCTCGCTAATAATATGGTACAAGGATATGTATGGATAAACAAATAATCACAAGATTTCCGCCGAGTCCGAGCGGGTATCTGCATTTGGGCGGCGCGCGCACGGCCATTTTTAACTGGCTGTATGCGCGGCACACCAACGGGCACTTTGTCCTCCGGGTCGAAGATACGGATGTGGCCCGGTCCACGAAAGAGTCGGTGAATGCCATCTTAGACGCCCTGGAATGGCTGGGCATCGGCTGGGATGAAGGCCCGTATTTTCAATCCCAGCGGTTCGATGTATATAAGGATTACATCAACCGGCTGCTGGCCGCGGGCCATGCCTATTACTGCACCTGCTCGGCAGAGCGGCTTGAGCAGATGCGGCAGGATGCCATGCAGAGCGGGGGCAAGCCCAAGTATGACGGCACCTGCCGGGACAAGGGCCTGGCATACCAGGAAGGCGCTGTGGTGCGGTTTAAGGCCCCGCTTGCCGGCACCACCATGGTCCCCGATCGAATCCGGGGCAACATCGCGTTTAACAATACCGAACTCGATGACTTCATCATCCAGCGAAGCGACGGGACGCCCACGTATAATCTGGCAGTGGTGGTCGATGACATCACCATGAATATCAATACCATTATCCGGGGTGACGACCATTTAAATAACACGCCCAAGCAGATTCAGCTCTATGAGGCCCTGGACTGCGAAGTGCCGGATTTCGGGCATGTCCCTATGGTGCTGGGGCCGGACAAAACCCGCCTTTCCAAGCGGCACGGGGCCATGTCCGTTACCGCGTACCGGGATATGGGCTATCATCCGGATGCCATGGTCAACTACCTGGTCCGGCTGGGCTGGTCGCACGGGGATCAGGAATTTTTCACCCGGGAGGAGCTGATAGAAAAGTTTAACCTGGAGCACATCGGCAAGTCCGCCGGCGTGTTTGATCCGGAAAAGCTTCTGGCGCTAAACGCCGAGCACATCCGGGCGAAATCCAATGAGGAACTGGCTGGCCATCTGATGCCGTTTCTCGAAGCCAAAGGAATTGATGCGGCCCCGGGCGAATACCTTTACCACGTGATTGAAACTCTTAAAAACCGCAGCAAGACCTTTGTGGAAATGGCGGATGCCGCGGAATTCTATTTTGTTGAGACGGTTGCTTATGAGGAAAAAGCGGCCAGGAAATTCTTAAAGGCTGGCATTCTTGCGCCTTTAAAGGAAATAACCGCGGAGCTGGAGCAGATGGAAGTGTTCAACCAGGAAACCCTGGAGCCCATTTTTCAGCGGGTGATGGACAAACATGAATTGAAACTCGGCAAAATCGCCCAGCCCATGCGCGTGGCGCTTACCGGAAAAACATTCAGCCCCGGCATATTTGAAATGATCGAGGTGCTGGGAAAATCGGCCGTTCTCGCCCGGCTGAAGGACGCTATTAAATACATTGAATCCCGTCGGGCGGATGAATAAAAAATTAGCTTGACAGTCAGGGCTGGTTTGCTAATTTTTAAACAGATACTGAGGGTTGGTCTAGGGGTAAGACGACGGGTTCTGGCCCCGTTAACACAGGTTCGAATCCTGTACCCTCAGCCAATAAAATGAGAAGGGATTGCAAAAATTGATTGCAGTCCCTTTTTTATTTGAAACCGCTGCGATCAAATTTGACATCTATAAACTGCTGAATGTTGTCCTTTCTTTCCAAAATTATAACCCTTTTTGTCCAAAAGATCTTATTCAAATCGGCTCTTCACAAAGATCCGCAGTCTGGGTTTGTCCTTATAATTTGTCTTGAGGATTAAAACCCCGCTGTATGCTTCTTCTGATTCAGCGATATGAGAAAATATCACCTTGAATTGCTTTCCCTTTTTGATTTCCTCAATCGTGTATTTGACCTTCTCGGGGATATTAAAGGATGCCGCCTCAAGCGCCAGCAGCGTTTTTTTGTCTGTGGATATGGTGGCACTCGCCTCCTGTATGGTGCCGCCTGGTTTTCTGATATACACATGGGGCGGGGCGATCTTGACATAGTTAACCACGTTCGCCTTAATTTGCAGCGTGGTCAGGCGGTTCTCGGGATCATTTGACATGACTTCGGCCCTTTTGACGATGGGGCTGAAGTAGGCATCGGTCTTCACTGATATAAATATCCTTCCGCTCCCGCCTGGAGCGATGACCTTGTCATAATCGGCCACCGCACAGCCTCAGCCCGGATCGACGTTGATGATGCGGAGTTCCGCATCCCCTGTGTTTTTCACAACAAAGTCGTGATTGATTGGGGTCCCCTGGTCAACTTTGCCTGCGTCAAATACTGGTTCGGGTACGACCATTCCGGGGCCCGCTTTTTCCGCTGCCCATGAAGAGGCAGGAATGAAAAAGGAAAAGATTAATAGGCAGATGACCGCATGTCTCAAGGGCTTCAATCTCCTGTTTATTTAGTCAGCTAAAATCAATTCTGATTTTTTTTAGCTCCCGATTTCTTTTATGTATATCGCCCCTAAGGGACATGCCTCAATGCAGTCCCAGCAGCCCTGGCACAGGTCATGAAATATCATGGGCGGCTCAAAGGGGCCGTCCATCTGCTTGATCACCTTATGAGAGCAGGCCGCCACCGCCGCACAAATGCCGCTTTCCGGGTCGCATTGCCGGGGATCGCATTTTTTAAAGTCCACCATGGCGAACGTCTTTTTTCCCTGGGGGGCCATATTTTCTCCTTTGAACCGTTCTGTTTAAATAATCAATCAATCAGCACCAGTCCGCAGATGCTCGCCATTTTAAACCGGCCGCTCGGGGTTTCATGGGTGGGGTGTTTGGTCGGCCAGCCGGCGGCCTCGTAGAGTTTGCCCACATGAACGCCGAAGCCGGACATGGAGGAGCGGGCGCGGTCGGGATTGCGGCATTGGCCGTCTCCATGAAGGGCCCGGCATTCCAGATGCTCATTGCAGAAGACCATTTTGCAGGAATTTCCGGCATAGCCCGCTGCGCGGGTAAATCCCATTTCCACAGCTGCCTGCTCCACGCCGGCCGCGGTTTCATGCAGCAACTGAAACAGTTCAAGATTCTGTGTGGAGTAAAGGATCTCTGAAGGGACTTCGATTTTGAAAAAAACTGCCCGGGTAAATGTTTCCAACTGCTTTTTAAAGGCTTTGGGGCCGGCCACGTGCGGCGGGCAGCTTTTTGATAAGCCATAATTCATACATTTGGGGTTCCGGCATTTTTCTGCGAGTTTTTCATCAACTACAATCTGGTCTGCAGACATAATCCGGGCATCTGTTGCCCCCAGATCCAGTGCGGTCTGAACCAACCGCTCAAGTTTTTCCGCTGTATCATTTAATTCGGGTTTTGCCATGTTTTTACTCATCTTCCGCTTTTTTAAGCTCGAACGTCCCGTCCAAAAAATCGGCCACCTGCGCCTTGCAGTTCCGGCACCGCCTTAAACTTTTCGTTATTGTCCCGCGTGGCAATGTAAACGGCGCAGGCGCCGCAATACAGGCCGCAGGGGGCCATTAAGTCTTTATTTTTAATTTCGTCTTCTGTCCAGCCTTTCGTCGCTTGATGTCTTTCTTTTGGATTTTTGATTTATCTCAATGCAAGATTAACAAAAAATCAACCCAATTTCATTTTATTGTCTATCCCGCCGTTAAATACAGAATAAAAGGCCCCAAGGAGAGGGAGGTCCTTGAAAGCGATGCAGCGGCTGTGCAAGCGGTGTTTATGTTTGTTCCGCCTCATCATCTTCTTCTAAGGCTATATGTTGTGCAATCAATACGGCGGCAGCGGTGGAAAGCACGCCCCCAATATTGGGCCAGGGAAATACGGGGCTGTCTGAGCCGGTCAGGATGATGCCTGAAATGAGCAGGAGGCCGAAAATGATTATGCGTATAGGCCGTGTCATTGGATTTCCTCCTTGTCGAATTTTTTTTGCTATAAGCAATAATTTGTTTTTCTTCTTAAGGTGAATTATGCACGCGTTGTCAACATTTTTTGGGCTGGCGGCAAATCATTTTATTGCAATTAATATTGCTATTTGCTATTAATGTCAAGCAAAAAGGGCAAATATTTTGCATTTTGTAATAATTTAGGGCTTCCGTTTCAATCGGTATTTCTATATTATCTATTAAAAAAGGAGGTTTATATAATTACCCAGGGCAAAGAAATATTTTTCCCAAAAGCGTTAAATTATTTGCTTGAGCGAAAAGGGAGGGGCGCGCAGACCGAAGTCGCCATTGAGGCCGGCATTTCCCAGTCCTATCTCAACCAGATAAAGGCCGGCACCCGAACCGGCAGCGTAAAAACCCTTCACGCCATTGCCTTGGCGCTCGGGACAAGCTATGAGGATATGCTGAGACTGGGTGAGAGCATTTCTTTGTCTGATAAAAATACTGACACGGCCTTGCATCCGATGTCCCGCGGCAGCGTGGGCCGGGAAATGCTGCCAACACCCTACAACAACCGGGGATATTTCGATTTCGTCCCCATGGCCGAGGCTAAGTTGAATGCCGGCGGGGGCCACGTGGTCATCTCGGAGCAGTACGGCGAGCTCTATGCTTTTAGAAAGGACTGGCTCAGACAGGTGGCCACATCCGCGCACAATATCGTGTTGATGATGGTCGAGGGCGAGAGCATGACGCCGACCATTTCAGACGGGGATACGGTGATGATCGATATGGGCCGCATCCGCATCAAATCCGGCAGCATCTTTGCCATCGGCATCGAGGACACTATCATCATCAAGCGCCTCGAATACCTGGTAAACGGCAGAATCCGGATTATCAGCGACAACCGCCAGGAGTATGCGCCTTATGAGGCCGATAGCAAGGAAATCCGGATCATCGGCGAGGTCATTTGGTGCGCCAAGCAGTTCATCAAGGTTTAAAATGGAATTTTAACTATGTGCACGGATGAATCCGAACAAAAACAAACCCTGAGGCGCTCGGATGCGTTTTTGCAGAAACTGATCCAGAGCGCGGTGGACGGTGTGATTGCCGCAAATATGAAGGGAAACATCATTATCTTCAATGATGCGGCCTCTGAGATCAGCGGATATACGGGGAAGGAAGTGTTTACAGAGATCAATATCCGGGACGTCTACCCCGGCGACGGGGCGCGGGAGGTGATGCGCAAGCTCCGGTCCGAGGATTACGGCGGGGTCGGCAAGCTCAAATCCTGCAAGGTCGATGTCAATCGCAAAGACGGCGAAATTATACCGATTCTGCTAAATGCGGCCATCATCTACGATGATAACCAGGAGGTGGCGACCATCGGGTTTTTCCATGACCTGCGGGAGGAGTTGCGAATCCGCGATGAGCTGGAGAAAACCCAGGTGCAGCTCCTTCAGGCGGAAATTATGGCATCGCAGAGCCGGCAGCGGGCCATTATCGATTCCTTCCCCTCGGGTGCGCTGGTGGTGGATGAGAAGGGTCATGTGGTGCAGATGAATCCCGCATTCAAGAAGCATTTGGAGCTAAACCCGGATGCCTCGCCTGGCAAGCCGATCGAGGCGTATGTGGATGATCGGAATTTCTGTCAATTTGTCCGGCGCATTCCGGAACAGGCGGCGGTTGATCCGGATGAAGTCCCTAATTATGAATTCGGCCGGTCCAAGGATAAGTATTTTCTGGCCAAGGGGCGGCCGGTCTCCGGCGAGCAGGAGGAAAATCTAGGGGCGGTGGTAATCCTTGTAGATATTACGGCCATTAAGCTCCTGGACCGCCTGAAATCCGAATTCGTGGCCAAAGTCTCCCATGAGCTGAAATCCCCGCTTTCCACAATCCATGAGCAGCTTAGTATCGTGCTGGATGAGCTGACCGCCAAGCAGCAGATCGACAACCGGCAGATCCTGTTTCGGGCCCGGGAGCGGACCAACAGCCTGATCTCTATGATCGGCGATCTGTTGGATATATCCCGGATCGAGACGGGCTTGATTTCCGGAGAGGGCCGGACCCGGCATCTAAGTCAGGTTTTGACGGAAACCGTGGATTTTTATCAGTCAAAGGCCAGGGGCAAGGGGCATACGCTGACCATCGAACTGCCGGAGACGGCGCTTCCGGCGGTTAAGGTGGACCCCATCGCGCTGCAGAGCATTTTCTCCAACCTGATTACCAATGCCATCAACTATACGCCCCAGAGCGGGTGTATTGAAGTTCGGGCCGGTTTTGCCGGCGAATACATCTATGTGGCCATAGCGGATAATGGGTTGGGGATTGCGCCCGAATATCTGGACAAAATTTTCGAGCGGTTCTATCGGGTCCAGACCGAAAAGACGCGGATGATTCCGGGCACCGGCCTGGGGCTTGCCATCGCCAAGGAGATGCTGAGCTCCATTGGGGGGCGGATTGAGGTAGACAGCGAGCCGGACAAAGGCAGCGTGTTTACGGTGTATCTGCCGATTGAGGAGGGGACGGAAGCATAGGGCCCGGGTTTTCGCGCCGCGGGCTTTATCCCGCCGTCAGGCGGTTGATGGCTTCGGCGATCTCCTGGCCGGATGCGGGTTTTTCCAGGTAGTCATCGGCTTCTGTGCACATGCTGTCATAGTGGGAATAGTTGGTTGGCGGGACATCGACATCCGCGGAGGTGACCCGGCCGCCCACACAGGTGAGCAGCACCACCGGGATCTCGGCAAACTCCGGATCCTGTTTTAATTCCCGGCATACTTCATGGCCGTTTTTCTCCGGCATCATCACATCCAGCACAATGGCATCCGGGGGGTTCTGCCGGACTTTTTCCATGCATTCAACCCCGTTGTAGGCCGCTTCGACGTCAAAGCCGCTTTTTTTTAAATATTTCTGGACAACCATATTAAAATCCGGATCATCATCGACTACCAAAATTCTTTTTCCGCTCATGCCCGCCTCTCCGGGATTTCCAAGTTTGCCGCATCTACTGCGCAGAACTTGAAAATCGCTCAATTTATGTGCCAGTTCTTTTTAATGCCGGCAGCCAGCATTTCGCTATCGCTTGATCTGCCTGGCCATAATTGTCTGCTTCTTTTTATTTATACCAGCGCAGGTGGACAGGAATCAAGCCTGAAACACGCAATTGACGTTTGCATTATAGCCCGTCGTCGTATAAAAGAGGTTGGCAAATTTACAAGCTCAATTCAGATAAACCAATTTTATGGACGGGCCGCATGATACAGCAGACCATTGTTTCCTGTGATGAAATTCAGTGCTTCATGGTAACGGAGCACTTTTTCGAGTATTTCAGCGATGACACCGGTGTGACCACCTTTGACCGGGCGCTTCTGGATTTGGCCCGGGTCTATGATGATGCCGTGCTCGTCGGGGCAATTGCCGTTTCCAAATACGTGCAGCCGCCGATCGAGCCCCGGGTCACATTTGATATTGATGTGATCCTGGATGAAAAGGATTTTGAAGATTTTTTAAATGACGACCTTCCGGAAGAAAAAAATCAAATGCTGGATACCTATTTTGAAACTTCGGATTCGGTCAGTCACAGCATCAAACATCGAAAAACCAATATTTATGTCGATTTTCTGTCGGTTCAGAGCGAGCCGGTGCGGAAAAAGCTGATTCGGCACATTCTGGAAAACCGGGACGAGGCCACGAACCTTCTCTCCATGAATGATCATCGTATTTTGATTGCCAAGCCCGAGCTGGTGATCGCCATGAAGCTAAACCGCTATACCAAGAACCCGGGGTCTGAAAAGGGGCTGGCGGATCGGCTGGATATCGTCAAAATGATGAAGTCCTATTACGGGCAGGCGGATTTTTTGGATCCAGAAAAGATACGGGCCCTGGTCAACCGCCGGGAGGTTAAATATCTGGATGAAATCCTGGCGGATGTGGGCCGCGAAATGGGCGATATCTGAATAAGAAGCCGGCTTAGCCGCCCGGTTGACGCGGATCTCTGGTGCTTCAGGGCCCCATCTGCCATATTTTCCCATTTTCCTTTAATCCTTTTATCCGTTGCTAAAATATGGCCGTCCGATCTTTTTTTATTTAAAAGGAACGAATTTTCCCTCTTGACAGGGCTGTTAAACAAGTTTACGTATTTTTCTTAGATAATTTGATTTTTTCCCGTGGATATCTGGGTGACTTACTACCCAAGGGAGTAAGTTTTTCTTTTTTGGGGAATACCCCAATTAGTTTTTCCGGAGTAACGGCGATGAGCTACATACGCAAACGCAAATGTACAAGAAGCCATACCTGGCCGGAAACTGAGGCCAAAGTGACATTTACGGAATTCGTTGGCGCCAAGAAGACAAAAGAGCGTTCGGTTGTGGGTAGGGTAGCCAACCTTGGGGCCTCGGGGATGCGGCTTAAAACCTCGGAGCCGGTTCCGCTTCATACCCGCCTGTCTATTGAAATTCGGTTTGACCCCGGCTCCCGTTCCCCGGATTTGAAACTCCGGGCCACCGGAAAATCCGTGCGATTATGTAAAGACGGCGTGGGAATTCAGTTCACAGTCATTGACTTAAAGCGCCTACAGACATGTATCGTCAAAAAGATCAATT
>Ga0102934_1001312_pt1 | contig 17346 bp, 14 predicted proteins | sample SalPonR2_A_D1_MG_FD_78175 | JGI IMG/M metagenome (GOLD analysis project Ga0102934, IMG submission 78175) | Salt pond soil microbial communities from South San Francisco under conditions of wetland restoration - Salt Pond MetaG R2_A_D1_MG | ecosystem: Environmental > Aquatic > Marine > Intertidal... | reverse complement strand
GCTGCCCCTGCGGCGCCTCGCGTGGCTCTGGGGCTTCAACAGCGGAAGGCAGCGCCCGAATTATTTCGGCACCTTCGGCGTCTCCGTGCTCGGCCATCTCGGCGGGGAGATCACGCGCCCGGTTTCGCCGCTGACGAGCTTCGTCAGCTACGGCCCCTTCACCGCCGACGGCATCACGCAGATGAGCATGGCCTTCGATCATCGGGTGATGGATGGAGCGCTGATCGTCGAGGCGATGGGGGGGATCGAAGCCGCGCTCAACGGGGCGATCCGGGAAGAACTCGCGGGCTGAGCCCTCACTCCGCAGCATTGCGGCTGGTATGCCAGCGGGTGAGCAGGGCGCGCAGCGCAGCCGGCTTCAAGGGCTTGTTGAGGAGCTGGATCGCCTTGGCTGCCGCATCCTCGCGCACACGCGGCGAGCGATCCGCCGTGAGCAGAATCGCCGGCAGATCCGCGCCCAGATGCCAGCGCAGGGCGAGTATGGCTTCGATTCCGTTACCCTCGTCGAGATGGTAATCGGCGATGATCACATCCGGCGATGCGCCGGCGCGCCGCAGCATTTCGCGCGCCTCTGCAAGCCCGCGCGCGCCGTGCACCGCACACCCCCAGCCGCCGAGCAATTCCTGCATCCCGGCGAGGATCGCGGGCTCGTTGTCGATGGCGAGAACGGTCAGCCTGTGGAGCCCGCCGGCGGGCTGCCTCGCCGGGATCTCGTCGCTCACGCTGACCGGCAGCGCCGCTGCTTTGGGCAGGTTCACGGAAAAGCATGATCCGCGCCCCGGATGCGAGATCAGAGTCAACTTGTGCTCCAGTACACGGGCGATGCGTTCGACGATGGACAGCCCCAGCCCCAGCCCCTGTGCGATCCGCGCGCCCTGATCGAGCCGCTGGAATTCCTGGAATATCAGCCGCTGCTTCGAGGCGGGAATGCCCAGTCCCGTATCGTGAACCTGCAGGGTCAATCTGCCGCCGCGCCGACGCGCGCCGACGAGAATCTTGCCGGAGGGCGTATATTTGATCGCATTGGAGATCAGATTCTGCATCAGGCGGCGCAGCAGTTTGCGATCTGAACGTATACTGACCGCAGGGGCGATGAAGCGCAGCCGCAACCCCTTCGCCGCCGCCGAAGGTTCGAATTCCCTGGCGAGCTGATGCAGGAAGGAATCGAGGCGAAAGACCGCGTATTCCGGCTTGAGCGCACCCGTATCCAGCCGCGAGATATCGAGCAGCGCCGTGAGGATCTCCTCGACCGCATCCAGCGAGGCGTTGACGTTTTCGGCGAGTTCGCCCGTGCCGCTGTTTGCCGCTTGCGTGCCGGAGGCATCATGGCCATCGCGATTGCGCTCCACCATCGCCGTCGCGTAGAGTCGCGCAGCGTTGAGCGGCTGCAGGATGTCGTGGCTCGCCGCGGCCAGGAACTGTGTCTTGGAGGCATTGGCTTCCTCGGCTTCCGCCTTGGCCTGGGTCAAGGCCGCGTTGAGGCGGGTGAGTTCCTCCGTGCGTTCGCGCACCCGTCGCTCCAGCTCTTCCGCGACACGAGCCTGCGCTTCTTCCGCTGCAACGGCCTCGGTCACGTCGGTATAGGTGGTGACGAAACCGCCATCGGGCAGCGGGTTGGTCCGGATCTCGATGACGCGTTCATTGGGGTAGAGCCGCAGCCGCACGGGCTCGGTTTCATGGATGAAGCTGTCGATGCGCGCTGCGATCTGCTCATCCATCGCCCCCGGCCCATAGGCCCCGCGTGCGGCATTGAAGCGTACGATCTCGCCCAGAGAGATGCCGACACGCACGAATTCCGGCGGCAACTCGTAGAGATCGACGAAGGCCTGGTTCCAGCATAGCAGGTGCAGATCCGAATCGAGCACGGTGATGCCCTGGCGGGCATGGTCGAGGGCGTGCTGGAGCAGATCACGGTTGTACTGGATGGCGGCCGAGGCGTCATCGAGCAGTTTCAGCGCATCGCGGGTCGAGACGTTGCGGCGCTTGAGCACGAGTGACAGGGCAAGGCGTGCCGATGCCGCGCCGATCGCCGAGGCCAGCAGATGCTCGGCATAACGCAAGAGATGGATATCGGCCGGGCCCATGCGCGCAAGATCAACCCCGCGCATGCGCGCGAAACCTTCGAAGGAGCGCGTGGCGCGTTCCTCGCCCAGATAGCGCGCCACGGTCGCCTGCAGCTCGGCCACGGTGACGGCGGTACGAAACAGCCGGAAGGACTGCGCAGCCGGTGTGTTCGCCTCGCCGATGAAGGCATCGGCCTGCATGCGTTCGAGCGATGTGGTGGGCCGCATCAGCGAGACGGTGATATAGGCGCCGAGGTTGACCCCGAGGCTCCAGAGCACGCCATGCGTCAATTGCGGCAATTCGAGACCAAACAGCGCGGTCGGGCGCAGCCAGGCGAACCCGAACGGGCCATGGGCGATCAGATCGGCGAAGGGGCGGGCCTCCCAGGCGATCGAGGGCAGGAGCAGGGTGTAGACCCAGACGGCGAAACCGAGCGTCAGGCCCGCGACGGCGCCCGCAGCCGTACCCCGCCGCCAGATCATTCCGCCGAGAAAGGCCGGTGCGATCTGGGCCACGGCGGCAAACGATAGCAGTCCGATCGCCGCGAGGGCCGCATCGCCGGCGGCGCGGAAATAGACATAGCCGAGCAGGATGACGACGAAGATGGCGATGCGGCGTACGCCGAGCACCATCCCGCCCAGATCGTGCGGGAGGGTGCGCCCTGCGGCTTCTCCTTCCGGCACGGCGCCGCGACGGCGCAGCATCAGCGGGATCACCAGATGGTTCGAGATCATGATGGCGAGCGCCACCGATTCCACGATCACCATGGCCGTTGCCGCCGAGAGGCCGCCCAGAAAGGCGATCAGCGCCATCTCCCGGGCCCCCGCCGCCAGCGGCAGGGCGAGCACCGTCATGTCCCGGTCGATCTCGCCGGATGCGAAAGTCGCATAGCCGGCCACGGCGAGGGGCACGACGAAAATGTTGATCAGGATCAGGTAGAGCGGAAACAGCCAGGCGGCACGGGCCACATCGGAGAGCGAGCGGTTCTCGACGACACCGACATGAAACTGGCGCGGCAACATCAGGATCGCCATGCCCGACAGGGCGACGATGGTGAGGAAGGCGCCGGGTCCGGAGGTGCGGTCGAAGACGTCGAGCGCGCCGCCCTGGATGTCCTCGACCCGCCCCATGATGTCGTCGACACCACCAAACATGTGGAAGGTGACGTAATAGCCCACCATCAGGAAGGCGACGAGCTTCACCCCCGATTCCAGCGAGATCGCGAGAACCAGCCCGTTCTGGTGTTCCGTCGCGTCGGCATGGCGCGCGCCGAAGCCGACGGCGAAGATCGCCAGCACGATGGCGACCAGCAGGGCGAGATCGCCGAATGGAGTGACCATTGCGGGCGCCAGCGTCTCCTGTGCATCGTTTGCCAGAAAGACGTTGAGCGAAGAGGAAACGGCCTTGAGCTGCAGGGCGATGTAGGGCACCGAGCCGACCACCGCGATCAGGCTGACGATGGCGGCGACGCGCTCGCTCTTGCCGTAGCGCGCGGCAACGAAATCCGCCACGGAGGTGATGTTCTGCGCCTTGGCGATACTGACGATGCGCTGGACCAGCTTGTAGCCGAGGCCGATGACCAGGATCGGCCCGAGATAGACGGCGAGGAAATCGAGTCCCGAATTCGTGGCGAGCCCGACCGAGCCGAAGAAGGTCCAGGAGGTGCAATAGACGGCGAGGCCGAGCGCGTAGATGGTGGCGCGCAGGCCGCCATCCAGCACGCGCTTGCCCTGCCGGTCACCCCAGAAGGCGACGGCGAAGAGCAGGCAGAGATAGATCAGGGCCGTTCCGACGACGACCCAGCCTGCAATCATGGCGGACGCCTTCCCCCCGTTTCAGCCGCTCCGGCTGCGTTGGCGATGGCCGGTTCGACGACAGCCTAACCCGCTTGCAGCCGCAAGGCCAAGACGCATTGCAATGATGGCCGGGGGAGCGGTCGCGCGACCGGGAACGGTGCGAAACGCTTCAGTAGAGGCGCCCGCCGATTTTCGCATCTTTCGCCGGCGTGATCAGCACGACTTCACCATCGGCATCGGGCACGCCGAGGGTAAGCACTTCCGACATCATCGGCCCGATCTGGCGTGGCGGGAAGTTGACCACCGCGAGCACCAGCATCCCCGGCAGATCCTCCAGCGCATGGTTGCGTGTGATCTGGGCGGAGGAGCGCCTGGTGCCGATCAGCGGGCCAAAATCGATGGTCAGCTTGAAGGCGGGCTTGCGCGCCTCCGGGAACGGCTCCGCCGCGACGATCCGCCCGACGCGGATATCGACCACGAGGAAATCCTCGAAACCGATCAATGCCTGAACCTCGTCGTGCTCCGCCATGAGCACACCCGCCTTTCCCTGACTCGCGCGTGTCAGATCGCTGCGGCGGGATCGCGATCCTCGCCGGGACGGTCGATCCCCGCATCCGGCCCCGCATCCGCGCCGTCATCCTCACCATATCCGCCGTCACGGCGGCGCTGGCGCATGCGCGCGCCGCCCTCCATGATCGCCTGGCCGATCGCGCGGAACGGCGCGGTGACACGGTGGAAATCTTCGGCACGCTCCATGAAGCGCTCTGCGCGACCGAGTTCGCGGTCGAGCCGCGCCATGGTCTGCGCCAGTTCCGGCGCATCATCCTCGAGCCAGGTTTCCAGCACACGCGCCATGGTCAGGACGGAGCCCTGAAGCTTGATCGGGCCGAGGGCATCCTCGGTGGGAATATGCGCTGCTGCCAGCATGTAGCGATGCGAGTTCAGTGCGACCTGGTTGAGCGCGGCCAGGGTCAGCGGCTCGCGCCGCACGGCGACGGCGATGCGCCGCAGGGCGACTTTGTAGGGCGCCAGCGCATCGAGATAGCGCATATAGACGTCGAACAGCCTTTCGCGGGCAGGTTCTCCGATCAGATCATCGGAATTGCCGGCGAGCACTGCCATGTCGATCTTGCGGGCGAAGCCACCGAGCACGGCGCCCTTGGAGGGGAACGACTCACGCAGATCCGCCAGCGTGATCCCCGCCGCTTCGGCAATATCGCCGAGTTCGATATCATCCCAGGGGCGCTCGGCCGACAGGGCCATGGTTGCCTCGACGATCTCGTCGCGTCCCGGTTTCTTCTTGCTGGTGGCCATGCCGTTCTCCCGTCACGCTGCGCTGCTGAAGAATGCTATGATAACGCAGCTTTGGCCTCTGTGTAGGGGATCGCGCGCAAAAGGCGGGTGCCTCAAAGGCATGCGGGTCAGCCTGAAAGCGCGCCGGCGCGGCGTTTCGCGGCGGCCACGGCATCGCGCAGCAGCGGTCGAAAGCCGTTTTCCGCCATCAGCACGTCCAGCGCAGCGGCCGTGGTGCCGCCCTTGGAGGTGACGTTCTCGCGCAGGGTTCCCGACGGCAGCGGGCTTTGCGCGAGCATGGCGCCGGCGCCTGCGACCGTGGCGCGCGCGAGCTTCTGGGCGAGCTCTTCCGGCAGCCCGGCATCAATGCCGGCGCGGGCGAGTTCCTCCGCCAGCAGGAAGACATAGGCCGGGCCGGAGCCCGATACCGCCGTGCAGGCATCGATCAGACCCTCGTCCTCGACCCAGGCGACGACACCGATCGCACCCAGAAGCGCATCCGCCATGGCGCGGCGCTCTTCTGCGAGGCCCGGCGAGGTGCAGGCACCGGTGGCGCCTTGCGCGATGGCCGCCGGCAGATTGGGGATCGAGCGTACGATACCGCCGCAGCCGGGTATCGCCGCGTCCAGATTGGCGATGGTCTTGCCGGCCAGAACGGATATCAGCGTCGTGCGGGAATCGACCAATGGCGCGATCTGCGGGCCGACTTCACCGAGCACCTGCGGCTTGATCGCGAGAACCAGCGCCTCCGGCGGTGCGATCGTGTCGCTGGCAGGATTGAGCGCGACCCCCCTGGCGGCGCAGAGCTGCTGCAGATCGGGGCCGGGATGGGGATCGATCACAGTGGCGGCAGAGCCGGGAAGGCCGACCTTGAGCCAGCCTTCGAGCATGGCGCCTCCCATCTTGCCCCCGCCTACCAGCAAGAGTGAAGCAGGCAGATTCTGCGCTTCACCAATCATCGCGACAGTCATGGCGTTTTGCTCCCATTGTGCGCGCTGCGATCCGTCCCGCGGGCGGATGCGCGCCGAAACGCGTTATCAGGCCTCACCTTCGGTCTCGAAGAGCACGCTGTCCAGTGCCTCGCGCGCGGATTTTCCCGCCCAGAGCACGAACTGGAAAGCCTGATAATGCCGCTCGCAGGCATCGATTGCCGACTTCATCAGCATTTCGCATTGTGCACGGGCCGGCATGGTGCCGCCGGTCAGGAGCAGCGCATGGCGATACATCGCCACCTGCTCGGCGCCCCAGAGATCGAAATGCCCGACCCAGAGCTGCTCGTTGATCATCGAGACGAGATGCAAAAGCTCCGTGCGCCGGCGCTCCTGTACCTTGAGATCGAAGGCGCAGGCGATGTGCAGGGCCTCGACTTCCGGGATCCAGGTGAAGGCGATCTGGTAATCGGCCCATTGCCCGGAGACCGAGACGCACATCTCGTCCGCATCGAAGCGCTCGAAGACCCAATGTTCGTTCGCTGCGAGGCGCTCGACCTCGTCGAGCGGGTGTTCGGCACGGTCTTCGTGAAGCAGCAGCGGGGTCATGGTCATCCATCGAAACGCGTGCAGGCGGTCGTTTTGGGCAAGACGCATCACCGATGCGCGCAGCCGGCGCTTGAAGGCCACGCAACCCCCCGGCGGATGCCGCCGCAGGCACGAATCACCTTCATCTCGACTATATCCCGCGCAACTTGCGTCGATCAAAGTGCTTTCCGGAGCCGTGAAGCGTCTATCGACAGCATTCGGGTTCGCCATGGCGATATCGCTGGAGGGTCCGTCGCGGCGAAATCGCGCCGGAATGCCCGCCAAACGCCTGTTTTGCCGGGGCGCGCACGTGCGAGGCTTCGGAAGCGGAGTCTTGTGAATCGATCCGCGCGCATGCCGCCATCCTGTGCGCATCTTGCAGAAATCTGGGGAAATCCGATCCGGATGTCTTTCAGGCGTCCTGCCTCACGCCTCGTCACCGTCGCGCGAAAGCGCCCGCCAGCCGATATCGGAGCGGCAGAAGCCTTCGGGCCAGTCGATCGCCGCGACGCCGCGATAGGCCCGCTCGCGTGCCTGCGCCACATCCGCACCGAGCCCTGTCACGGCGAGCACGCGCCCGCCATGGGCGGTGAGTGCGCCGGCGCTGTGACGCGTAGCGGCATGGAAGACGAGGGTATCGGGCAGCGCACCCGCCGCATCGACGCCACGAATGACGCTGCCGTTCTCCACCTTGCCGGGATAGCCGCGCGTGGCGAGGACCACGGTCAGCGCGGCTTCCTCGCGCCAGCGCAAAGGCGGCAAGGCGGCGAGCTTGCCGTGGGCCGCCGCCATGAAGAGCATGGCGAGATCGCTTTCGAGGCGCGGGATCAGCACCTGCGTCTCCGGATCACCGAAGCGCACATTGTATTCGATCAGCTGCGGGCCGGAGGCCGTGATCATCAGCCCGGCATAGAGAATGCCGGTGAACGGCGTGCCGCGGCCAGCCATGGCGCGCAGGGTCGGCTCGATGATTTCGCGCATGACCTGCGCCTCGCGCGCCGGGGTCATCACCGGCGCCGGGGAATAAGCGCCCATGCCGCCGGTATTGGGGCCGGTGTCGCCGTCGAAGGCGCGTTTGTGATCCTGCGCCGAGGCGAGCGGCAGGGCCGTCTTGCCGTCACAGATGGCGAAGAAGCTCGCCTCCTCGCCTTCGAGATAATCCTCGATCACCACGCTGGTGCCCGCATCGCCCAGACCGCCGGCGAACATGAAATCCACCGCTGTCTGCGCCTCCGCCATGCTCATGGCCACGACGACGCCCTTGCCGGCGGCGAGCCCGTCGGCCTTGATCACGATCGGCGCCCCGCGCCGGCGGATCTCCGCCATGGCGCTCTCGCGATCATCGCAACGGGCATGGCCGGCGGTGGGAATGCCGTTCGCGGCGCAGATCTCCTTGGTAAAGGCCTTGGAGCCTTCGAGCTGCGCGGCGGCGCGGCGCGGGCCGAAACAGGCGATGCCGGCATCGGTCAGGCTGTCGACGAGCCCGTCGACCAGCGGCGCTTCCGGGCCGATCACGACGAGATCGACCGCTTGCGCGTCACAGAAGGCGCGCATCGCCGCATGATCGGAAAGCGGCAGATCGTGGTTCTCACCCAGTGCCGCCGTCCCGGGATTGCCGGGGGCAATGAAGAGCTTCTCGCAGAGCGGACTGGCGGCGAGACCGTGGGCGAGCGCATGCTCGCGACCGCCGGAACCGATCAGCAGGATCTTCATCGCGTCGTCTCCCGTATCGCGCGCAGCCGGCGCGCCCAATCAGCCGCCGGCGCGTCCCAGAGTCGGATAGACCCGGTGTACGCTGCTGGCAACAGAAGCCGCCGCTGCCGCCTTGATCAGATCACCCGGCACAAAGGCCAGCGAGCCCGTCGTCGCTGCCCAGAACGGCGTCTCGTAGACGATGGCGAGCCAGGCGATGCCGCCTGCATAGATCACGACGATACCGCCCACGATGCTCGCAAGGAATGCGGAAATGAACGATCCTTCACGCCCGAAACGCTCCATAAGCCAGCCGATGACGAAGGCACCGACCGGCCAGGAGAAAACAAAGCCGGCAGTCGGTCCCATGAAGACCGAGAGCCCGCCGCGACCGCCGGGGAAAACCGGCATTCCGACAGCGCCGAGGGCGAGAAAGACGAGGACGGCCAGCATGCCGCGCCAGCTGCCCAGCACTGCGCCGGCGAGCATCACGCCCAGCGTCTGCGCCGTGATCGGCACGGGCAGGAACGGGATCGGGATCGCCGGGACGAGGCCGAGTGCTGCGATGATCGCCGCGAACAGGGCGATGCGGGCGAGGTCGAGGGTCTGCATCACTTCTGCAGGACGCGAACCGGTTTCGGGCGGCTTCTGGTCAGGGGAATGGGTCATGTCGATCTCGCCCGTCTCGAGGATGATGTCCGGAATGCCACGGTTGCATATGGCGCCCGTCAGCCTGCGTCAATTGTTGCGCCTGCGAAAACGCGCAGCCAATGGGCGAAATCCACGGCGATATGACCTATCCTGACCGGATGAAGCAAGCGCATCGCCTGAACGGGATGCGCGCTTTGCGTGCCGCAGACGAAGCGCCAAGGGAGAAAGCCATATGCCGAAGAACCGCCGCTGGGTCCTCGCTGCCCGTCCGAAGGGAGAGCCCTCCCCCGACGATTTCCGACTGGAAACACACGAGATCGAGGCCTCTGCGCCGCCCGACATGGTGCTCATCCGCAACCGCCATCTCTCGCTCGATCCCTATATGCGCCTGCGCATGGATGACGCGAAATCCTACGTGCCGCCCTATGAACTCGGCGAAACCCTGGGCGGGCAGACCATCGGCGAGGTCGTGGCCTCCGGCAGCGCCGATTTCACACCGGGCGACAGCGTCATCGGCTCCGGCGGTTGGCAGGATTACGCGCTCCTGCCGGCGAAGATGGTCCGGCGCATCGATCCTGAGCGCATCCGGGCGCCGGCCTGGCTCGGCATGATGGGCATGCCCGGTTTCACCGCCTGGATCGGGCTCGATCTCGTGGGCGGCGTGAAGGCGGGCGAGACCCTCGTCGTCGGCGCGGCGACGGGCCCGGTCGGCTCCATGGTCGGGCAGCTTGCCAAACGCGCCGGCGCGCGCACCGTTGCCATTGCCGGCGGGGCGGAGAAATCTGCGCTGGCACGCGAGACCTTCGGTTTCGATGTGGCGATCGACCATCGTGATCCCGATTTCGCCGAGCGCCTCGCCGATGCCTGTCCGGACGGGATCGACGTCTACTTCGAGAATATCGGCGGTCCGGTTCTCGAAGCGGTCCTGCCGCTTCTCAACGATTTCGCCCGCATCCCCGTCTGCGGCCTGATCGCCCATTACAATGAAAGCGGGCCCGCGCCGGATGCGAGCCCGCTCGCGCGGGTCATGCGCCAGGTCCTGGTGCAAAGGCTTTCCCTGCGCGGATTCATCGTTTCCGACCACTTCGCCCGCTATTCTGATTTTCTGGGCGAAGTCGCCCCGCTCGTCGGCAAGGGCGAAATCGTCGGGCTGGAAGATGTCGTCACGGGGCTGGAAAACGCACCCCAGGCGCTGATCGGGCTCCTGGCCGGGCGCAATCGCGGCAAATGCGTCGTGGCGCTCGATTGACGGGAGCGATCGACGACCGGGCATTCTTCCACGGAAAATGGTCTTCCACGGAAAATCCCGGTCGCCCGCCCGCCGGTGATTTCATCGGCGGGCGAAACCCTCTATCCAGTCGCCATGATGGCGCCCGCATCTGATTCGTCACATTCCCTCGACACGGCCCGCGCAGCCATGCGCGAGACCTTCGGCTATCCCGACTTCCGCCCGGGCCAGGACGAGGTCATCGCCGCCGTGCTGGCGGGGCACGACGTGCTCGCGGTGATGCCCACCGGCGCTGGCAAATCCATGTGCTACCAGCTTCCCGCTCTGGTACGCGAAGGGCTTACCGTGGTGGTCTCGCCGCTGATCGCGCTGATGCGCGACCAGGTGGCGCAATTGCGCACCAACGGCGTCGCGGCGGGTGCGCTCAATTCCGCCAACGACCAGGAAGAGAACGATCGCGTTCGCGACGCCCTGCGTGCCGGCGCGCTGCGGCTACTCTATATCTCGCCCGAGCGGCTGGTGAACAACGGCACGGCGGAATGGCTGGCGCGATCCGGCGCCCGCCTGCTTGCCATCGACGAGGCCCATTGCGTCTCGCAATGGGGCCATGATTTCCGGCCGGAATATGCGGCTCTCGGCGATGTCCGCAAGCGGCTCGGCAACATTCAGACCATCGCGCTCACCGCCACCGCCGATATCGCGACACGCGGCGATATTGCCGGCCAGCTCTTCACGCAGGAGCCGACGACGTTCGTCCATGGCTTCGACCGGCCCAATCTCTATCTCGCCATGGAGCCGCGCACCGACCGCAGCCGCCAGATCCTGCGCTTTCTGGAAAAGCATCGCGGCGAGAGCGGCATTGTCTATTGCGCCTCGCGCAAGGCGACGGAGACGCTGGCGCAGACGCTCTCGGACAAGGGCGTCACGGCGCTGGCCTATCATGCGGGCATCGAATCGCAGGAACGCTCCCGCCGCCAGGACCGGTTCCTGCGCGAGGACGGGATCGTCATGGTGGCGACGGTCGCCTTCGGCATGGGGATCGACAAGCCCGATGTGCGTTTCGTCGTGCATGCGGCGCTGCCCAAATCCATCGAGGCCTATTACCAGGAGATCGGTCGCGCCGGGCGCGACGGTGCCCCCGCCGACACGCTCACGCTCTACGGACTGGAGGATATTCGCCTGCGCCGCACGCAGATCGAGGAATCCAACGCTTCCGACGAGCAGAAACGCATCGAGCGCCAGCGCCTCGACGCACTGGTCTCGCTCTGCGAGGCGCCCCAGTGCCGCAGGCAGACACTGCTCTCCTATTTCGGCGAGGGCGCCGAGCCCTGCGGCCATTGCGATCTGTGTCTGGGCGGGGTGACGCGCTTCGATGCCACAATCGAGGCGCAGAAGATCCTTTCCGCCATCGCCCGCACCGGCGAGCGTTTCGGCGCCGAGCATATCGTCGCGATCCTCGTGGGCGAGGACAGCGAGCAGGTTCGCCGCCACGGTCATCACGGGCTCAAGACCTTCGGCGTCGGCAAGGATCGCCCCAAACAGGCCTGGCGCTCCCTGATGCGCCAGATCTACGCTGCCGGGCTCGTCCAGATCGCCATTGACGACCACGGACGCTGGCGCATCACTGAGCGTGGCGATGCCGTCCTGCGCGGGCGGGAGACGGTGACCCTGCGCTCGGACGTGCTGGAGGGCGGCAAAAGCGGCAAGGGTGAGAAGCAGCGCCGCGCCGGGGCCATCGCCGAATCAGGCATCGCCCCGGACGATCCCGTGCTCGCCCGGCTCAAGGCGCTGCGCATGCAGCTCGCCCGCGAGCAGGAAGTGCCGGCTTATGTGATCTTCACCGACCGCTCACTCGTCGACATGGCTTTGACGCGCCCGCGCGACCGCACCGAACTCTCCGCCTGCCATGGCGTCGGCCAGGCCAAGCTCACCCGCTACGGTGACGTGTTCCTCGAGGCCTTGCGCGAAGTGCAGGCGTAAAGCTCAGTCGTAGCTGCGCTCATCCGCAATCACTTTGCCGTCATTGGGCAGGCTGCCCGGGGCGGTAAAATCGATCCTGCCGCGCAGCTTGAGGATGTTCTGGAGGCTCGCGCCGGCTGCCTGCGCCAGCGCATCGTCGCCGTTCTCGGTTTCGCATTGCAGCGTCATCGCATCGCTCTCGCCCTCGCGGGTGACGACGAGGCGGGCCTTGACGATTTCGGGATGCACGGCAAGCACGGCGGCGATCTGCTCGGGGCGCACGAACATCCCCTTGACCTTGGTGGTCTGATCGGCGCGCCCCATCCAGCCGCGGATGCGGATATTGGTGCGCCCGCAGGGGCTCGGCTCATCCATCTGCGCGGTGAGATCCCCCAGAGCAAGCCGGATCACCGGATGATGCTGGTCGATGGTGGTGACCACGATCTCGCCGACCTCGCCGGGTGCCACCGGATCGCCGGTGCCGGGGCGCACGATTTCCAGAATGATGTCCTCGTTGACCACGAGCCCGTCATGCGTGCCGCTCTCATAGGCGATGAAGCCGATATCCGCCGTGGCATAGGCCTGATGCGCCACGATCCCGCCCGCGGCGAAGGCGGCCTGGAGCGATTTCGGGAAGGCGGCGCCGGAAACGCCGGCCTTCCTGATCGAGGAGACGTCGCGCCCCTTCTCGGCGGCGGCATCGAGCAGGATCTTCAGGAAATCCGGTGTGCCGGCATAGACGTTGGGGCGAAACGCCTCGATCAGATCGAGCTGCGCTTCCGTGTTGCCCGGGCCGGCGGGGATCACGGCGCAGCCGAGCGCACGCGCACCGGAATCCATCAGGAAGCCGCCTGGCGTCATATGATAGGAGAAGGTGTTGAGCACGATGTCGCCGGGGCGCAGCCCCATCGCATGCAGCCCGCGCGCGGCGCGCCACGGATCGTCCTCGCGCCCCTCGGGCTCGTAGATCGGGCCCGGCGAGGTGAACAGGCGACCGAAGGCGCCCGGCGAAGCCGGCACCAGGCCGCCGAAGGGCAGGGCCTGTTTCTGCAGGGCTGGCAGGTCGCTCTTGCGCAGGATGGGCAGATGCGCGAGCGCCACGCGATCGGTGATGGTCTCGATCTCGATCTCGCCCAGATGGCGTGCATAGGCCGGCGCCCGCATGGCCGCATCGAGTGCCTGAGGCAGGCGGGTGAAGAGTTCGGCCTCGCGATCGGCGGCCCGGCGCGTCTCGCGCGAATCGAAGAACTGGCTCATACTCGTCTCCCCTCATCGGCGCGCATCTTGCGCACGCGCTCTCTGGTGCTGGCTCAGCGCCCGATCAGATCGCGCGCGACGATCATGCGCATGATTTCGTTGGTGCCTTCCAGAATCTGGTGCACGCGCAGATCGCGCACGATCTTCTCGATCCCGTAATCGGCGAGGTAGCCATAGCCGCCATGGAGCTGCAATGCCTTGTTGGCCACGTCAAAGCCGGTATCCGTGGCGATGCGTTTGGCCATGGCGCACAGCCGCGTGGCATCGGGTGTCTTAGCATCGAGAGCGGCAGCCGCGCGCCAGAGGAACGTGCGTGCGCATTCGAGCTCGGTCGCCATGTCGGCGAGTGTGAATTGCAGGGCCTGGAACTGCGCGATGGCGCGCCCGAAGGCCTTGCGCTCACGCATATAGTCGAGGCTGCGCTCGAGCGCGGCCTGCGCGCCGCCCAGTGAGCAGGCGCCGATATTGAGCCGCCCGCCATCAAGGCCGGCCATGGCGATGCGAAAGCCGATCCCCTCGTCGCCGAGACGGTTGGTCACCGGCACGCGCGCATCCTCGAAGATGACCTGCCGCGTCGGCTGGGCATTCCAGCCCATCTTCCTCTCTTCCGCGCCAAAGCTCAGACCCGGCGTGTCCTTGTCGACGACGAGCGTCGAGATCCCGCCGGCACCCTCGGCACCGGTGCGCACCATGGTGACGTAGAGATCGGAGGTGCCGGCGCCGGAGATGAACTGCTTCACGCCGTTGACGATGTAATCATCGCCCGCGCGCACGGCGCGGGTCTTGAGCGCGGCGGCGTCAGAACCCGCGCCCGGTTCGGTGAGGCAGTAGGAGGCCAGCAGATCCATGCTGCACAGGCCCGGCAGCCATTGCCGGCGCTGGTCGTCATTGCCGTAACGGTCGATCATCCAGGCGGACATGTTGTGGATCGAAATATAGGCCGAGACCGTGGGGCAGCCCCTGGCCAGCGCCTCGAAGATCAGCGCCGCGTCGAGTCGGGTGAGGCCCGACCCGCCGACATTCTCGCTGACATAGACGCCGCCCATGCCCAGTGCGGCGGCCTCGCGCATGACGTCGATGGGGAAATGTTTCTCCTCGTCCCAGCGCACTGCATCCGGCGCCAGCCGCTCGGCGGCGAAGCTCTCGGCCATCTCCCGGATGGCGTTCTGGTCCTCGTTGAGGGCGAACATGGTTCCTCGCGTTTCCTGCCGGCGGGTCGGACGCCCGTTTGTTTGCGCCCTGGCGACGCTTTGCGCAGATCATAGCCAAAGCCCCCGCGCACGCAAACACCGCCCTTCGTCGTGTGCCGGGCCGCGCGATCACGAGTGGGCGCGGCTGGCGATGGCGACACCGATCGCGGCAATCGCCATGCCGGCGATCTGCACCGGGGCGAGGGTCTCGCCGAAGAACAGCCATGCCATCAGCGCCGAACACGGCGGCACCAGATAAAGCAGCGCCGCGACCCCCGCCACGGCGCCGCGCCGGATCAGCGCCAGCAGCAGGAATACCCCGCCGATCGACATCACCAGCACCGACCAGGCCAGCCCGAAGATCACATCCGGAATCATCGGCACCCGGTTCTCCTCGATGAGCAGCGCGACCGGCAGCGTGACAAGTGCCGCGCCGACGAAATGAACCACCGTATTGGTGCGCACATCCTGCGCGCCGCCGGTGCGCTTCTGCCAGATCGTGCCCAGCGTGATCGAGAGCATCGCGACCAGCACGATCCCGACCGGTCCCGGCGGCAGGCCCGCCTCCACGCCCAGACGCGGCAGGATCACGAGGAGAGCGCCGGCGAAACCCACGGCGATGCCGAGCCAGCGCAAGGGCGAGACCTTCTCGCCGAGCGTCAGCCCGACGAGCATGGCGGTGGCGAGCGGCTGCAAGCCCACGATCAGCGCCGCAATCCCCGCCGGCAGCCCGCCATCGACGGCCCAGAAGACGCCGCCCAGATAGATTCCGTGCAAGAGAACGCCCGCGATCAGCCCGTCGCGCCAGTCGCGTATCGTGGCCGGCCATTGCGCCCCGAACCACCAGGCCACGGGCGCGAGCAGCGCGATCACGAGCAGATAGCGCAGAGCCAGAAAGCTCAGCGGATCGGCATGCGGCGCGACCAGCCGCGCCATGATGAAGCCGGTCGACCAGATCAGCACGAACAGGACCGGTGCGAGTTGCGCCAGCGGATCCCGCGCAGCCGGTGTCACCGAATTGCCGCGTGCCGGTCCGATCATGTTTCGCCTCCGCTCGGACGTCATTCCGGCGCAGGGTGTAGCAGGTTGCGGGGCGCGCGCCCATGCACAAGCATGCAATACACAGGCGCGCAATGCACGCGCCTGCAGGATGCGCAGGTCGCAAAAGGCTTGCACCGGAGATCGGCGTGGCCCATTTGCGGTGAGGGAGATCATCGACCTTGCACGCCCTTCGTCAGAGCTTCGCCATTCTCTTGCTCGCCTATAACCGCATGAATCTGCATGACGGCTGGGCGATCGCGAGCCATATCGCCCTTTCGGGCCTGTTCTCCTTCTTTCCATTCCTGATTCTGCTGACCGCGCTGGCGAGTTTCTTCGGCGCCGGTGCGCTCGCCGATGATGCCGCGGATCTGATCCTGCAGGTCCTGCCGCGCGAGATCGGTGAGCCGATCGCGCAGGAGGTGCGCAACGTGCTCACGGAATGGCGTGGTGACCTGCTGACCATCGGCGCGGTGCTCTCGCTCTATTTCTCGTCGAACGGGATCGAAGCCCTGCGCGTGGGGCTCAACCGCGCCTATGGGGTGCGCGAAAACCGCTCCTTCGTGGTGACACGGCTCGAATCGATCTTCTATGTGGTCATCGGCGCCGCGGTGATGCTGGCTTTCGCCTTCGGCATCGTGCTCGGACCGCTCGGATGGGGCACGCTTTTGAATTATTTTCCGGCCCTGATCGACTTCACCCGAATCGTCGATCTGCTGCGGCTGGGCGGGACCAGCCTGCTCATTATCGCAGCCTTGCTGATCACGCACAAATATCTGGCAGCAGGTGAACGCAGCCTGCTGAGCGTGCTGCCGGGCGTGGCGGTCACATTGTTTCTGTGGCTGCTCGGCGGTTTCGTCTTCGGCTTCTATCTCGCCCAGTTTCCTCAGGCCTATGCGACCACCTATGGCGGCCTCGCCACAGCGATGATGGCATTGATCTTCCTGTATACCCTGGCGGTGATCTATCTTTTCGGCGGCGAGATCAACGGTGCCGTCGCAGCCATGAACCGCGCAGCCGCCAAACGGCGCCGGGCGCGTGCCACGCATTACGATGACGGTTTCTACTGGTGAGGCTCATGATGCCGAAAGCGGATGATCACAGCGATCTCAAGGCGCCCGACCAGGCAGCGATCCAGACGATTGCCGATGCCGCCTTCGCCGATCTGCCGGAGGCGTTCCGCAGCCTATGCGGCGAGATCGTCATCCAGGTCGCCGATTTTCCCGCCGACGACGTCCTGCGCGAACTGGGGGCGGAATCGCCCTTCGACATACTCGGGCTCTTCCAGGGCATCGGGCTCGCCCAGGGCGGGGGCATCGAGGGCATGTTCGCTGCCGGTCACGAACCCAATCTGATCTGGCTCTACCGCCGCCCGATCCTGGATTACTGGACCGAACACCACGAAACCCTCGGCGCCATCGTCTCCCATGTCCTCATTCACGAGATCGGCCACCATTTCGGCCTCTCCGACGAGGACATGGAAGCGATCGAGGCCAGAGCCGGGGACGCATGAGGGCGGGCGTTTTCAGTCCATTGTGTTCCGTCTAAACAGCTGCCGCCTCACAGGCTCAGCATATAGGCGATGATGTCGGCGCGGTCCTGGTCGTCCTCGGCATAGTGATCGGGCAGGAAGGCTTCGAGCGCTTCTGTCTTCTCCGCAT
>Ga0102934_1001311_pt1 | contig 17346 bp, 15 predicted proteins | sample SalPonR2_A_D1_MG_FD_78175 | JGI IMG/M metagenome (GOLD analysis project Ga0102934, IMG submission 78175) | Salt pond soil microbial communities from South San Francisco under conditions of wetland restoration - Salt Pond MetaG R2_A_D1_MG | ecosystem: Environmental > Aquatic > Marine > Intertidal... | reverse complement strand
GGCGTCGAGATCGGCGGCGCCACCAAGAACGTGCTGGCCATTGCCTGCGGCGCGGCGATCGGGCGCGGGCTTGGAGAGAGCGCCCGTGCGGCGCTGATCGCGCGCGGTTTCGCCGAGATCCTGCGTTTCGCGCAGGCCTATGGCGGGCAGCCCGAGACGCTGATGGGTCTGTCGGGGCTGGGCGATCTCGTGCTCACCTGCGGTGGTCCGCAATCACGCAATTTTGCCTTCGGCCAGCGCCTCGGCGAGGGTGCTTCCCCGGAGGAAGCCGCCGGCGGCAAACTCGCGGAGGGCGCACATACGGCCGCGGTGCTGGTCTCGCTCGCCCGCGCACGCGGTATGGAGATGCCCATTGCCGAAGCCGTCGCCGCCCTCACCGATGGCCGCCTCACCGTCGAGGCCGCGATGGACGCCCTGATGAATCGCCCGTTGCGAGCGGAGAACTGACGGGCTCCCCGTCCGCTCAGATCTGCGCGTCGACGGCTTCGAGCTCGTCGATCAGGCGCGCGATCATGCCGAGCCCGATCTGCCAGAAGGCGGGATCGCGCGCATCGAGACCGAACGGGGCCAGCAATTCACCATAAGGCTTCGCGCCGCCAGCGGAGAGCAGTGCGAAATAGCGCTCGACGAAGCCGTCCGACGAATTCTCGTAGACGCCGTAGAGCGAATTCACCAGGCAATCACCGAAGGCATAGGCGTAGACGTAGAAAGGCGAGTGGATGAAATGGGGGATATAGGTCCACCAGGTCTCGTAGCCTTCCGAGAAACGGATCGCCGGGCCGAGTGATTCCGCCTGCACCGACATCCACAATTCACAAAGCTGCTCGGCTGTGAGCTCGCCCTTGCGGCGCTCCAGATGCACCTTGCGCTCGAAGGAGTAGAACGCGATCTGGCGCACCACCGTGTTGAGCATGTCCTCCACCTTCTGGGCCAGCATCGCCTTGCGCTGGACCGGGTCGGTGGTGCGGGCGAGGAGTCGGCGGAAGGTGAGCATCTCGCCGAAGACGCTCGCGGTCTCCGCCAGCGTCAGCGGCGTCGGCGCCATCAGGGCACCGTTGGGGGCAGCCAGCACCTGGTGCACACCGTGGCCGAGTTCATGCGCGAGCGTCATAACGTCGCGCGGCTTGCCCTGGTAATTGAGCAGCACATAGGGATGCGCCGAGGGCACCGTGGGATGGGCGAAGGCGCCCGGCGCCTTGCCGGGGCGGGTCGGCGCATCGATCCAGCTTTCATCGAAGAAGCGCTGCGCGATATCGGCCATGCGCGGCGAGAATTCGCCATAGGCCGAGAGCACCATCTCGCGGGCCTCGCCCCAGCCGATCACTGGCTGCGGCACTTTCGGCAACGGAGCGTTGCGATCCCAGAAATCCAGCTTGTCCTTGCCGAACCATTTTGCCTTCATCGCATAATAACGATGCGACAGGCGCGGATAGGCCTCGCGCACGGCGCTGACAAGCGCGTCCACCGTCTCGCGCTCGACGCGGTTGGCGAGGTGGCGTGAATCGGCCACATCCGTAAAGCCGCGCCAGCGATCGGAGATCTCCTTGTCCTTGGCGAGCGTGTTGGTGATCAGCGTGAAGCTGCGCAGATTCTCGCGGAATGTCGCCGAGAGCGCCTGCGCGGCTTCCTTGCGCACCGTCTCGTCGGTATCGAGCATGCGGTTGAGCGTCGGCTCGATCGGCAGGCTCTCACCCCCGACATCGAAACGCAGGGACGAAATCGTCTCGTCGAACAGCCGGTTCCAGGCGCCACGCCCGGTGACGGATTTCTCGTGAAAGAGCTGCTCGATCCGATCGTCGAGCTGATACGGCTTGTCGCGGCGCAGATCCTCGATCCAGGGGCGGTAATGTGACAGGGGCGCCTGTTCGATCAGGCCATCAATGAGCGTATCGTCGAGACGGTTCATCTCCAGCGTGAAGAACAGCAGATCGCTCGAGGCGGCGGTCAGCCGCTCCTGCGTGTCGCCATAGAACTTGGCGCGGGCGGGATCGGTGGTATCGCCGGAATAGACAAGCCCGGCATAAGACATCAGCCGGCCCAGCAGATCCTCGATCACCTCGTATTCGGCGATGACGTCATGCAGCGCTTGCGGGGCGTTCTTGCCGCGCGCGAGCCCGTCGAGCCTGCCGCGCCATTTCTCCTGGAACGCCGCACAATCCTTCGCCACTTTCTCCATATCGCCGGTGAAGGCGGGGGAATCCATGCCGGGATAGAGATCGGCGAGATTCCATTCCGGCAGATCGCCCAGATCGCGCCCGGCCTGCTTCGCCATGGCTTCTGCTGGTGCATGCACCCGCTGCGACGGGAGGGTATCGGCGGCGAGTGCGGAGCGAAGCGGCGGATGGGTCATCGTGGCAGGGTCCCTTCTTGAACGGCAGGATCATATCTCGCTTGCATATCGGTCCTGATGCATACGCCTTCAATAGCTGACGCACGCGATCATTGGCACCGGGGCTGTCCTTCAACGCAAAAAGGGCGTCATCCTCCCTGGATGCGCCCTTTCACGAAGGATCACAGCGGTGACGGACGCGGAGCGCGCCCGCCGCCTCACTTGATCTTGGTTTCCTTGAATTCCACGTGCTTCTTGGCGACGGGGTCGTACTTCTTCTTGGAGAGCTTGTCCGTCATCGTGCGGGTGTTCTTCTTCGTGACATAGAAGAAACCCGTATCTGCCGTCGAGAGCAGCTTGATCTTGATCGTCGCAGCCTTGGCCATGATCCATCCTCTTGATGAAGCGTGCGGCCCGTGCCGCAAAACGCAAAGGGCCGGGTTTTCGCCCGGCCGAATTCGGAGGCTCTCTTGCCTCATCCCGGCCCGCGCGTCAAGGCTCCCGGACGGCTTTTGCGCCGGGAACCGGATCAAGGCTGCGCCCTATTTCGCGGCGATCACCGCGATCTCCACCGTGTATTGCGGCGCTGCGAGCCTCGCTTCGACCGTGGCGCGCGCCGGCGCACAACCGGGCGCCACCCAGGCATCCCAGACCGCGTTCATCTCCTGGAACGTATTCATGTCGGAGATCCAGATACTGGCCGAAAGCAGCTTCGTCTTGTCGGTGCCGGCCTTGGCCAGGATCCCGTCGATGATCTGCAGGATTTCCTGCGTCTGCTCGGTCACCGAGGCGCCGGCCTTCTCGCGCGCCACCTGTCCGGCGGTATAGACCGTGTCGCCATGGACGACGGCCATGCTCATGCGCGGGCCGGGTTCGATACGTTCGATGCTCATCGGTTCACTCCCTGATTGTGCGATCCGGCGATCGGGTCGTGACCGCCTCGCCAAACCGCCTTCATGGAACGCCGGCACGCACAGGTAAAGGGAGGAGATGGCGAAAACCGGATGCGCCATCTCCTCCCTTTGCCTGCGCGCGCATCTGCAGGGCGACGCGCCTATTCGATCTCGCCGAAGCGGCTGGCCAGAAGCGCAGTGAGCGCCTCCATGACCTCCTGCGCCTGCGGCCCTTCGCAGGCGACGTCGATGCTGGTGCCACGCGCCGCAGCGAGGGTGAGAAGCCCCATGATCGAGCGCCCGCCCACGCTCTCCCCGCAGCGGCTTACCGTGACCGTGGCCTCGTATTGCTCGACGAGCTGCACGAATTTGGCCGAGGCGCGGGCGTGAAGACCTTTGCGATTGACAACAGGCAGGCGACGGGCATGCGGGCCGATTTCCTCGAAGGCATAGGCCGCACTCTCCGGTTCTGCTTCGGCTCCGGTATCCTGCTGCTCCCGGTTCATGACCGTATCCCCCAATTCGGTCGCCGCATCGGGATCATTTGCCCGCCAGCACCTGCGAGGCGACGTTGATATACTTCCGCCCCGCTTCCTGAGCGTGCAATACGGCATCGGCGAGCGGCTCGCAATCGCGCACGCTGGCCAGCTTGATCAGCATGGGCAGATTGATCCCGGCCACCACCTCGACCTGCCGGCCCGTCATGCAGGACAAGGCCAGATTCGACGGCGTGCCACCGAACATGTCGGTCAGCACCACCACGCCGTCACCACTCTCGACCCTGGCCACGGCATCGAGAATATCCGCGCGGCGGATTTCCATGTCATCCTCTGGGCCGATCGTGATGGTCTCGATCTGGCTTTGTGGACCCACGACATGCTCCAGCGCGGCGCGGAATTCCGTCGCCAGTCGGCCATGTGTGACGAGCACCATTCCAATCATATCGTCTCGTTTCCGGCGCCCGGTTGCGCGAAGCCGCTATTTTGTGCAGTGCGAGGCGAAGTGCAAGCAGAATGCGACAAGTTTTTCATCATTCCAAGAAGGCATTTCCGGAAAAACCGCGCGCGGCGATCAATCCGATCGGTCGAAGGGCATCTTCCCGCCGCAGCCGCAAATGCGCAACCGTGATTCCGCACAATGTGACGGAGCCCGCACCGTCCGGCGGATGACGGGGGGCGTCCGGGTCGAGATCGACGACGAGACGCAGCCGCGCGGCGTGCAGAAAGACGAGCCCCGTCGCGATACCCGCGCCGCGCATCTCCGCGCGCCCGGCAATCGCCTCGGGCACCGAAACGATGAGGCGGCCGTGGCGCGCATGCAGGCGCACCCGGTCATCGGCGACGAGCCGGGCGAAACGCCCAGCGCCTTGCGCCTGATCGATCAGGGCGAGCGCCAGGCGCGTCTTGCCTGCGCCGGCCTCACCGCGCAAGAGGATCGCGCCTTCCCCGATCACCAGCGCCGTGGCGTGAACGGTATGAGCTTCGCCGGCGCTGCCGCTCATCTCAGGAGGCCGCCGGCAGGGTCACGGTGAAGCGCGCGCCGAGGACCGGGCGGCTGCCATCCGCGCGCGGCGGGCCGAGGCGGTTCTGCGCGGTGATGGTGCCGCGATGCACCTGCACGATCTGCTGCGAGATCGACAGGCCGAGCCCGGAATTCTGGCCGAAACCCTGCTCGGGCCGGTCGGTGTAGAAACGCTCGAAGACCCGTTCGAGGGCGTGTTCGGGAATGCCGGGCCCGTCGTCATCGACGATCAGCACCACGTTTGTGTCACGGCGCGCCAGGCGCACGCGTACCTCGGCGTCCGGCGGCGAGAAGGAGCGGGCATTGTCGACGAGATTGCGCAGGACCTGCCCGAGGCGGCTGTCATGGCCGTGCACGATATAGGGCGCGGTCGCCTCGTCGCGTTTGGCTTCATTGCCGCGCTGGTCATCATCCGCCGTCATGGCGTCACCTGCCCTTCGGCTGGGTGTCTTGCGCGTGACCACCCGGGCGCTCTCGCGCGCGCCATCTTCGCTTTGCGGTGCGATCACCTCCATGACGATGGCCGCCTCATCCGGATCGCGCACGTCGTTGGCGACGGCGACCACGGCCTCGGTCAGACGGACCATGTCCACCGGCGCGGCCTCGGAGCGCGCCAGTTCCGCATCGAGGCGCGAGGCGTCGGAAATATCGCTGATCAGCCGGTCGAGCCGGCGCACATCGTGCTGGATCACCTCGAGCAGCCGCGCGCGGGAATCCGCATTGCGTGCCAGCGGGAGGGTTTCCACCGCGCTGCGCAGGGAGGTGAGCGGGTTCTTCAGTTCATGCGCCACGTCGGCAGCAAAACTCTCGATCGCGTCGATGCGCTTGTAAAGTGCCTGCGTCATGTCGCGCAGGGCGCCGGAAAGATGGCCGATCTCGTCGGCACGATAGCTGAAATCCGGGATTTCCTGACGCGACCTGATCCCCCGTCGCACCCGTTCCGCCGCTTCGGCGAGACGCCGCACCGGGCCGGCAATGGCATTGGCCAGAAGGAAGGAGAGCACCAGCATCACCGAGGCGGCGACGAGGAAGACCTGCAGCAGGGCGAAACGCTCGGAGGCGATGATGGCATCGATATCGCCGCCCTGGGTGGAGAGCAGAAGCGCGCCGCGCACGGTGCGCTGGCGCTGGATCGGCACCGCAACCGAGACGATGGTCTCGCCGGCAGGGTTGATGCGCACCACATTCGCCGCCTGCCCGCCCAGAGCCTGCTGCACCTCCGGAAAGACGCGCCCGCTGGTCGGGCCGATCGTCTCGATCAGCGGCGGACGCTCCGTCACGAACAGGCTGCGGGCCCAGTTCCAGGCACGCTGGAGAAAAGCGGTCTCGGGCTTGTCGAGAGGCGGCAATTCGAGCCGCAGCACATCGCCGCGCGTATACAGCGCCCGCGAATCCAGGATGAGCATCGAATCGCGGTCATAGACGCGTGCGCGGGTTCCCGTCGGTGTGATCAGACGACGCAATAACGGGGCGACCCGTTCCGGATTGATCGAGAATTCCAGCGGCGAGAAGGTGTCGTCGGCAAGGCCGGAGGTTTCGCCAAGCTGCATCTGCAACAGGGCATCCGGGTCGATCTTGATGGTGTCGACTTCCACCGTAGCGGAGGCGGCGATGGCGCCGGCGATGATCTCGCCCTGCGTCATCAGGCTCTGCACCCGCGCCTCGATCAGTCCCTCGCGGAACTGGTTGAGATAGAGAAAGCCGACGAGCAGAGCGACCAGACCGCCGATATTGAGCACGATGATGCGGCGGGTGAGGCTGGAAGAGGCGCGTTGCGCGATTTCGCGCAAGGTGGTCCGCCAGAGCCCGCGTCCATGGGCGAGCCGTGTGCGCAGGCGTCGTCCTGATCGGGCGCGCGCCCCGGCTTTTTCCGCGCGCGGATCACTTCCGTCTCCGGAAGCGTCATCCGCAGCATGCCGGATCGGTTCCGGATCGTCGGCCCTGTTACGGCGCGCATCCACGGATTCTTCCTCTCGCGCTGGAGCATCATCCCGTCAGGTGGATACCGGCTGACGGGATGATGCGTCCAAACAACAATCCGGATCGGCTGATCAGGTCTCGCGGAACCTGTAGCCGACCCCGTAAAGCGTCTCGATCATGTCGAAAGACGTATCCACTACCTTGAACTTCTTGCGCAGGCGCTTGATGTGGCTGTCGATGGTGCGATCATCCACATAGACCTGATCGTCGTAAGCCGCATCCATCAGGGCGTTGCGCGACTTCACCACCCCGGGGCGCTGTGCCAGCGCCTGCAGGATGAGAAATTCAGTCACCGTCAGCGTCACCGGCTCGCCCCGCCAGGTGCAGGTATGGCGCTCGGGATCCATCACCAGCTGCCCGCGCTCGATCGCCTTGGCATCGGCCTCGCGCGCCGGGCCCGCCTCACGCGGGGCAAAACGGCGCAGGACAGCTTTCACACGCTCGACCAGCAGTCGCTGCGAGAAGGGTTTGCGGATGAAATCGTCGGCGCCCATCTTCAACCCGAACAACTCGTCGATCTCCTCGTCCTTCGAGGTGAGGAAAATCACCGGCAGATCGGATTTCTGGCGCAGCCGCCGCAAAAGCTCCATCCCGTCCATGCGCGGCATCTTGATGTCGAAAATGGCCAGATCGGGCGGCGATTGCCGCAGGCCGTCCAGCGCCGAGGCGCCGTCCGTGTAGGTCTGGATACGGTACCCTTCCGATTCGAGCGCGATCGACACGGAGGTCAGGATATTGCGATCGTCATCCACAAGGGCGATGGTGGGCATCTCTTGGTCCTCGGTTTCATCTGCGGGCCGGCGGCTGCGACAATGCGGCCCGCTCGGCAACGCCAGTGCAATCGGCCCAAATTATGACCATTAAGCACGCGGACGCATTTTCGGGCAAATTTACCGCATTCGGGAGATGGTGAGGAGGGCGTTGCTATGCAAGGAGAGGATACGGAAGGCGAAGGCACGGAAGGTTCCGGTGCCGCGCCGGCCCTGCCCGGCGCCGAGGCGGCGGGTTTCGACGCGCGCGGTCTCGCCCGCCATCTCCTGCGCACGATCCGCGCTGGCGCACTCGCGACCTGCGACGGCACCCGTGACGGCCACCCGCTCGCCACGCTGGTCAGCCTCGCCACCGCTGTCGACGGCGCGCCACTCCTTCTGCTCTCGCAGCTCTCGGCCCATCGCACCAATCTCGAGCGCGACCCCCGCGCCTCGCTGCTGCTCGCCGTCCGGGGCAAGGGTGACCCGCTCGCTCATCCCAGGCTTTCGCTGATCGGGCGGGTGCAACGCCTCGACGATACCGATCAGACGGCGCGCGCCCGCAGCCGTTTTCTCGCCCGTCATCCCAAGGCGAAGCTCTACGTTGATTTCGCCGATTTCGCCTGGTTCCGCATGGAGGTGGAGGCCGGTCATCTCAATGGCGGCTTTGCCCGCGCCGCCGCGCTCACGCATGATGATCTGATCCTCGATCTCACCGGCGCCGAGTCCCTCCTCGCCGCCCATGACGGCGCGGTGGCGCATATGAACGAAGACCATGCCGATGCGCTCGCGCTCTACGCCACCCGCCTCGCGGGTACGGGCGTGGATGGTGATGGCGCTTCGACGCCGGATGACGAATCTGTGCCGGGCGGTATCTGGCGCACCACCGGCCTCGACCCGGAAGGCCTCGACCTCGCCTGCGGCGACCGCTGCACCCGCATCCCCTTCCCCACCCGCGTCACCACCCAGGAGGCCCTGCGCGCCGTGCTGGTGGATCTGGCGAGGAAGGCGCGGGAGACGTAAGGCGCGGAGGGAGGGGCAGTCATCTTGACGATATCCCGGCAAAAAACTCAGCGCAGCACACGCCGGGCCGTCGGGAGCACCGTTGCCGGTGGTGTGTTGCGCGATGGCCGCAACAGCGGAACGCCGTCGATCAGCACCATGCCGATCCCCGGAAGATCGCCGAGTTCCACGCTTTCGAGGAGCGTGCGCCCGGCAGTGCCTTGCGCGCGATCCATGATCAGGAGATCGGCGGGCCTGTCCGGGGCGATGACACCCTGTGGAAGCTGGTGCACCCGCGCCGTGTTGCCGGTGGCGAAGCAGAAGACCTTTTCCGCCGGCAATTCTCCGAAACTCGCCAGCATCGCGATCATCCGCAACATGCCCAATGCCGGCACGCCCGCACCGGACGGGCCATCGGTCCCCAGCACGATACGCTCCAGCTGCCCCATCTCCGTGGCCAGACGCAATGCGTAGAGCGCGGCGAAGGAATTGCCGTTATGGACGATCTCGATGGCTCTGGAGCACCCCTCGCACAGGCAGCGTATCTCGCTATGCGCGAAGGCGGTATGTCCGCCGTTGATATGCCCGATCACGTCCGGGTCGATCTCGATGATCTCCTCCGCCGCCATGAGGCGCGAACCCGGTATCGAAGGCCCGCCCGTATGGGTAAGGCTGCGCATGCCGTTGGCGCGGGCCCAGGCGACCATCCTGCTCGCGGTCTCTACATCCGCCACGGATCCGATCCCGACTTCGCCGATGAGCTCGATCCCGGCCTCGGCCATCTCCTGGAAGTCCTCCTCCAGAAGCCCCTCTTCCAGAAGCGGCGCGCCGGCGATCATCTTGACCCCTGCCGGGCGCGCAGCCGAAAAGCTGCGCTGCGCCGCGATTGCGAGCGCCTTGACGCCGATTCGGTCCGACGGACGTCCGGCGATATGCACCTCACCGGCCGAGATCATCGTCGTGGTGCCGCCATGCAGGCAGTTGAAGATCCAGGAATGGTTGTCCGTGCGCGGGCTGTATTCCCCGAAGGTCGGATGGGTATGACCGTCGATCAGACCGGGGCAGACGGTCGTGCCGCAGGCATCGACGATGATGTCGGCACCATCGGTATCACAATCTGACGCCTTGCCGATCTCGACGATCATGCCGCCGACGGCAACGATCGTATCCGCGTCGAGGATCGGCTCTTCCAGCCGCCCGGAGAGCAGCAATCCGATATTTTCGATCACCAGCTTCCGCTGATCGAAAGGTGCCGGGTCGGGAAAAAGGTCCAGCATCGGTTTTCCTCAGGGCTTGCAGGGGGCGCGGCTTCTGCGCGAGCCCCGGCGTTGCAGCCGCTCGAACAGCAGCTGGACGGCGCGGGGGAGGGTGAAGATCGGCAATTGGCAGGCTGCGAAATACAAGGCCATGGTCGGGCTGACCTGCGCGCCGAGCGCCGCCCAGACCAGCCCCACATTCTTGTTGCCGAGTGTCAGGCCATTGACGAGACGCGTCCCGACATCACCGGGCAGGATCAGCGCACCGATACATTGCAGGCCGATATTGCTGGCATAGGCGAGGACGATCACGCCCAGAGCGAAAAGCGGTTCGGCCTCGATACGGGCCCGCACGCCCGCCATGGTGGCGAGCGAAAAGACGAGCAGCGAGAGCACGATGGCTGCGTCGATGTAATCGCCGTTGCGCACGAGCCCTTCCGCGCAGAAATGCCGCAACAGCGCGGCCGCCAGCATCGCCCCGCCGATGATCAGCACCAGCCCCTGCGCGAGGGCGAGCGCGCTGATCTGCGGGCCACCGAAAAAATCGGCAACGATCGGCACCGTCAGCGGGGCGGCGATCGTCGCGATCAAGAGGGCCGCCAGCGGCGGCGCGCCGTTCAGCCCGAGCATGCGCGCAACGGCCACCGTCGTCGTGGTCGGTGGCGCCGCCGCCGCCAGAACGACGGCGATGGCGAGATCGTCGGGTAGGGCCATCAGCGAAACCGCGACCGCGGCGATAGCAGGTGCCAGAAACGCGATGATCACGGGAAAGACAAGGCCGACCGAAGGCCGGCGCGCCTGCACCATGATCAGGGATGGCTCGACCCGCAGCAGCGTCCCGAGCACGAACGCGAAGACCGTGCCTGGCAATGCCGGTCTCGCGAAGTCCGCGAGAACCGGAAAGGCCAGACCGAGTATGATGCCGAATGCGAGAATCGTCGGACCCTTGCGATGGAGCACTGCTAGCTTCGCACGCATTGTGTAGAACCGCCATATTTTCTATTTACAGTTTATTTTATAAATTTTAGCATTTTTTAGTTGCCTTTCAAGCCGATATGACTTTCCGAGGGGGGACCTCGAAAGTTGGAGCAAAAACGCGCTCTCGGGGGGCAGCCCAATCTCCGAAGACATCCAAGTCCGCCGTAATGAAAAGCCGTTGTACCCATCGTTGTGCTCGTCCCGCTTCGTCGAAACTGGCCTTGAAGGGCGTTCGCGCGTGCAGTGTTGTCCGGTTATCGATCGCAACGATTTCGCCGGGCGATATAATCTCATCATAAGCCACGCTTTCGAGGGCCTGTTCGAACGCCTGGGCGGCGCGCTCCGCCTCCGCAGTTGCGCAGTAGCCGATCATGTCTCCGTAGAATGCCGCATGCACGATCAAGCCGTGCCGATCCTCCTCGATCAACGGGATCATGCGCGTGTGAAGCATGTCGTAACCCGACGCGTACCCGCGCCAACGGTAGGGAAGCTTTACTGCATATGACGGGCGTTGCAGAATTGAGCGCTCAGCTGCGCTGAGCAACTTCAACGCAAGCCGCGCATCGCTCAGCCTGGTCTTCGGTGGATTGGCCTCCTGTTTGACACCGGTCAGCAACAATGCCGACGGCGAGCAATCGCGACCGGTTAAAAAGCGCAGGGCAGCGTTCTCGGCATGAAAGCGCAGATCAGAGTCCGCCCCAAGTCCAGTTATTTCCGATGACGTTCTTCTTGTAGGAATAAGGTTGTTGATCAAACCTTGTCCTTCGCAATACATTGAGTATGGCTCACCAAACTTTACAGCAACAGCTGTCAATATATTTTCTGAAATGTAATCTTTTTTATAAATCCTAATCAGATCAGAATGATTCAATGGCGGCCTTTCTATTGATTCCGAAACAGGCAGATTTGTCAATTTAATTGATCCCGGACGCTGATCCGGTTGAACATCGGTATTGAGGAACGCTCCCAGAGGCGCAAACACGCCACTCAGATCATGTGCGACTTCCTTGATTGTTTTCACATACTCATCGAATCGATCGTCGGGATAAACGATTGGTGCTAATTTCTGTTCGAGCGCGTCGCGTTGGGAATCCGACAAGGCTTGTTCGCGTGGTGTGGTCCGGAGCTGTGTTTCGCTCATGATAATACCTCCAAATTTTCGTAAATTTTCTCATAACGCGTTTCATAACGTGAAATTTACCCCTAAAGCCAGCTGGGCGAGAACGCAATGGCTATTACATCTTTAAATTGCATCAGATTGTCTGGGTTGATTGTCCCCTTGGAAGTGGCAATCCGCCCGTTCCCGGTTGACGTCTCGCTCTGCGCATTTATTGAAAGGCGCGTTCGCAGTCTTTCGGGCGCGACGGGCGCGGCATCCGGGACGGATGCCGTCGGGCTTTGCCGGCTTTCGCATTGCCGGAGCGCCGGTGCGCTGCGAATATTGTCGAACGGGCCGGGTGCGTGATGGTCGCCGGGCCCGCACGGGACTCCGGACGCCGTTCCCGATAACGGGACACGGGCGCAATCAACAGGGAGGATAGTCTCTTGGAGAATATCGGCGTATTCAATCGCGCGAATGGGGCAGAGGCGATCGGCCTGCGCAATCTCGCGCGTGTCCACTGGAACTTCGAGGCGCCGGCGCTCTACGAGGAATCCCTGAAGCGGGGCGAGGCGGGGCTCGCTGCCGGCGGCGCGCTGGTCGCGGAGACGGGCGTGCATACGGGCCGCTCGCCCAGGGACAAGTTCGTCGTCCGCGATTCTGCCACCGACGACAAGATCTGGTGGGATGCCAATGGCGCGATCACGCCGGAGCAGTTCGATACGCTGCTTCAGGATTTCATCGCCCACGCGGAAGGCAAGGAGCTGTTCGCGCAGGACCTGTTCGGCGGTGCCGATCCGGCCTATCGGGTGCGCGCGCGGGTCTTCACCGAATTCGCCTGGCATTCGCTGTTCATCCGCAACCTCCTGCGCCGGCCCGACCGTGACCTGCTGCCCTCCTTCCAGCCGGACCTGACCATCATCGACCTGCCGAGCTTCCGCGCCGATCCGGCCCGCCACGGCTGTCGCTCGGAGACGGTGATCGCCATCGACTTCTCCCGCAAGATCGTGCTGATCGGCGGCACCTCCTATGCCGGCGAGATGAAGAAATCGGTCTTCACCTATCTGAACTACATCCTGCCCGAGAAGAACGTCATGCCGATGCATTGCTCGGCCAACATGTCGAGCCCCTCGGACGTGGCCGTGTTCTTCGGCCTCTCGGGCACCGGCAAGACGACGCTCTCCAACGATCCCGACCGTCCGCTGATCGGCGATGACGAGCACGGCTGGGGCCCCAACGGCATCTTCAATTTCGAAGGCGGCTGCTACGCCAAGACGATCAAGCTCTCCGCCGATGCCGAGCCCGAGATCCATGCCACCACCCGCCGCTTCGGCACGGTGCTCGAGAATGTGGTGATCGATCCCGAAACGCGCATGCCCGATTTCGACGACGGCTCCAGGACCGAGAACACGCGCTGCGCCTATCCGCTGGACTTCATCCCCAATGCCAGCGAGACCGGGCGCGGCGGGCATCCCAAGAACATCGTGATGCTCACCTGCGACGCTTTCGGCGTCTTGCCTCCCATCGCCAAGCTCACCAGCGCCGAGGCGATGTATCACTTCCTCTCCGGCTATACCGCCAAGGTAGCGGGCACCGAGAAGGGCGTGACCGAGCCACAGGCGACCTTCTCGACCTGTTTCGGCGCCCCCTTCATGCCGCGCCCGCCCTCAATCTACGGCAATCTGCTGCGTGAACTGATCGCGCGCCACCATGTGGATTGCTGGCTGGTCAATACCGGCTGGACCGGCGGCAAGCACGGGATCGGTCGGCGCATGCCGATCCGCGTCACCCGTCGGCTTCTGACGGCGGCGCTGGACGGCTCGCTCTCCAAGGCCGATTTCCGCCGAGACCCGTATTTCGGGCTGGCCGTGCCCACCCATGTGCCGGGCGTCGAGCCGCATATCCTGACCCCGCACAAGACCTGGCAGGACAAGGCCGCCTTCGCCGAGACGGCGCAGAAGCTCATCGACATGTTCCAGGAGAATTTCAAACGCTTCGAGAACGACGTCGATGCCGATATTCGCGCCGCCGCGCCGCAGAAGCTGATCTGAGGCAGGCGATCTGAACGCAAGGCCACGAAGCGCCCGGTCCGACTCCGTCGGGACGGGCGCTTCTCATGGGAGCCCGGTCACGCGTGGCGCGCGGCATCCGCGCCAAAATGGGCGATGTAGCGCGGATTGATGCGCGAGACCGGCAGCACCACCAGCACATCGGTGGTTCCGAATTGCCGGTCGACCACAGCGCCGTCACCGAAACCGGCTCCCAGCCGCAGATAGCCCTTGATCAGGGGCGGCAGGGAGGCGAGCGCCGCTCGCGGGTCGATCGCCTCGCGCGGCATGCGCGCCATCGGTACGTGCAGATGGGCATGCGCACGGGCGCACCATTCCCCAGGCGCCTGCGCGAAATGCGCAAGGAAACTCAGCGGCAGGGCGAGCGCCTCGGGATCGGAGCCCGTAAGGCTCGCACAGCCGAGCATCACATCGATACGATGGCGCAGCACATAGCTCCAGATGCCATGCCAGAGCAATTCCACCGTACGCTTGTTACGGTAAGGCGCAAGCACGCAGGAACGCCCGAGTTCGAGGACGTTCGCATCCGGATGCGCCTCGAGCACCGGGCCGATGGCATATTCCGTGGCGGTGTAGAACCCACGATGGCGCCGCGCCACCTCCTGGCGCAGCAGCCGATAGGTTCCAACCACCTTCGGCGCATCCCCCTTGACGTGATCGAGCACCAGCAGATGATCGCATATGGCATCGAAAGCGTCGGCGTCACGACCGGTGAGCAATGCGAATGCATCAGGCTGCGCAGCCATTTCCTCGTAGAAGACCTGATAACGCAGCCGTTGCGCACGCACGACATCCCCCTCCCCCTGTGCCAGCCGTAGTTCGAGATTGCCGATACGCCCGAGGGATATCCCGACCGCATGATCGAAACGCACATGATCAAGGAAGGCGTCCGCGTGGCGCATATTGTCGGCAACGGCTCCTGCGGGTTTTGCCACGGCTGCCGGCAAACCACCTGTGACGCACGCTGCCGGACGCGGATCCGGACTGTCGATCGACGAGATTTTCTCGATGGTAGACACCATTCCCGGAAGCTCCCCGGCCCTCACTGGGCAAAATGATCCGCAACCATGATATGCCGCATGCTCGAAGCAGATACAGCCCGTCAGTGCGGCATGATCCGCAGGCCTCGTGGGTCACATACCGGTTTCACGAAATGATGACAAAACGCAAGTCTTTCAGCAAAAAGCCATGCCCGGTGCGCTCTGGCCAGTCACGGTTGGTCAGCGTGCAGGATCGAAGCGATCAGCGCTACACCGGGTCGCACGCGGATGTGAATTGACGATGGAGACCGTTTTCAGCATCATTGCGAATGCGCTTCTTTTCGTCGGTCGCCCTGATCGCGATTCTCGCCGGCCCCGCCCTCTCGGCGGAACTGTCCGTGCGCGTCCTCCCCGAACCCGCAATCAACGGGAAACCCGATATCCGGCCCGCCCAGCCGCCCGGTGAAACCCTGTCCGGCTCCGGCGCCGAATCACAGGCCACCGACAAGGTCACCCGCGCCGGTCGCAAGGCTATCGTGATCAGCGAGGCGCTGCTGCAGCGTCCTCCGGCGCGCAACGATGCGACGCTCGACGATCTGTTCGTGCGGCTGGGGGAAGCAGAGGGTGCTGCGGAGGCGCGCGGCGTGGTGCTGATGATCAACAGACGCTGGCTGCGCTCGGGTTCGGATACGGCGGACCTGCTGATGACCCGTGCACGGCAGGCGATGCGCGAGCGCGACGATGCGCTGGCTGTGGAACTGCTCGATCGCATCATCGCAATGCAGCCGGACTGGGCCGAAGCCTGGAACAGGCGCGCCGTCGCCTTCCACCGCCTGGGTGATCCGCTGGCCGCGATGGCTGATATCCACCGTACGGTGACGCTGGAGCCGCGCCATTTTAGCGCCTGGGCCGGGCTGGGCCATATCCTGCGTGAAATCGGGGACGAGGCCGCCGCGCTGGCAAGCTACGAACAGGCGCTCAGCCTCTACCCCACCATGCCGAGGCTGGAACCGATCGTGGAGACACTGCGCCGGGACCTCTACGGGCTGGATCTGTAGCAGTCCTGATGCCCGCTGCGCGTCATCGCGTCACCCATGGCAGCGCTGCTTCACACGCCCCGCGTCAGGCGCTGTGAATCAGCGGGCGCACGCGCCAGATGTCCTGCGCATATTCACCGATCGTGCGATCCGAGGAGAACCAGCCCATCCGGGCCGTGTTCAGGATCGCCTTGCGCCACCATTCGTCCGGGCGGAGCCAGAGCGCATCAAGATCGCGCTGTGCCTGCCAATAGGCGTCGAAATCGGCAGCGATCATGTAGCGGTCACGCCAGGCGACGGCCTCGGTCAGGGATGAATAGCGGCGCGGCTCATCGGGCGAGAACAGTCCGGTCTCGATTTCGTAAAGCACGCGCGCGAGCCGCGTCGATCGGTCCAGCGTCGAGGCCTCGCAGTAACCCGTATCGCGCAGGGCCGCGACTTCCTGAGCGTCGTGGCCGAAGATCGTCATGTTCTCCGGCCCGACATGGGCGCGCATCTCGACATTGGCCCCGTCCAGCGTGCCGATGGTGAGCGCACCGTTGAGGGCGAGCTTCATGTTGCCGGTGCCCGAGGCCTCCATCCCGGCCGTGGAAATCTGCTCCGAGAGATCAGCAGCGGGGATGATCACCTCGGCGAGGCTCACATTGTAATTCGGCAGGAAGACGAGCTTCAGCTTGTCCCCGATGGCGGGATCATTGTTGATCACCGCACCCAGATCATGCGCGAGGCGGATGATCTGCTTCGCCTGCGCGTAACTCGCCGCCGCCTTGCCCGCGAAGATCTTGACCCGTGGCACCCAGTTGGCATCGGGATCGGCCTTGATGGCGTTGTAGAGCGCCACCGCCTCGAGCAGGTTGAGAAGCTGGCGCTTGTATTCGTGAATGCGCTTGATCTGCACGTCGAACATCGCCGTCGGATCGACGCTGACGCCGGTGCGGGCGCGAATCAATCCGGCGAGATCCTGCTTGGCCGCCAGGCGCTGATCGGCGAAGGCGCGCTGAAATGCCGGATCATCGGCATGCTGCTCCAGGTCACGCAGTGCCTGCGGGTGATCGCGCATGCGTGGCCCGATGGTCTCGATGATGAGACGGGTGAGGCGCGGATTGATCTGCTGCAGCCAGCGCCGGAAGGTGACGCCGTTGGTCTTGTTGGTAATGCGGTCTGGAAACATGCGATGAAGATCGGCGAAAACGGTCTCGCGCATCAGATCGGTATGCAACGCCGAAACACCATTGACCTTGCGTGACCCGACAAAGGCGAGATGCCCCATGCGCACGCGCTTGCCGTTCTCCTCGTCGATGATCGACAACGCCCTGCCGAGCCTGTCATCGGCGCCGGGCAGTGCCGCCACCGCCTCTAGATGCAGCCAGTTGATCCGGTAGATGATCTCCATATGACGCGGCAGGAGCCGCTCCATCAGCGGCACGGCCCAGGTTTCGAGCGCTTCCGGCAG
>Ga0102934_1001309_pt1 | contig 17347 bp, 22 predicted proteins | sample SalPonR2_A_D1_MG_FD_78175 | JGI IMG/M metagenome (GOLD analysis project Ga0102934, IMG submission 78175) | Salt pond soil microbial communities from South San Francisco under conditions of wetland restoration - Salt Pond MetaG R2_A_D1_MG | ecosystem: Environmental > Aquatic > Marine > Intertidal... | reverse complement strand
TGCTCATAACTGTTTCTCCTGTGTTTGGAGCCCCCGCCGAAGCAGGGGCTCTGTCGTTTAGACTTTGAGAATCTTGTCGATCGCTTCCAGCGCTTCTTGCAGGCTGCTGGCGTCGCCGTTCATGACAAGATCATCTTCGAGCGCGTCCTTGTGCGCATGGAACTCGCGGTGTATGCGCTCCCTCACCTCCGCGCGCTTCGCCTTCACTTTCCCTTTGCGCTTGAAGTAGTTGATAACCGCGGCTGAAGGCAGCCCTACTTCCGCTACGGCGATGAGTAGCATGGTGTCCGAATTGTCGTAGACGGAGGAGTGTGCGCGACTGCACTGGAGGACGTCATTCAGTTTCTTTCGGTAAGCCTTTACCGCAGCACTCTCTTTGGGGAGAGGATACTTGGCCTCTATTGCGCGCTGTAAATCAGCGCGGTTATACCGAGCACATACGCGGTTGAGGATGTGGTTGATCTGGGTCTTAGTTAGTTTGGACATGGTGTTTCTCCTTGATGTGTTGAGGTTTGTTATAAAGAACTTATAACGAATTACTGCTCTGTAGAATGCACTAACTTATGTAAATGCACTCTATCGAGGTGTCAGTGACAGCTCACTACGCTTTATAGGGACTTGGCGGGACATACCGCCGCCTCACGCACTTCCACGCAGCTCTGCCTTTTGCGCCTGACACACGCACACAACACATGGATTCAACTAAATCAGTTGAACCTGTTTTCTTGCACTACCTACTGCCTCACGTACCGTCACCGATACGCAAACCTGTCGTGTAGCTTTTATCTCCTCGCGGAGCCAACGACGCTTTGTCATGCGTCGCATGTGTGCCTTTCCTGCTTTGCTTTGCCACAGGCCACCCGTTCATCTATATCGCACTCTGTTGTAACTCTACTGGAGTCCTGTCGTCTCGTGGGACAGGCACACAGCGGCACTAATCTATTGGTTACTAATCCTGCTGCCTTCTATGGCGACACACACTATATGCACTGGTGGTGCTGTAGCTCGTGTGGTCTGAGAATTGACAGGTCGTTCACCGCTCGGCCTCGGCAGCTTTACACGCGCTGCGTCGCGGCGGGCTTGTGTGTACCAGAGTATTGCGACATACCTTATATGGTGGTTGATGCACTCAATCTCGTTGCTTGCAGGGAGCGGGAAGTTATAAAGGGCTTATAACAAACTGACCAGACGGACACGGGCGAATCTGGAGATATCTCCATTATTCGGGCGCTTTGCAGGGGCAAGCGAGACACAATGATCTTAAAGAGTACAGCAGCCGAAATTTCGGCGGCGTTTGGACGGGGTTTCCGGCCAGTTTGTATATTATCTCAAAAATAGGAGGGTTTGTCAAACTTTGGGAATTGTGTAAAAAGGTGGGTTATTTACTAGGAAAATGGAGAAAAAATGAAAACGGTACAAAATGCAGGAAATCCGTTCACGGGGTGTATAGATATACAGCGGTTTTCTGGTAGTTCTTGGTACAGATTATTACGGATTTTTCATATATGACTTTTGTACCACTAACGAATTTGTAGGGGGGCGTTTTGTACCGCAAAGGTCCGCATTTTTAAAGGGATGTATCAATTGTATCGTTGTATCACTATTTTGACGATGAAACCAAATCTCAACTTCCAACACACACAAAACGAATTGCTCACGTGATTGTCGTCACATAAAATTCTCTATATATATTATTTTATTGATACAAATAATAATAATAAGCGATTTGCCTGTATGCCTGTACAGCTCGGGCTTATAGATATTATAAGACTTTATAACGTTTTTTCCATTCCTGTCTTTTGTACCACTTTTTTCAGGCCAACTGCTACAAACGGTACAAAATGCCCAAAAAACGATACAAGCCAGTATCCATGCGGGTTACAGCGTGGTACAAAACTGAAATCAGAGGCTCTGCGCTACTGCCAGAACTGGCATCGACCGCCCAATAGTGGAGAAACCTCCACAGTTCAGGCGTAAATAAGACATGGCAAGGGGTTGCGGTGCTGTATATAAGAGTTTAAAATCTACGACATATATGTCGTAGATTTCATAGAGAAGTTAAACGGGCGGGGTTGGGCTAGGTCGGCCTCGCTGCGAGGCTCTGCGCTACAACTAGAACTGGTATCAAACCCCGTCACTCATTGAGCAACGGGGTTTGGGTTGGTTAGTCGAGGAGATTGGTTTGGGCGGCTGCCCATGTCCGTGTCGGCTTGAGCCCGACGAACCGGCCAACGTGATCGTATCTTGCCAGTTCGGGAAAGAGGTTCGCCATTTCAGCGAGCCACAATTGATAAGGCGTGAACAGGTCTTTCTGCATGTTATAAACTCCTTATAACAAAATAATTGAGACACAAAAAAGCCCCCGCCGAAGCAGGGGCCGTATCGTTTTAGTGAGTCGCTTTCGCGTCGCCTTCAGTGCGCTCAATCTCTTTCAAGATCGGGCGCAACGCTTCCAGCGCATCCACTAGCGCCGCGCGATGTTTCGCACTCGCTTCGTGGAACTTGTCAGACTTGGCGCGGGCAATCAGTTCTTCCGCCTTTTTGCCGAGCATTTGCTCGGGCGAAGTCGTGCCTTTGCCCGCGCGTGAGCCTGTCTTCGTGCCATCCTTGGAGCCAGACTCACCGTCACCTGACTGAGCGCGCTCGGCATCTTCGGTGGCTTTCTTCATGCCGTTTCGCACGAGAGCCACGTATGGAGATACCTGCCGCGATATCGGCGTGCGCTCGCCCTTGTGGTGAATCTTGGCCGCAGCCGCAGGTGTGAGCGTCGCGCCTTTGTCGTCGGTCACGCATCCCGCGTCCCAGTCACTCGGCAGACCTTCATACACATGATCGCGCTTCCCTGTAATGAACAGGTTGAAATCCGAATCCGACAGGGTACTGGCCGCACTGATAAACGAGACCTCGTTGTACAGGGCGCGAGAGAAAGCGTTATTGCTCTTTGTCGTATCCAGCGCCATTGGGTCGGTATAGCCGCGCTCGGCTAACAGGTCCACCATAGCCGCGGTACGGTTCGCGAGCGTCTTCGCGCTTGTCATTACGTCCCACAGCCCGGCAGCGCCATCAGCGCCAAGTGCCACGAATTCACGATTAAGTACAGTTTGCTTTTGCATAATGTGTTCTCCATTGAACAAAGTAAGTGAGATCGAACAGGGCCATTCCCCATTCGATGAAGACATTATCTCACAACTATTAGGGTTTGTACGATTCTAGCAATGTTATAAAGTCTTATAACAAATGGATGTCAGGCGTGTGGTGTGGCTGCGCGGGCGCGGTATGCCCTGTGGCGCGAGGGGTACGGGGGTAGGGGAACCCCCTTTGCGGCTTGGAGTCCCGTGCTACCTATACTATCTATTCTCCGCGAATAAATTCAGTTTCGTCACGTTTCCAGAGGCGCAGTGCTACGTGGGCACGCAAAAATTTACCAAGCGGCTAAAATCGGCCAAACGCTACCCGTACCCTCCCCCACCCCCGTAAAAAGACTTTACCTCCCCTGTAAAACCTTGTAGATTCACAAAACCTGTACCTATGCAGTGCTACAAACGTTTATGGCAGACCTAACAAGTCAGGTCGTTGAATTCTCACGCGACACGGTTTTCTCCCCGGAAGCCGGCATACCCCTGCCTACGAAAGAAACGTATATGGACGTGCGCGCTAGAGCAGAAGCAGCGTGCAGGACAATGGTTTCCCTGCGTAATTTCGACCCGATTGACTTTGGCCAACTAGACTTTGATGACGAAGACGTAGAGCAAATAAGTTCTGTTGTGGAGCAGTACGCCGAAGACCCGGAAAAAGCCAACAAACAGATCACGTCAGCAGAGTTTTCTAAGCTATCCAGCACTTCAGTCGTGCTGGTCAATAACGTTTTGCAGGAGTACAGCGCGAGCGTTGTAGAGGACGCGCAGAAGATCAGGAACCTGATTACCAATAAACTCTTGCTGGAGACAGAGCACGACGACGCCCGCATCCGACTAAAAGCGTTGGAGCTCCTCGGCAAAATCAGTGACGTCGGCCTGTTCTCTGAAAAATCTGAAGTCACCATCAAGCATCAGGACACAAGCGCACTGCGGGCTAAGCTGGTTGAGCGGCTAGAGCGGCTGACTGGAGTGTCCCGCACTCAGGACGCTGTCAATGTCGAAGAAGGCGAGGTTATAGAGAATGAAGCTGATTAGCGCAGGGCACGAGGTGCATGCCTGCAATATTTTCGGACCGCGGATGGGGTGGAGATATCACCGCATCGCGTTGAACTACGACGACGTGCTGGAGCTTCAGAAGCTGCCGCCAGAAATGCTCAAGGCGTGGCTAGACGCGTGGACACTAGGATTTCACCCAGACGCGGTGCAGAGGTCACACAAATGAGAGAATGGTTCATTAGTTTCAACAAGAAAGACTTCGAGTATTACGGTTGGTTTTGCGGGCTTGCGCCGATATACGTGAGCCTGCCGACCGACGTGGAGGCAGTTGTAGCCCCGCGGCATTGGGCACTAGCGCCCCTGCTTAGTATTGTCGAGGGGCTGTTTGGTGTGTATTGCTTGATCGCAACGACCGTGAATCCTGAGTATGAGATATCGTTCCCCATCAAGCTGACAGGCCATATTGAGTCAGAATGACCGAGTCCCTTACTGAGCTACAGCTGGACAGCGAGAATTTCGACGCGCTGCTGAAGAACATTGATGAGCTCAGTGAGGATGAGCTGTCGCGGCTAGCGACAGAGCTGGAAGAGTATGAGACGCGACAGGTTCGTGAGGCGGCCCGGGATGACCTGATCGAGTTTTGCAAGTTTATGGACCCCGACTATATCGTCGGTAAGCACCACCGCATGCTTGCGGATATGCTGATGGCGTCAGAACGTGGGGATAAAGACCGGATTGGGGTCAATATTCCACCGCGGCACGGCAAGTCGCACCTCGTCAGTACGATGTTTCCGGTGTGGTTTCTCGGGCGGAACCCGAAGAAAAAGCTCATGCTGGTGTCTCATACGACCGACTTGGCGGTAGATTTTGGCCGCAAGGTGCGAAACATCCTTAATTCACCGAGGTTTCGTGAGATTTTCCCTGACGTGGGGCTGGCCATCGACAGTAAGTCGGCGCAGCGGTGGAACACCAACCAAGGCGGTGAGTTTTACGCTTGCGGCGTGGGGTCCAGTATCGCCGGCCGCGGCGCAGATTTGCTGGTAGTCGACGACCCACACTCGGAGCAGGACGTCCTGAACGGTAATTTTGAGGTATTCGAGAAGGCGTATCAGTGGTTTACGTTCGGCGCGCGGACACGTCTCATGCCCGGGGGCCGTGTAGCGGTGGTGCACTGCATGGCAGGAGATACCGGGGTGCTGATGGCTGACGGCACAGAGCGCCCCTTGCGAGATGTGCGCCCCGGGGACAAAGTAGCGTCGTATTGTGAAGGCGAGTTAGTAGCGTCGGAGGTACTGAACTGGGCGAATCAAGGCCCTGATCGTTGCTTTACAATCAAGACAACCTCACATAGCGTACTCAAAGCAAACGCGAGACATCCGTTTCTCGTAGCGCGTGACGGAGTATATACGTGGGTCAAAGTACGCGAGTTGAGACCGGGGGATTCCCTTGTACTACTGAAGGATGCAGCCGGGCGGGGAGAGCAAAAACCAAGCCCTCTCCATGTGGGGCATGCCGATCAAAAGCGGCGTACCACAAAAAACACCCTGAAGCGCCTTATCGCCCGCTTGGGCATTATGGGAAACACCGCGGCAAAAAGTGCTCACAGTGCGACAGCCCCGCTTATTGTAAAGGGCTGTGCCAAAGCCACTACAACAAGCAGCGGTGGAGCGAAGGGTTGTACCGAAGGTCGGCAGAGGGCAACCGCAAAGCCCACATCAAGCATCGGTATGGGCTTACGATGGAAGAGCACGATACGCTACTTACTGAGCAGAGCGGCCTCTGCGCTATCTGCAAACAGCCCCCCACTACCCACAATACTCGGGCTCACTGGAACGGGAAGCTCTGCGTGGACCACTGCCATGACACGGGCCGGGTTCGCGGACTCTTGTGCAACGACTGTAACCTCGCTGTCGGATATGCAAAGACCTCAGCAATCGCAAATGCTGTTGCCCAGTACATCGCGCTTCACGACGACCCAGATAACGTCGGTTGAAGAGACCCACACTGAAGACGTTTACGACGTCCAGATAGCCCGCACCGAAAACTTCATAGCAAACGGCATCCCTAGCCATAATACTCGATGGCATCAAGAAGACCTGACTGGGCGTCTGGTCGAAGATATGGGCAAGAATAAGCGGGCGGATAAGTACGAGATTGTCGAGTTTCCGGCCATATTAGAGGTAGAACGCGACAACAAGATCGTGCAAAAGCCTCTTTGGCCGGAGTTTTTTGACCTCGAAGCGCTTTTGCGTACGAAAGCATCAATGCCCGACTTCCAGTGGAACGCCCAGTACCAGCAGAACCCCACCTCTGAAGAAGGCGCAATCGTCAAACGCGAGTGGTGGAACATCTGGGCAAAAGACGACCCGCCCGATTGCGAATACGTCATTATGTCGCTGGATACAGCGCAGGAAGTGAAGACCCGGGCAGACTTTACCGCCATTACTACGTGGGGAGTGTTTTTCAATGAAGAAGCGAACGCATACAACATCATCCTTCTCAACTGCATCAAAGAGCGGTACGAGTTTCCAGAGCTCAAAGCCAAGGCGTTTCAGGAGCACAAAGACTGGGAGCCGGACGCCTTCATCGTCGAGAAGAAATCCTCGGGCGTGGCCCTTTACCAAGAGCTACGTCGTACTGGCTTACCGGTAAGTGAGTATACCCCTCACCGCGGTACGGGTGATAAGCTGGCCCGACTGAACTCTGTCTCCGATATTGTCGCCTCTGGACTGTGCTGGGTGCCAAGAACGCGCTGGGCAGAAGAAGTGGTGGAAGAAATTGCCGGGTTTCCGTTCATGAAAAACGACGACCTTGTAGACAGTACAGTTATGGCCTTGATCCGGTTCAGGCAAGGCGGATTTATTTCATTGCCGTCAGATGAGGAGGAAGAAGAGATTCTCCGGTATCGGCGCAAAGGAGGCTATTACTAATGGCGATTGAACGGAACGAAGAAGAGATTGAAATTGACGTAACGGGCATCACGCCGAATATTGATGCCATGTTGAATGTGGAGTCTGATCCTGACGCAGTAGTCATCGAGATGGAAGACGGCGGGGTTGAGGTGGACTTCGACGCGGAAGATGACGACGAGGTAGCGCTGGCGGAAGCGCCGTTTGACGCTAATTTGGCGGAGTATCTCAGTGACGACACCCTGATGGAGATATCCAGCGACCTGCGAGAGATGGTCGACACGGATATTACCGGGCGAAAAGACTGGGTGGACACCTACGTCAAGGGACTTGAAGTGCTCGGGTTTGAGTATGAAGAGCGCAGCGAGCCGTGGGAAGGCGCGTGTGGGGTGTATTCCAACATCCTGAGCGAAGCGGCTATCCGGTTTCAGGCGGAGACTATTGTAGAGACGTTCCCCGCGGCGGGGCCGGTCAAAACCAAGCTGATTGGCGAAGAGACCCGCGAAAAGCTGGAAGCCGCAGAGCGAGTCCGGGACGACATGAACTACGAGCTCACCGAGCGCATGCCTGAGTATCGCCCGGAGCACGAGCGCCTGCTGTACAACCTCGGTCTGGCAGGGTCAGGGTTCAAAAAGGTGTATTTTGACCCGAGTTTGGGTAGGCAGACCGCGGTGTTTGTGCCTGCGGAAGACATCGTCGTGCCATACGGCGAGTCACAGATAGAAAATTGTCCGCGTGTGACTCACATCATGCGCAAGACTAAGAACGAGATGCTGAAGCTGATGGACGCGGGCTTTTACCGCGACGTCGACCTCGGCGAGCCCGAAGCGTTCCATTCTGATGTTGAAGAGGCAAAAGCAGACCAAGCGGGACTTGAGCTGAATGAGGACGACCGCTACACGCTGTACGAGATTCACGCCGATTACGTTTTGCCGGTGGGAGACGACACGGAGGATGAGATCGCTGTGCCGTACGTCATTACGGTCGAGCGCAGCTGCGGTGAAGTGATTGGCATCCGCCGCAACTACGAGCAGAACGACAGCGCGCTGAAAAAACGCCAGCATTTTGTTCACTATACGTATGTGCCCGGGACGGGGTTTTATGGGCTCGGGCTTATTCATATTGTCGGCGGCTACGCGCGCGCCGGGACGTCGCTCATACGACAACTTGTTGACGCAGGTACACTTTCTAACCTCCCGGGCGGACTCAAGACCCGGGGACTCCGCATAAAAGGCGACGATGCGCCAATCTCCCCGGGTGAATTTCGTGACGTAGACGTCCCGGGCGGCACGATCAAAGAGAACATCATGACTCTGCCGTACAACGAGCCGAGTCAGGTACTACTTCTCCTGTTGGAGAAGATTACGGAGGAAGGCCGTCGGCTGGCGGCTATTTCGGACATGTCTGTGTCGGATATGGGCAACGCGGAAGCGCCTGTAGGGACAACGCTGGCACTGCTTGAACGCACGCTGAAGCCAATGGCGGCCGTACAGGCCCGCATACACTATGCGATGAAGCAGGAGTTCAAACTCCTCAAGCGGATTATTGAGCGCAATGCGCCAGATGAGTACGGGTATCAGCCGGAAAAAGCGGTGATGACCGCCCGCCGTCAAGACTACGCTGCGATCGAGATTATCCCCGTAAGTGACCCCAACTCCACGACAATGGCGCAAAAAATCGCGACGTACCAAGCGATTATGCAGTTGTCCGCACAGGCCCCGCAGATTTACGACTTGCCTCAGCTACACCGGCAGATGATCGACGTGTTGGGCGTCAAGAACGCAGAAAAACTTGTGCCCCTGAAGGAAGACATGAAGCCGACGGACCCTGTAAGCGAGAACATGTCCGCACTGACTGGTAAGCCGATGAAAGCGTTTATGTACCAAGACCACGACGCTCATATCGCTGCCCACGTTGCGTTCATGCAAGACCCGCAGGTCGCAGGCATGATCGGGCAGAACCCGCAGGCGAAGCAGATTTTGACATCGCTACAAGCGCACATCGCCGAGCACCTAGCGTTCAAGTACCGCAGCGACATTGAGCAGAAACTCGGTGTGCCTTTGCCCGCTCCCGACAAGCCTCTACCGGAAGACATCGAGGTGCAGTTGTCGCGGGTCGTTGCTGACGCAGGCAAGCAGCTTACACAGGCTAACCAGAAAGAAGCGGCGCAGAAAAAGGCTCAGCAGCAAGCGCAAGACCCGATGTTCCAGCTGGAGCAGGCGAAGGTTCAGATTCAGCAAGCTGAAATCGAGCGTAAAGCCCGTAAAGATGCTACTGACGCCCAGCGCGAAGAGGCCGAGGCCAACTTCAAGCGCACTATAGAGATTCTGGACAAGATGATCGAAGCGAAGCGCGCAGAAACTGATGAGCGGGAGGCCGAGGCCGAGATTGCACTCAAAGATCGGCAGCAAGAGCTTCAGGTGGTTAATCAGCAGAGCCAGACGGATATGGACATCATGCAGATGCTCGCCAACCTCCGGAGTAATTCTGGATCGCCGCAGGGAGATGAATAATGGCAAGTACTGTTTTTGACGTACTGAAACAAAAAATTACGGAACAAATATCAGACACTGAAACTTATTTGTCTGGTGGTGGGCCGAAGAATTTCCCCGAGTACACTCGCTGTGTGGGCCGTATAGAGTCGCTCCAGCAGGTATTGGGGGATGTTAAGCAACTAGAAAAGTCATATATAGAGGATGATGACGATGAGTGAAGCAGAACTTAGCGCGGTTAACAGCGCTGAAGATCGGCTAGAAGCGCAACTCCCGAAGCCGGTGGGGTACAACTTGTTGATTGCCTTGCCGGAAATTGAAGAGACGTTTGCTAGCGGGCTGTATAAACCCGAATCAACTATGCGCGATGAGCACATCATGACTGTGGTGGGCGCGGTTATCGACATGGGAGATCAGGCGTACCAAGACCCGGAGCGTTTCCCGTCTGGCCCTTGGTGCAAAGTAGGCGACTATGTCGTCTTTCGCGCCAATACCGGCACACGCATCACGGTGGCAGGCACTGAGTATCGGATCATGAACGACGATTCTATTCAGGCTACAGTCGTTGACCCCCGCGGTGTTGCACGAGCATAGGAGTAGATCATGGCTACAGAAAAAATTGAGTTTGAGTTTCCTGACCCTGACGAAGAGGGGCTTGAGATTGAGATTGAACCCTCTTCAGCGCGCTCACTAGACGAAGACGACGCAGCTGATAAAAAGTCAGAAACCCGCGAAAAGCCTACTAAAGACGAAGCAGATGACGTCGATATTGAGGTGGTTGACGACACGCCGCCGCAAGACCGCGGCCGCAAAAAAGCCGACCCTCCCGAAGACGTTACCGAAGAAGAGCTGCAAAACTACTCGGAAAGCGTCCAGAAGCGCATCAAGCACTTTACTAAGGGTTATCACGACGAGCGCCGTGAAAAAGAGCAAGCACTTCGCGAAAATGAGGAGCTCAACAGGCTCACGCAAAAGTTGCTTAGCGAGAACAAAGAGCTAAAGGGGTCGTTCGGGAAAACCCGCGAGGCGTTGCTTTCGGAAGCAAAGCGCGGCGCTACGTCGGACCTTGAGTCTGCCAAGCGCGCGTACCGGGAGGCGTACGAGTCTGGTGACGCTGACGCGGTGTTGGAGGCGCAAGATAAGCTGACTGACGCCAAATTAAAAATGCAGCGTATCGAAAACGTAAAGCTAGAGCCTTTACAAGAAGATGAGGATGCTGTAAAACCTTCATCAGATAACTCTGACGTCCAAGAACGACAGCAGCCTGTTGTTGATAAACGAGCGGAGGGATGGGCCCAAGAAAATTCTTGGTTTGGCTCCGACCCCGAAATGACAGCGCATGCGCTTGGACTGCATCAGAAACTCGTTAGCAACGGGGTAAATCCCCAGAGCGATGAATACTACGAAGCCATTGATGCTCGTATGCGCCAAGTGTTTCCCGATGAGTTCGACGACGTCGATCCCGGGGGATCAAAAGGAGAGGACTCACCGTCTCGCGAGAAAGACTCAACGGTGGTAGCGCCCGCAACACGGTCGCGAGCCCCGAAGAAGATCAAGCTGACCCAAACACAGGTCAGAATCGCTAAGCGGCTGGGAGTACCCCTCGACGTTTACGCCAAACAGGTTGCAGAAGAGATGAGGAAAGGATAATGGCTGAAAACCGACTAGATCGAAAGCAAGAAACTCGCGAAAAAGGCGAACGCAGGAAGCCTTGGGCCCCGCCCAGCATGCTGCCGGACCCTGAACCGCAGGCCGGCTATGTATTTCGGTACATCCGCACTTCGATGCTCGGATCAGCTGACCCGACCAATATCTCGTCAAAATTCCGCGAAGGTTGGGAACCCGTACGCGCTGAAGATCACCCAGAGCTCATGGCTTTTAGTGACAGCACGGAAGAGCGGTTCAAAGATAACATTGTGATTGGCGGGCTTATTCTTTGTAAGATGCCCGAAGAGACTGCGAAAGAGCGCGATGCTTTTTATCGCAACCAGACTCGTAACCAGATTCACTCTGTAGATAACAACCTGATGCGGGAAAACGACCCTCGAATGCCCCTGTTTCATGACAGGAAATCGAAGGTAACATTTGGTTCAGGTAATTAAAGGAGCTAATCATGGCTACTACCGCATCGCCTTACGGCCTTCGTCCGGTACGACGCCTTGACGGAATGCCCTACGCTGGCGCGACCACTGAGTATCTCATTGATCCCGCAGGCGAAGCCACCAATCTGTTTTACGGTCAAGTTGTTATTCTTGGTAGTGACGGTTACGTAGCGTTGGCAACAGCCACCGGTGCAGACATCACTACGAATAACCTTGGCGGTGCAAACATTGGCGCATTGGGTGTATTCGTTGGGTGTGAGTACACGAACGCTGAAGGCCAACGCATCCATTCCCAGTACTACCCTTCCGGCGTGTCAAACGGCGGCTCGATCAAAGCAAAGGTCGTTGACGACCCGAGCGTTTTGTTTCAGGCCCAGCTCGACGATTCTGGCGGCCAGACGGTTATCGGCACGAACACTACGTTCGCCGCTGTACAGTCGACTAGCACGGGTAGCACGACCACTGGGGTTTCCACAACAGCGCTTGACGCTACCGTTGCTACAACGGCTAAAGCGTTCCGAATCGTGGCTCATGTCGGTGATCCGACTGACGCGTACCCGGACGTTCTGGTCGCGTTCAACACCGGCGCGCATCGCTACAACGCCTCAGTTGGCCTGTAAGGAGTAGAGTAAATGGCTATTTCAAGAGCACAACTACTGAAAGAACTCCTTCCCGGCCTCAACGCGCTGTTCGGTATGGAGTACAAGAAGTACGAAAACGAGCACGAAGAGATTTTCGAGAAGGATACGTCCGATCGAAACTTCGAGGAAGAAGTGAAGCTGTCTGGCTTCGGTGCAGCTCCGGTTAAGCCGGAAGGTCAAGCGATTGACTACGATACTGCGCAGGAAGCGTTCACGGCGCGCTATACGCACGAGACCATCGCAATGGGCTTTTCTCTGACTGAGGAAGCTATCGAGGATAACCTGTACGACTCCCTGTCGTCTCGTTATACGAAAGCGCTGGCCCGGGCTATGGCCTACACGAAGCAGGTTAAGGGTGCAGCTATCCTTAACAACGCGTTCGACTCAAGCGTTACTTACGGTGACGGCAAAGAACTGTGTGCTACTGACCACCCGCTGGTCAGCGGTGGCACTAACTCCAACCGTCCGACTACTGGTGCTGACCTTAACGAGACTTCTCTGGAAGCCGCCGTTATTGCCATCGCTGCGTGGGAAGACGAGCGCGGCCTGCTGATTTCAGCGCGCCCTCGCAAGTTGGTTGTTCCGCCGAGCCTGATGTTTGTTGCTACGCGCCTTATGGAGACTCAACTCCGTACGGGCACGGCAGACAACGACACCAACGCGCTTCGATCCATGAACTCTATTCCGGAAGGTTTCTGTGTAAACCACTACCTGACGGATACGAACGCATGGTTCCTCATGACTGACGTTCCGAACGGCCTCAAGCACTTCACTCGTGTGAAGATGTCTACGGGCATGGACGGTGATTTCGACACCGGCAACGTTCGCTACAAAGCTCGTGAGCGATACAGCTTCGGCGTATCGGACCCGCTTGGCATCTACGGATCGCCGGGTTCTAGCTAAGATAAAGGGGGCCCGCAGGCCCCCTTTATTTTTGGGTTTTTGTTGGGTACAAAAAGGTGAGCGTCCCCTATGCCGTATAGCAACGACTGCATGGGTATATACTCCATAACTAACACGGTTACTGGAGACTACTATGTGGGTCAGTCCGTTCGCGTACGGAAGCGTATTGCGGACCACCTAAACCTACTAGGTAGAGGAGTTCATCCTAACCCACGGCTCCAGAATGCCTTTCATAAATATGGAACAGGCGCTTTTCGTACTGAGATCGAAGTAGAGTGCGAGGGCGTTGAAGACCTGAACAGCTTTGAAAACGCTTTCTTGTCGGGTGAGGCATACCTAGGAGACCGCCCGGTTGTGTACAACATAGCTAGAGAGGCCGTTGCGCCACTGCGAGGTAGGACTCACCCGGAAGAGGTAAAGGAGCGAATATCTAGGTCTAGGGCCGCTGCCGAGAGGCTACGAAGCCCCGAAAGCAAAGAGGTACACAGAAAGAAGTTACTCGCCATCAACTTAAATAAGTTGATGGCAGATGAAAAGCGCCTTGCGGAGGTTCGGTACATACTGGAGAATGAACATCTTACGTACGCGGAACGTGCTAGGCATTTGAACAAGGACATCACGACTGTACGTGATAAATATCTACGCTGGCGCAAACACAGAGGAGTAATACTCGATGGCTAGTACACATTTTTCCGGCCCGATCAAAGCGGGCCCTATTCGTGAAGGCGATGATACCAACGTCGGTTTTGCTGTTATGGCACAAACCAAAGTCATTGATATTGCAGGCGCTGACGCTACGACCACAATTGGTACGGTCCCCGCAGGATCGAAAATCCTGTATGTGGTACTCAACGTCACTACGGCAAACGACGACGGCACCGCTTCTACGGTCGTCATCGGTATTTCTGGCGACACCAACGCGTTTCTGAGCTCTACTAGCGTTCAGTCGGCGGGGGTTACGTTCAGCGATACTATGGCCGCCACTTCGCATGACGTCGGCACTTCAGACGTCGATGTGATCGCAACGTTTGCGGCTACTGACGAAGATGGCACCGCAGGCGTAGCTGACGCTACGGTAGTGTATCTGCAAAATACTGACCTTCTGTAAGGAGTAGCCCTTATGGGTATGCAGACTGACGTAAAAGCGGTACGGGTGACGGCGGCAAGCACGCCGTCTATCCAAGCTCCTGCGCGCATCAAAGGCATTGTAGCAACGGCTAGTGGTGGCGCGGGGCGGCTTACTATCACTGATGGGAGCGGCGGCGCTACGCTTGTTGACCTAGACGTGACTTCTGGCAGCACAATTGACGTGATGCTTCCGGGCGAAGGCGTATTGGCAGCGGACTCCATTGTTGTCAGCGCGGCTACGAACATTGCCGGCGCGACCATTTTCTATGGCTAAAGGGACAGGCTATGCCTACATCTGGTACTACGGCCTTTGCTCCTAACTTCATAGAGATTGCTGAAGAGGCTTGGGAACGCGCGGGTAAAGAGATGCGCTCTGGGTATGACCTACGTACTGCACGTAGGTCTATGAACCTGCTCACTATCGAGTGGGCAAACCGGGGGATAAATCTGTGGACTGTTGACGAGGGCAGCGTGCCTTTGTTGGCTGATACCCAGACATATACGCTGCCTGCGGACACTATTGATCTACTTGAGCAGGTTGTCCGTACTGGTACAGGCACGTCGCAGGCGGATATTACGGTCGAGCGAGTCAGCCCTAGCGTATGGGCGTCAATCACAAACAAGAATGTGACCGGTAGGCCCATCCAGCTGTGGATAAACCGCCAAGGGGCGCAACCGCAAGTGCACGTCTGGCCTATCCCGCCTGACAACAACTACACACTGTATTACTGGCGCTTGCGTCGTATTGAAGACGCGGGTCGCGGCGCAGAGACTGCGGACATGCCGTTTCGGTTTATTCCGGCGCTTATCTCTGGGCTGGCGTACTACCTTGCTGCAAAAACCCCCGAGCTTGAACCGCGCGTAGGCCGGCTAAAGGCTGACTATGATGAGCAGTTTGCGCTGGCCGCGGCGGAAGACCGGGTTAAGTCGACTGTTAAATTCATACCAAAAGTCGGGCGTATATGAGCGGCTTCGCTTCCGGAAAACATGCGCTTGGCATATGTGACATTTGTGGCTTTACATACAAGCTACAGCGGCTCCGCTATGAGTATTCCCGGGGCCGAAATACGCACATTAAGGCATGCCCGACATGTTGGAGTGAAGACCACCCGCAAAACTTTTTGGGGTCTCAGCCGGTAGATGACCCGCAAGCGCTACGGGACGCCCGGCCGGACAGCGCGGAGCTTGCCGCAAGCCGAGGACTGACTTATCCTGTAACTTCTTTGCTTGCGATAGCTGACGTGGGTACAGTTACAGTTACAGTATCGGTGAACTGATGGATTACACAGACCTTAAGACCAACGTACAAGATATCTGTGAGCAGACGTTCACTGACTCTCAGCTCGACTTGTTTACTCAGCAGGTTGAGCAGCGCATATATAATACGGTTCAGTTTCCTGACATCCGCAAGACAGATACGCTTGCTACAGTTGCCGCTACAGCTACCGTCACACTGCCTTCAGACTTTCTCTACATGTTTAGTTTGGCTGTTGTTGACGGCGACGACGATTACACATACCTCGTAAACAAAGATCAGAATTTTATCCGTGAAGCGTATCCTGCTGTCGCCACGACCGGGCTCCCGGCCTACTACGCTATTAATGAGGCGTATGAAATTACGTTGGGGCCTACACCAGACGACGCGTACGATTTGGTTGTGAGTTATGGGTACTATCCAGAGTCCATTGTTACCGCAGGCACAACGTGGCTTGGGGATAATTTTGATTCTGCGCTACTCAACGGTGTGCTGCTTGAAGCCGCAAGGTTCATGAAAGAAGAGCCGGACATCATTCAGAACTACGAGAAAATGTATCTCCAGTCGATCGCGCTGTTGAAACAACTTGGCGACGGCAAATTACGGCGCGATGCGTACCGCTCTGGCCAGTATAGAGAGGCGGTCCAGTAATGGCTATCGCAACAAAATTATGCACGTCGTTCCTTCAGGCCCTTCTTGATGGGGAGATGGATTTGAGCAGTGATACTGCACAGACGTTCAAAATCGCGCTGTACGATTCGTCAGCGACGCTTAATGAAAACACCACCGCTTACTTTACTGATAATGAGGTTAGTGGTACGGGATATACCGCTGGAGGCGAGACGCTAACGGTAAACGGAACTAGCGCAGCTAATGGCGTTGCTTACGCGGATTTCGCAGACGTAACGTGGAGCGCGGCTACGTTTAGTGCGCGCGGAGCGCTTATATACAAAGAAGCCGCCGGCAATCCAGCAGTTGCTACGGTTGATTTTGGCGACGACCAATCGGTTAGCGCCGCCGACTTCACTGTCCAATTTCCTAGCGCGGCGTCTACAACCGCCATTATACGAATCTCATAGGTAGAACATGGCCACTCAGTATACAAACCTGCTAAAACTCGCCCAGCCTACTACCGGAGAGCTCGACGGTACGTGGGGCGATGTCGTTAATGACAACATCACGGCCATGATTGAAGAGGCCATTGCGGGCTACGTCACTATCGACACTTGGGCTGCGGATGCACACACGCTTACTGAAGCCAATGGCACTACCGCAGAGTCTCGTAACGCCATTCTGAATCTTACAGACACGACTACTGATTTGTCGGGCGCGGGCGAGCTCATTTGTCCAGACGCGTCGAAAATCTACTTTGTACGTAACGATACTGGGCAGCAGATTACAGTAAAGACTTCCGCAGGTACTGGCGTAGCTATTGCCGACGGCCAGACTACTATTGTTTTTTGTGATGGTACTAACGTTGTAGATGCTGCCACCGCTTACGATACTCTTGCAGAGATATTGGCAGTGGGCAACTCTACGGGCGGGACTGATCTTGTTGTGACGGCTGGGGACAAGATTACCGCCGACACGATTGACGAGACGACCGCAGCGGCGGGGGTCACAATTGACAGTGTGCTGCTGAAAGATGGTCTAGTTGATGGCCGCGGCGTCGCAACAGACGGATCGAAACTCGACACCATAGAAACTAGTGCAGACGTAACCGATGCGGCGAACGTAACGGCAGCGGGGGCGTTAATGGATAGCGAGCTTACCGACATCGCTGC
>Ga0102934_1001307_pt1 | contig 17354 bp, 10 predicted proteins | sample SalPonR2_A_D1_MG_FD_78175 | JGI IMG/M metagenome (GOLD analysis project Ga0102934, IMG submission 78175) | Salt pond soil microbial communities from South San Francisco under conditions of wetland restoration - Salt Pond MetaG R2_A_D1_MG | ecosystem: Environmental > Aquatic > Marine > Intertidal... | reverse complement strand
TCCGAGGCCGGCTAATTCAAATACCGTCAACGCGACTACCGCCAGAATGATAAGCAACAAAAGCGAAAAGGTGTTAAAGATGAAATCCTTTTCCAGGTGAAATGATGGCAGGTTCTTAATGCGGGTATACCGTTTTTTTAAGAAATTCATATATGTCCTCCTTGTCCTGTTTTATTCACGATCCTGAAGTTCCTGAAGATGATCGATAATATCCTGAATAGTAAACCCATAAGAACCGGCCTTTGAGAGTAAATCGCGACTGATTTGGGCCAGAATACGCTCCCGTTCGATATCATCAATTTCTATCTGCTTATCTGAAATGAAAGTTCCGGTTCCCTGTTGAGTGTTTACAATCCCTCTGATTTCTAGCTGATTGTACGCCTTGGCAACGGTGTTAGGGTTGATTTTAAGATCCACCGCCAGGCTGCGCACCGTCGGAAGCTGATTGCCCTGCTGCAGACGGTTGTCGGCAATGGCCATTTCTATTTGAAGAATGACCTGCTTATAAAAGGGAACACCGCTTTTGGGATCTATTGTGAACTTCAGATCTTCCGTCTTTTTGGCTGCCACGGTGGGTGTCCTCCCCTGTTAAGTTTGTTCGATTGTACTAAACATATAGTACAATAATAAAATAGACCTTTAGTTCAAGTTTGTCAATAAAAAATTCAGAAAAAATTTTGGGAAACCCTCAAATTTTGGAGCACTAAATTGAAGCATACCGACGAAACAGGCGGTTGTGTTTTAATAGGAGGAGTTATGAAAACATATACAATTGCTAAATTATCGGATCTGAAGGTAGTTCTGTTTTTAGCTTTAGTCGAAATTTTATTTTTGCTTCCGACGCTCATGTTCACAGCCTTACTTTCGGGTTGCATTCAGTCCACCACAGATTCAGAGCAGCCTGGCAGTAAACATCTTCAGTCTGTCGAGGTACTTCATAGAGAAGTTTCGGCTGTGCTGAACCTGGAATTACCGAGGGACCGTTATGCGGGGCTGCTGAGATTACATTTACAGTATCCTCGGGCCCTGCCACCGGTAGTATACCTTGCACAGATAGATAGTGCTGCCGGTGATACCTCTGTTGCTGAAGTGTGGCTTCAAGCGGCCAGAGATTCCGAAGTCGGCGAGGTCGCACCCGACTCTGCGAGGGCTTATGAAACCCAGCTTATGTGGTACCTGTCAGCCCGCAGTGCCTATGAGCAGTGGGATCATCTGAAGTGCCTCTCTTACCTGGAGCAGATGAAAGGGGGAGTAGAGGGGGAAGAAAAGGGGGGAACTGCTCCTGAGCTTGCCTCGAATGACTACAGCCGGATGACAGAGTTATTCAAGCATGCCAGGCTGCTGAAAGTGAAAGCTATGATGCGTGGCCACATAAACTCCACAGGAGGGGATCCTAAAACTGTATGCGATTTGCTCTCCCTAGTGCTTGAGAGTAGTCCGGAGTTGCTCACAAATGAGGTTCTTCTGCAGGGATCTGATATATGTAGTACCGAGAATCGGTTCGCGACAGCCTCGGATTTGCTGCAGCACTATTGCCGCCGGCGCCCCTTCAATCCCGATTACCGGGAAATTGCGGCGAAACTCTGTAAAGTCTGTGGTTTAGATGTAGAGGCCGATCTTATCCGGCATGAGGCGGCTGCCTTTTCCCAGCTGGGGCAGGAGGCCCCGGGGAATTTTTCCGGGGCGGATGAAAAGCTTCTAGAGGCGGTACATAGGTTTCAATCGAACCAGTGGGAAGAGGCTTTTGAACTGCTGCAGACACTAATCGATGAGGGCAAGCTGCCGAGGCATCGCTTTGTTGAATACATGTATGCGTCCAGCCGGCTATACAGCCGCCCCCGGGAAAGGGATGCAAGAGAGAATTACACGCGGTTGGCGGAACTCTACGGAGATCAGCAGCTTTATTTTGTGCACCTCTATCGGGCTCTTTATCCTTTGGGGGATTCGGATGCCCAGGATTCCTCGGATTTGAAACTGGTCGAGCAGGCTCTGCGCGGCTGCATTGCTGCAGGTCCGCATACGGAGTGGGCCGGTGAAGCCCGGGCACATTTGGCGCAGTTGGCGGGATTGGCGCCGGAACTAAAAGTTGAGCCGCTGCTGAAGGAGGAGATGCAGCAACTGGCCGGATTTGTGTGGGAGGGAGGTTCGCCCCAGCTCCTACAGCCGTTGATTACCGCATTGGAGTGGCCGGAAAACTGCTATACACTGGAGGCAGGACTGCTCCTGCGGAAGCTTCGGGTTATACCCGGAGTAGATGCGTATATTACACGGAAACAAAAGGTGGCCGGTGAAAGGGGACAAGAGCGCATGCGGGCTATCCTGCAGTTCTAAGTTTCATACATGCGGCCTTTCATGTGGCGACCGCCGTCTATAAACAAGATCTGGCCGGTTACAAAGCTGTTGCTGCTGAGAAAAAGTACAGCCTGGGTGTAATCATCTACCCGGCCGATCTTCTTTAAAAGTGTCCCGCCTTTGTATTTCTCAAGCAACTGGGGATCGTTCCCCTTGTCGGGCAAAATTATTCCCGGAGCGATACCGTTTACTCTAATCTTCGGCGCCAGTTCCACAGCCAGCATACGGGTAATATCGTGCAAGCTGCGTTTACTCAAGTGGTAGGCGTAATGCTCAGAGTCGTAGTCTACCATCCGGGCATCCAGCACTTGTATCACCGATTCAGGGTTGCGGCTTTGGGCAAAGGTCCGGCTGAGTGCGAGGGGGGCATAGGTATTGATGAGGTATGATTCAGAGAGTTCCTCAAAGCTCATGCTGTCCCAGGTTGAGCGGGGATACACGGAGGCTGAGTTTATCAGAATGTGGGGAGACATGCCTTCGGCATCCGCTTTTTCAAATATCTGTTTCGGGGTATTCGGATTGGTGAAGTCACCCTGCACTTGAACCACCCGGCGGCCGAGGGCCTCTATTTGGGCGGCGGTTTCCGCGGCGTGCTGCCGAGAGCTATGATAATGCAGAATGATATCCGCTCCGGCGCCGGCACACGCAATAGCCGCCGCAGCGCCCATCCTATGAGCAGCTCCGGTAATTAACACCTGTTTTCCTGTTAGTTTCATGCTTATAGTGTAGAGGATTGCCTATTATATGTCAGCCTTTAGCAGCGATTCTAAGCTTGGAAGTCAAAAGACTTCCAAGCTTAGAATTCGCATCAATTTCTTTGCAAAATTTTATATATCTTAACCTTTGGAGGCATTCTCATTTTGGATAGTGTAATTACACTATCCAAAATGAGAATAGCTGAGCCTTTACAGGCCTTTGAGAGCCGGTATAGGTCGATGATTTCCAACTAGAATGAGCGGAGAGAGAGACGCTGTGCCGAGAAACAGCATTGCCCAGGAAACGGCCGCGCCGGCGGCAATTACAACAGATAGTCCTGCAAGTATTCCATAACCCTCTGCAGCACCCCACAACAGAGGAATTACTCCGGCAGCGGTGGTGAAGGTAGAGGCGGTTAACGAGGGAAGTTTTGTGCAGAGTGCCCGGATAAGGTCGCACTGTCTAAGTGAAGCTGACTTTGTTTCCGATAGAAGAACTACCCCGTTGTTGACGCTTATACCCACATTTACCAGAAATCCGGTAAGTACTGGAATAGAGAGCGGAAGGCCCAGCCAGTATAACGGCAGCAGTGGCACTGACAAGGCCGGAGGGATGAAGCTTAGTACAAAAAGAGTTCGGGATATCTGGTTGTAATAGGAGTACAGCAGCAGGGGCACCAGAATAGAGGCCAGGCCGATAGCCAGGAGTACCCAATTGCGGTGAGACCGTTCAACTTGTAACGCCGGTGCGAGTTGCGTACTGTATCCTGCGGGCAGTTCAAGACGGTCAAGAACTGCTGAAACCGCATCGATCGCCTGATGAAGCCTCCCCCCAGGGGGCACCACCGAAAAGCCAGAGAATAGAGCCCGGTTGCTGCGCCTCATCATTCCCAGGGCAGGGACGGTCTCTAACCGGGAAAGAGCAGTTAGGGGAATACTGTCTTCCGTCCCTACAACTCGCAGTGAGTCATAAAGAGCATGAAAGGATTCGACCCCGTGATTTGCCCGTAAGTTCACATCACGCTGAGGCATAATACCCAGTTTTGCCGCTGGGGCGCTGGTGATAAGTTGGTGCAGTTGTCCGGCAGCCTGTAGCGGACTTATCTGATGCATGGCAGCTGCTTCGCTATCAAAAGTGAGTCTGTAAACCGGCGGAGGGTTTTTGAAATGGTAATAGAGCTGATATTCGGGATGCTGCGACTGGAGGAGGGTTGCTGTATGCCTTACCTGTAATCGGAGTTCCTCCACCTCTCTGCCGTATAGAAGCACCTGAAAACTTTTTTGCGGTGTGCTTTGGGAGTCTATAATAAGAGTGGCCTGAGGCGGAAGCGAAATACGATGAAGAGCCCGCTGAACTGCGGGGCTGTCACAACTGTGCCTGCATATAAGCGAAACCGCCGCCTGACCGACATGTGAATCAACTGTCAGAGCTTGCACCTGAGGCAGCTGTTGTACCCTTTGAAAAAAGGGTTTCAAACGCTGGTCGATATGCTCTGCACGGGTGCCGGTGGGAAATTCAATCCGTAGATGAATTGTGCGTTGCGAGATGTGGGGAAAGTAAAAAAACTCTAAACCGCCGGCACAAAATAGAGGCAGCAGGCACAGGGAAACATAGATAAGCAGACACAGGACAGCCTTCCCGCAGATTGGCTGTAACAGTGAAGGCAGGTGTCTGAGACGGCGATGGAAATGAAGTTCCATCTGCAAGTGTACAGGTACCGGCCGGCAGAAGCGGGGAAATATAAATAGGGTCCAGAGGGTTCCACAGGCGAGAATTGTAGTCATTACGACCATAAAGCCTTCTAAGTTACTGCGGATCGAGACCGGCAGGAGGAGAATCGGTATGAATATTGAAATGCTGGTTAAATTCGACAGGAGTATTGGAGCACGCACTGCAGTAGTTGCAGCGTCTGTTCCGCGACTGCTCTTCTCTTCATAAAAAAGAACCGCCCCATCTACCAACAGTCCACAGCCGACTGCAATTCCGGCCAAGCCCATGATATCTAGCGAGATAGAGCAGAGCGACAGGACCGTCACTCCGGTCAACAGCAGGATAGGCAGGCTGCACAGCATAAGAACCAATTCGCGGTCGAGATGTCCAACCTGTAAAATAACCAAGCAGGCTACCCCAAGTAGTCCGGCAATCACTGTGATGAAGGTAGTATAAAGCATCTTCTCAAGCTCCATGCCGCGATTAAAAACTATATGCGCTGATTTATAGTTTTGAGACAGTACACCTAGTTGACGACATATGCGTATATGCTGACCCTCCTTATCAGCGGTGGCAAGTACGATATGCTGCTGCTGACCGTTTAAACGATGGATGGATGAGGGTGAGAGGTCAGGGGAGGGATTGTTTCGAATTATCCCTTGAAGCTGTGGATCCACAAGTAATTCTGTAGGTGGAACCGAGACGGTCATGGGGAAATGGCGATCATCAGAACTGAGGGTAAAGGCAAAGCTGCGGTCCTGAAGTATGGCAGCGGCTGTGTGGGACGAGATGTTCCGTCGGGAGGCAGAATCAGAGTTGTACTCGATAGTTAGGGTTCTTCCCCTGTCTTCACCGCTGTGGGATACAGAGACTCCGGGTAATTTCTCGGCTTCTGTCTGAAATGCCTGGGAGGCGCCTTGTTTCTCGAGGGGAAAGGCAACGGCGAAGATCGGCAGTAGATTCTGTCCCTGCGCCCGTACTTGAGGCTGATGTGTGTCTTCGGGAAGCTGATAGATTGCTTTGGCAAGCTTCACTTGAACCCGGCTTAAGACCTGCGTTGTGGTGGCGCTGTGTGTAAAGGTAAGGTGAATCCGGCTGCGTCCGTTCTCGCTCTCGGCAAGGCTATTTTCCAGCCCATCTATGGTAGAGAATGCCCTTAATAATGGTTGAGTAACTTCTCTATCGACTTCCTGTGCGCCGGCAGGGGGCCAACGGGTTTCTACCAACAGGTTGGGCCGGGGGAGGGCGGGATAGAGCGCCGGACTCACCCCTGGGCCAAATGTAAAAAAGGCGGTGAGCAGGCCCAGACAGGCGAGAAGTCCGATTATATAGCTCTTCATTGCGCCTCGCTTTCCGTGATTGAAGTAATGTCGCACAGTTCTCCCAGGCGTACACAGCTACTATCGATGAAAATTGGAAGAGCGGTCAGCTCATTGAGTGTGGAGGTACGGCCGTAGTACAGATGCACTGGAACCCGGGCAGATATACTCCGTGTGTCCGGCAGAGATCCGACTTTATTCCCGGTAACCGATAGCTGTAGGTGAGAATGAAGCTCATGATGACTTGCCACGGCAAAAGGGCTATCCCTCTGCTTGATTTTCAAGCTGAACCGAAGAGGCTGCATAGATTGTCCGCCATTGGAGTCCTGTCTTTGATTACTACCCAAACTACCCAAACTGCTTAGACCGTGCAGGGCGGTAAGTGGTGACATGAGACAGTCTATTCTGATCTGCTGTGGATTTACCCGCAGTTCCCAGTATTCGGTGGCCGTGCTGCAGCGTTCGATTTGGGAGTATTGAGGTACTCCGGCGGAAAACGAAGCTGTCGGAAAACGGCTGCGAAAGTGGGCGCTGAGTGCAAGGCAGGCGTGCTGAGGATGGCCGATGTTCTGCAGAGAGTAGGAGCGATGACAGGGGAGAATGAGCAGGGGCGCTGCGAACAGAGCAATCAGGACAAATGGGGCAATAAGATTATTGAGTATTATTAAGGGGGAATGATTTGTCGCGAGAGATCGGCGATTATGGGATGCCTTGTTTAATCCTGAAAGGAGTATACCCCAGGAAAGAAACCAGCATAACTCCTGCAGTACCTGCGCATAGGCTAGGGGAGCCGTTGAGAACAATGCTGTCGATGGACGGGCTTTCAGTAGAGGCGGATGGAAGGACAGGCTGTTTGAGATTTCCCGCTGCAAAGCCCCGTCAACGATGCCATGAAGGGCGATACCCAGGCCAATTATGACGGCCGCCGCTGCGAGGGTAATTACACACAGGTCGACTATCTGTTTCATCCATGGACGAGTACCCGCGGCGAGCAAGGTAATAATTCCCGGCACTGCTACGCATATTCCAATGCAGCGGGAAGGACTTATGGGAATTTGTAAAAGGGTATGCCAGCCGAGCATGAGGGCCCATGACAACATGTATAAGAAGATAGTACCATTGCCAAGTGAGGTGAGAGTTGAGGTGAGGAAGGCGGAGAGGAGCAGCCCTGCAGCAAAAAAGGCGCATAAAAGTACCACCGCCCCTATCACAGAAAAATAGGTACCTCCGCTGAATGTGATAGCTTCAACCGAATCAGTCCTTCGTACTGCCTTCCGGATGAAACGGAAAAGCATGAGCTGCTGGAATAACTGCAGATTGTGACTCGTTTGAATAGAAATCCCAACTCCCCGCCACTCACCTTCATCGGCGGTAAAATGCCCATCGCCGTAGTTAAGGCTGCCGAAGTTAAAGCTGCCGAAGTTAAAGCCGGAAGCGGCTATATAGTGAGACGGCACCAGGTTCTGACGCTCTACCGAAGCCAGCTCTTGCAGGCGAATTATGTGTGTGCCCATGCTGGAACTCCGCGGAATCGGCAGGGCCAGCTGCTTAAGATCGGCAATGTCTGCAATGCTGCTTTGCATTTCCACTCCTATCTCGCGGTTTGCCTCCGGCCGGACACCGGAATAAAAATGAAACAAGGATTGCTGGAGGTGTTGTTGTATATAAAGAGGGGATATCTGCTGCCTGGCTAGTTTCTCCGGATCAAGACGTATAACTATTCTGCGGGGGCTGTATCCGTGGACTAGGACCCTTTGAATATTTGGATTCATCTGTAGCTGTTCCTGAAGCTGAGTAAGCTCAAGGTTCCGTAGAGCTTCGGACTGGGGTTTTAGTGAAAAGAAGAGCTTCAAAAACGGAGGTTCTGAAGGCAAGGGCGTAATAATCGGCCTAGAGGCTTGATAGGGCAATCGGTTTTGTACACGGCTCATAATCTGTTGAATCCGGCTGATACATACAGGAACCGGAGTACCCTTGTTGAATTTTACCGCCACCAGTAATTCGGCCTGGGAAGATTCAGACTCCAGATGAATCTGTTCGGTTAATGTGCGCAATTCCTCCTCAACAAGGCCTTGGATCGAGTTGTGTACTTGCTCTTTGCTCAATCCCTCAGCCGGGATTCGAATCATAATCTGTACTGTATCCGGTACCGGTCGGCCGGGAATAACTATTCGCGGAAGGCAGAAGAGGGTACAGATGAGAAGGGCTGTCTCTATCGGCCGTGGATTCATAGGTTGTAACTTATCCTTATCGCACCGGAAAGTGGGTTGCCGAGGGAATCCTGCAGGTTCTGATCGAGTTGCAGGTAGAGCAATCCGGAGACAGGAAAGCGGTTGATAGCAAAGGAGAGCCGGAACACGGAATCCGGCTGCAGACTACACAACTCTTCACAATTGGCACTATCTATCTGTTCCAGCGAGGTAAGCTGAATACCGGCGGCAGCATTGGTGGCGTATAAACCAAGTGCTTCCATCAACTGAAGGGTTGAGATTTCCGCTGCGTCGGCATGGCTGAAGGCAAGCTCCATAGCCGCTTGTGGAGAAGTTTCACACAAAAGAACCTCATTTAGACGGATGCGACGGAATTCAGCTGTTGCCGCTGTGGTATCCTTGCAGAAGGAGACTCCCGCCAATTCAACTCTTTCGAGATCCTCCCCGTCCCATTGCAGATAATAATCATCCCCATCGAGGTCAAGCCGAAACACCGCCGCCGGTTTTGGCAGAGAGTGCGGTTGGAGAATTACCCGTTGGTAATTCTCATTCCAGTTGAAGTTGAACCCAGGATTTGGCTGGAGCTGAAGAGCCTCATTTCGCAGCTCCGATACAATGGGCTCGGAAAAAATAATCGAGAACTCCTGCCGGTGTCCGACATGGTAGGTTTCACCAATTATTGCCTCAAGGTGGTCTGTTTTCTGATTTGAACTGAGGCAGAACTCATCCACCGAGAACTCCTGCCGACTTCGGACTTCATACTGTCGGCGCACCGTGTCGGCTAAAGTTCGACCTTCCGTATCGGAACAGCGATTTGTTATCTGTAGTTGATAGTGAACTTCCGCGCTGAGTTCGAAGGTCGGGGTGAATCGAACCCTGGAATTATCCTCCTCCCAGCTGAAGCTGCCCTGTATAGTGGGAGAAGTCTCAAAGGCGCTGTAAAAACTTGCGGGGCAGACAGGTTTATTGAAGCTGATAAGAAACTCGGTGGTCGGTTCAATGATTAAATTATCGGGATCTGGGGTGATGCAACTAATTTTAAGGGGGAGGGGGTCATGACTGCGTGAAAAGGTTCTTATGAAGGACTCGGACATGGGAACTCCACCTTCCGAACGAGCGGTAAAATTTATACGGAGGGTGCAGCTTTCCGATGAGGGGAGTTTATGGGGAGTGAAGGTGAGATGGGCGGAGTTCTTCCATTTGAAGCTGCCGTCGATCGGGAGTAATCCCTGGGAAAAACTCAAGGCGGATTCTACGGATGACCTGTCCATGTCGCAGGAAAACTCTATTGAAATAGGCTCTGCCGGCTGCAACACAGGGTACGGGCTGAGGGCTTCAACAGTTGGAACCTTGTTCAAAAGACTCAAGTAGGGGCTGCATCCGCACAACCCCCACACACAGCAGAGAGCTATCAGCATGGGCTTTGCATATCTCATGGGCTTACCCTCACCATTAACTTGCCTGCAGCTGTAGAGGTTCCGGAAAAGGGGACCGATAGGGAGCCGGCTAAAGAGAGCGAGTAGTAGCACTCCCGCTGCTCGGCTTGAACTCCAAAGCCCTGCAGCTGAACCAGCATCCCTCCGGCATCCGGCCAGATAAAGCTTACAATGGCGGGGGAGGGAAGATCAGGGGGGAAGAGGGCTGAGACGGCGGTCTGTTCCTGCAGCAGTCGGCGGGTTTTCTCATCCGGTACCGCTTGAGAGTATTCCAGTAAAAAGCTGTAGTTCCCTTCGTCGCCATCCGGCGTAATATCGATTGCTTCATCCGTGGGCTGACCCGGGTCAACGGAAAATCCGTCTACCCCTTCTCCAGCCACTCGCATTAGCAAGGGTAGCGCTGGGGCGGTGTAAAACTGCTGGGAAGAGGTAAAATTGATGCTGTGAAGAATACTCTGTGACGAAAATGGATGTATGCTGCAGCGGTAGGTGGTGGCCTGGGAAAAGCTTTCATTCGGAATAAAGACTGCTCTGAGAGGATCCTTCCAATAAAGAGTGCCATCACAGAAGGGATCAAGACTAAAGGCCGAATCGAACTCATCCTGATCAACCGGATAGTTCAAGGAGAGTTGAATGCTATCCTCCGGCGGGAGCTGCACCAGTTCGCTTTCGGTTTTTGGAAAATTTTCTTCCCAATCCAATTCCACCGGCGAGATGTGGAGTTCAATCGAATCGGGACATTCAAAGTCACAGACGTAATAAGCTGAAGGGTAGGGCAGGGTAGAGAACTCTAAGCTGTAGATTGTATCCTTTGACCAGCGCTTCTCCGGGTTCAGGGTTAGAGTGGTGCAGCTGCTGTTCCACTCCAGTCTATAAAGGGACATAGGCGAAAGCTGCAGATCTTGCGTTACAGCGGCAGGATCTACCGCCGCCGGAAAAGATAACCGTATCGGAGTCTGCGTTTCAAGGAGGCTGCCGCTACAGGGCTGATACATTACCTCGGAATCCGAGCTCTCCGGCGGGTGCAGGTAAAAAAAGGGTATGTGTATCTGTAGAGTACGACGGGGAGCCTGGGACATGTGCACGGTGCCGCAAAGTTCAAGGCTGTAGCGGCCGCCTTTATCCAGAGTTTTCGCCGGATAAAAGTCGAGACGGTTGTTCTGCCATTGAAAAGTTCCGGGGACCTGGCCCGTAAGGCTTTTCACACTGAATACAGCTTCAGCTGAGCTTCGATCTATACCAGAGGCAAATTCTACCGCGATAGTATCGTCGGCATTGAGAATTGAATTCCTCTTCTGTGGACAGGTGGCAATAATTGGGTCGGGCTGCAGTTGATCGAATATGAAGCTGCAGTGAAGCAGAGTAAAACCGATAGCGAGGATGAACAATGTTCTGCAGCATTTGCACAGCCGCAGATTAATACGATGAGTCATATCTACCCTCCTTTGATGGCGGTATTGGGAGTACCTCTATCTGCCTGCCCTCCCTGAGCAGGGCAGGGGGCGAAAGAATAACTTCCTCTTTCCCCGAGAGACCACCTCCTATATATACTTTCTGAGGGGTCGTTTTTATAATCTGAACCGCTTGTCGAAAGGCGCACTGCCGCCGGACTGTAAATACCTCACCCGTCTTGTGTTCAAGGCAGTTTTGTTCCTGCGAATCGATGAGTGTTCGCACAGGGAGGGTATATACCCGGCGGGGTTCTTCGGTGCGGATGGTGAGGTGCGCTTCCAGGCCGGGGATAATATCGGAGGGAGGTGATTTTAGGCTGCAGAGCACCTCGAAGCTGCTGCTGTGTGGATGTATAACAGGCCCCAATTGCCGCACTTGGCCGCTTAACGGATCGTCGTGCCGGGGCAGTTTTATCTGAGCACTTAAACCCTGACGGATATCCGGGCGGTGGGAGGCGGCGATCTGTGCTTGAACCTGCAGAGAATCGATTACAACCAGGGTGGCCAGGGGGTCTCCCACATGAAGGTACGAGCCGGGAAGCGTGTGCAACTTCGAAATATAACCAGAAACCGGCGACTGTATCGAGCAGGCTTGTTGCTTTTCTTCGTTGTGATGGAGTTTGGTTTTAAGCTCGCTAATTCTGCTCTCGGCAGCTTTAATATGAATATCCGCCTGATTTGCCATAGACTGAAGATACGCGGCCGGGCGGTCTACAGACTTCGAAGGGAAGTCGGATAATTCAGCTAATTCGGCGCCTAAGTCTTCATCCCGAAGTCCGATCAGAGCCTCACTTAATTGACTCTCCAGATTAGCCAGCGAGGACTCCTGCTGTTCTGAATCTAAGCGGTATTTCTGGAGTGCAGTACTGGAGATTCCGCCGGCTTTCTGAAGCGATTGGGCTTGTTGGTACTCCTGCTCAGTGTACGCACAAAGCTTATGGGCGTGCTGCAGCTGTCGTTGCAATCGTTCAATTTTTAGCAGATGGCGCTCTGCCTGCCGCTGCATCTCAGCGCGGTTTATTTGGGCTTGCTCTAGGTCGGTTCGAGCTCTGGTGAGCTGTTCTTCTAAAATGTTATGCTGAAGTTCAAGCTGTTCGGTACTGATGCGGATCAATACTTGACCCATTTCTATCAGCTGCCCGCGCTCACTAGTAACTTCCATAACCAGGCCTTCTACAAGACTGCTGACGGCATGCTTATCAAGGCTCACTACTGTTCCCGGAACTGATATGCCGGCAGCGTATTCCACTGCCTCGGGGGAACAGGTTTGCACTGCGGGAAAAGCTCTGGCGGGTGTATCTCCAGCATCATTGGAGTCTGCCTTTGAGCAGGCCGGGAAAAGGGTAGAGAGAAAGAGAGAACTGAGAAGGAGACAGCCGAGTTTTAGCATTGTCTGGCTACTACTGTAGTGCATGGGAACCTCCATAGGATACGGGGTTTAGACTTTCCAGGACCCCCGGGATATGACGGGATAAACCACAGGTTTGTAAAAGAGAACACTCCACTATCAGGCAGTTGCGGCTAACCCGGTACAGTTTGAGCAGGCTTTCCGTATATACATGGTGTTTTTCTACAAGGTCGTGAAGGTCTCCATCACCGAAATCAAATTGCTTAGCCTTAATACTGCAGCTTTCCCGGTGCAGTTGAGTCTGCGCAAGAAGGTTTTTCTGCACCTCCTTCAGATGGGATAACTCACTGAACAGTTGGAGGGCATGGGTACTCGCGGAAGACCGGGATACTTGGAGTTCCTTCCGGGCCTGTTGCAGTTGCAAGCTAACCATGTTTCGTGTCTCCGACTCTCTTTGCGAAAAATCAACAGCCGCATGGGCAGATGGACTAATGGCATAGGTATAGGATGAGTAATGTGAAGTATTCCCGGCGGTTACTCCCAGTTTGCCGGCCCCGCCGCTCAGCTGCATTCCGAAACTGATGGACGGAGAATCGGGGGGGAACTCGGATCCCCTAAAATCTATACGGGCGAAGACTAGGGTTTGCGGACAGTACTGGCGGAGCGTGAGGGAGTTCCGGTCGGAGATACTGCGACACTTAATCTCCTTCCGGAGTACCTCGCAGTTGTTCTCCTGAGCCGTCTTTTGATAAAAGGCGGGCTGTGACGGCAGCTGGGAGTCGCTGCTCCCGGTATAAACTCGAGGCAGATTGCCCTTAAGTTCCGGAACAGGAGAGGTCTTTGAGTCAAGATACAATCCAAGCCGGAAGTACAAATTCTGCAGGCTAAGCTCTTCGGCGGCAATTTCTAACTGTTTGGATTCAAACTCTAGGCGGAGCCGGCGGTATCTCTGTGCACTTATAGTGGCCGAAGCATGCTGCTGATCGGCACTGTGCAGATGTCGTGTGTACAGCTCCAACAGTTGACCCATGTGCTCTATGGCTGCCTTGGAATAGAGGATATCCAGACAGAGTTCGGTAAGCTGAGAGCTAATTGCCTCTTTTCGCAGCCTAATTTCCAGTATAATTCGTTCTATTTCACGGGTTTTTTGCTGCGCTGAGAACCAGGCGCTGCCTTGATCGGTGAGCTTTACCTCAATCCCGGCGCCCAGGCTATGGGTAAGCTCGTAGGGCTCCTCCAATCCGTATCTTTCACTGCCCTCATATTCTACGAACATACGCGGAAGACGAGCCCTTAGCTGGGGGGATAAGGTGCTCCGGGCTTGGTGGAGTCTCTTTTCAAGCTGTTGCAGCTGCAGGTCGGAGTCTTGAGCGTGCTGAATGGCCTCCGACACTTTCACGGCCGGTGCCAAGACCGAATCGCCTGCTGTACCGGTAATTCCCAGCCAAAACATAAACAGCAGGAGAATGAAACACTTAAGGCGCAGGTGTGGTTGTTCCATTTTTCTTTTCCAGGTGCAGCAGACGCTGGGCGATTTGTCTAAATTCTCCAGCTTTACTGTGAAGGCCTATGAGGTAATACATCTCCGCCCGGGTCAAATAAATGCCCGCAATACCGGTTACACAACTGGCTCCCCATTCAAGTAATTCTACCGCTTCGGTGTAGTTTCCCTGTTCAAACCTGCACTTTCCTAAGAGCAGCAGCAGTTCCGGGTGCTCGGGAATTATCTGCAGATATGGTGCGAGCAGTTGATACGCCGGCTCGGGATGATTTTCCATTAGAAGCGCTCGGGCCTTCCATTTATCCATCCGGAATCCATAGGGGAATTGGGTCTCACTTTCCTCCCATATGTTCAGGGCCTCTGTATAATGTCCGGCAAAAAACTGCTTTTTTCCAGACTCCAACAGCTCATCGAATCTTCCCGGCAGTACAGATTCGGATGCATAGCCTGGGCTGCAGCCCAGCAACATCCATATACAACTGCCTGCCATTAGTTTCTGAATCCGGCATCCCATCAATCTAACCTCCTTTCATGGGATATAGAGGAAAATAGACGTGGCTGTGCTTTTTTCTATGGCAGAGTTGAAGCACAGCTGTGAGTGGCCCTGTCTTACTTCATGAGGAGGAACCTATGAAAAGAGAAATTTGTATTGCTGCTGTTCTTTTTTACAGCTGTGGCGGCATCGGAGGCTGGTCCGAATCCATACATCATCCGGACCCAATTCAGTCCTACATCACTAGTGTGCAGGAAAAAAGCCGAATCTACAGCAGGCGGGTGCACAGAGCATCCCAATCCGAGGGGAAGGCCTTGTTGCAAGAATATAAGCGCGAACTTCAGGTGCGCGCGGAGGAGCTGTTGTCGGAATGGCAGGGGGATCGACAGGCAGAAGCGCCTGCTGCTGTGAATCCTGAGGTGATAGAGAAGGAGATAGAAAAAGTCCAACAGTCCATCGGAGCGAGGCGTGCAGAGTATCTACGCCAGTTTGAGCGCCTGACCGAACTCTATGCTGATCGCTATCTACAGCCGCAGCTTGCTACACGTCGTCGGAACCAAAACGGTGCAGCAGGGATAAGTGGACTGCTGCAGCAGGTAAATGAGGAAATGCAGTTGTATGCGGGGGGAAGGCAGGAATCATTTTCGGCTCTGGATCAATGGGAGAAGGCTGAGTATCAGCTGCTTGATCAACGAATGGAGTGGGAGCAGAAAATCGAAAACCGCTACAGGGATGAGTTGAAACAAATAAAGGCCGAGTATCGGCAGATAGACAACCAGACCCGTCACCGGTTGGAAGCACTACAGCTGCAGTACGAACAGGGATTGCAGCTTTGGCAGCGGCGGGAGCAGGATTTGGATTCCGCCTGGAACGTGGAGTTTGAACAGTTGAGGCTGGATGTGGACGGAAGAAACGCGGAGGCCGGAGAGTTGTACGCTCACTTGGCCGGCGCATATAGCAACTCCCGGGCCTTGATCGTCGAGGCGGAGGCCCACCTGTATGCGGGGAAAGATGTGTCATCCTGGAAAAAGGTGCGCTCTGAGGAATTGGAGGCATGCACACAAATCGAGGCCGCCTTCATGGATTTGATGCAGCCGGGCATGCAGATACCCGCGGTACTGTTAGAGCAGGAGAAAAGCCAAGTGAAGGTACGAATCGAAGCAGTCAGCAGGCGGGTAAATATGCTGCAGACCTTAGTGGACTTTATAAAGTTGCCGGTGGATGAACGGAATGTGGAGCAGCTTCAGCAGCTGGAGAGCGAACAAGCTGCAGGTTATCTCCGGCTATTGAAAAGCGAAGGAGTTTTAAGTGAAGCAGCTGCCGAGGCGTATAGCGCCTATCTTACCACCGGAATGCAGTTATCAATTGGAAAAAGGACCGACCTACATACGGAACTACACACAAAATTGCAAGCCCGTCGCGAGGAGCATTCACAGCTTCAATCTATATATGAACAGCTAAGCAAAAGGTATTCTACGGCCCAGGATGCTGCCGACAGCTCCGCAGAGCTTTCGCAGCAAAGCTTAGATCTGAGGACTCACGCAGAGCTCGAGCAGATAATAGTACAGCTTGATCAGGCCAAGGCTTTTCTATCCGGCCGCCGACAGCTGTATCGAGAAGAATTGTCAAAGCTCAGCTCCAATGTCCAAGAGGGTCTAATGAACTTGCTTCCTGAGCTGCAGATACAGTGCGACCCGATACAACTTAGCGGGTCCTTCAACGGGGAAAGCTGGGACGACCTGCCGGTTCGGCCCGACGCAGAAGACTATGCCCAGAATCCAGAGCTGCTGCAGCGGGATGCTTTGATTTGGGCAAATGAAATGGAGCGAGAGCGGAAGTCGCAGGGCTTGGACTCTTTTCTTAAGAAATGCGCTTTAGCTCTGTACCATGAGGATAGTGGGGTCCTTGACCCGGGATATTCTTCGAATAATCAGAGTTATAAGAAACTGCAGAGCAAGTTGAACAGTTCTCCTCAGGATTATCTGGCAGCCCCTGCCAAAGGGGCTTATAACTCGCTCACTGATGATGCACGCAAGCTGCGACTGTATCGGTTCTACTCTATGGTTATCCAGGGGCAGTCCGACCAGAGAGCCTCCTCACTCAGACGGGCGGCGGTGGAGGACTTGGGAGAGCTATTATTTAAGAAGATCGTGAACCATGCCGAGCGGAAATCCTCAGCCCTAAATAAAGATCGTGAGGAATTATTAAAAATGGTAGGAGTTTACACTGGATTTGCAGCCGCCTGTTACGCAACCTTGAATTTCCCCGGGGGAGCTGCATTTACTGCCGCCGCGGCTGGGTTTGCAGTCGCGGCGGCGGATGTGAAAACGAAAAGAGATGATATTAACGCCCTGAAAAATAGTGTATCGAAGCAGACCATGGATGGCTCTACAGAGCGGCAGCAGGTTAAACAGGAGTTGGCCAGCCTTGCCGACGATCAGGTGGAAGTTCACCACCTACACGGAAAAATTGCATATCTTGAGCAGGAGACCTACAGTGATGAGTATTGGAGTGAGCAAATTAAAAACGGGCGGGGTGATTTTGACTTTACCCGGTTTTACAAAAAAGACTCCTTCGGTGTTGAGCCTTTGTATCAATTTATAGCAGCAGTGAAGCCTGGGGATGCCTCTGCTGTGCCTAAATGCACAATATCGGAGTATTTGCAGAAACTTTTCGTAGGTGCTTCCGAGCGGAGCAATGCGTTGGGGGATGTACGCCGCCGGCTGAATGCCAGGTTGTTGCCCGAACTTGCTGAATACGTTGCAATGAGTTCTCGGGGAGCGATTTTCCCACGGCTGGCAGAGTCGGAACTGCAGCTGCAGAGTGTATACGGCCCTG
>Ga0102934_1001306_pt1 | contig 17363 bp, 18 predicted proteins | sample SalPonR2_A_D1_MG_FD_78175 | JGI IMG/M metagenome (GOLD analysis project Ga0102934, IMG submission 78175) | Salt pond soil microbial communities from South San Francisco under conditions of wetland restoration - Salt Pond MetaG R2_A_D1_MG | ecosystem: Environmental > Aquatic > Marine > Intertidal... | reverse complement strand
GCCTCCCTTCGGTCGGCACGAACGATCAACGGCCGGGCGGCTCCGCCGACTATCATCGTTCGCAGCCTCCCACTGGTCACCACGAAACAAGTCCGGGCGAGGTAAGGCCAAAGATCCAGATCTATATCGATTTGGTCATAAAACGGAGAGCCGGCCTTGCTTTACCTTCACTCCACTGCCGCTACTCACCTGTGCCCTTCCCAATCCGAAGAGAATAAGCAACAAAAAACTCCTACCTCTTGCGATGCGGGGAGGGAGCTCCGGCGAAGAAAACAACCAACAGCTAATAGCCAGCAGCGAAAAGCTAGCTGTTGTTGAATTGTTTGCAGGTTTGGGATCCTAGTAAATGTCATTTTAGAGAAGAAAAACCATCGTTTTTTTATCACTCATGTTGAAGAAGGTTTAATTTGATCTATAAACGCCTAAACGCCTAAACGCCTAAACGCCTAAACGCCTAAACGCCTAAAAAGTAAGCCAATAGCCAATAGCTAATAGCCAATAGCTCCCCGCTCTTACCAGTCTTTTAGAGGGCGTTTTTGCTGGTCCGATCCTTTGCGGCGTCGCGATTCCTGCACCCGCGCATCTTCTCGCTCTACGGCTTGCATGAGTCGCTCGAGCTCTTCTTCACTTAATTGGCGATCAGGCGAGCCTTGTTGCTCCTCCCCTTCATTCTCTTCTTTAGCTGAATCGTCTTGTTGTTGATTTTGCTTTTCCTCCGACTCATTTTGCTCTTCCTTCGATTCTTCGGATTCGTCGCCTTGTTGGGGTTGTTCTTGTGGCGGTGGGAGCTGTTGCATGGCACGCCAGAGATTTTGCCGCGTGGGGTCGTGCTTGGGGTTTAATTTCAGAGCTTCCTGATAGTCCGAAATTGCTTTTTCCCATTCGCCGGCGCGAGCGTGGGCGTTGCCTTTGTTGTGATGAGCCTTAAAGCGTAAGTCCTCATCTACATTGGGCATAGATAAGCTCTTTTCGTACTGCTTTATGGCATCGGGGTAGGCTTCCTGCTCGTATAGGGCATTGCCCCAGTTGTAATGCAATGCCGGATTTTCTCGCTTTTCTGCCGCAGCGCTATATTTCTTTTCGGCAAGCATATACTGCTCTTCTTCGAAGAGTTGATCAGCTTGGCGCCATTGCCGGTGGACCGACTGGCCAAATACAGTCAGTGAAAAGGCCCCAAGAAAGAGGACGGCTATTAAACGTATCTGTAGTCCCATAGGATCCATATTGAAAATAATAAAGCGCAGAGCGCAAAGGCCGCTCCATATATATAATGATAATTGTAGCTGCTGTATTGCATGGTTCTTTGTACTTTCCCTTCTGCGGAGAGCAATTCCTGGGCCAGACGGTCTGCCGTTGGATAAAGCGATTCATAGGAAATATACCTTCCGTTGCCGGCCGCCGCCAGCGATCGCAGCACATCAGATTGCAAACGGCTAATGACGGCTTGTCCTTCCAAATCGGTGAGATATCGGAGACCGTTTCGCCCACGAAGCGGTATTTTGGCGCCTTGCCTTGTACCCATACCTACGGTGTGAATACGAATACCGGATTCCGCCATGCTTTCCGCTATTTCTATGGCCTCAGACTCGTGATTTTCTCCGTCTGATAAAATTATGCATTGCACACTGGTAGGATCCAGATCTCCAATGCTACGCCTCGCCAAATTCAGCGCAGGCGCTAGTTCCGTTCCCTGTACGGTGGCAGACGAAGGGTCAGTGTTGCGCACAAAGGTGGAAAATGAAGATTGATCGCGAGTCAGTGGTAAAATCATATAGGGCTCGCCCGCAAAGGCAATGAGTCCCAGCCGGTCTTGAGGCACGCGTTGGCTGACTTCCTCTGCAATGCGCTGTGCGAGGGTAATCCGATTGGGACTTAGATCATCAGCCAGCATGCTTCTCGAGATGTCGAGTAAAAAAACCAATTGTCGCTCCTCCACTTCTTTTTCCATAGCGGTTTTTCCCGAGCGCGGACCAGCCAAAGCCACAATTATTGCTGCCCACCCACAGAGTGTCCAGAGTCCGATTAATCTGTACTGATACATCCTATCATCTGCATAGGCATCTCCCGGCCACTCCCGAGCCAGCCACTGGCGTCGCTTGCGCAAGACGTAGTCAATACCGACACCGGCGGGGAGCAGCCCCATCAACGCCCATAAATACTCCGGATGTAACCATTCTATCATCAGGGGTATACTTTAATAATGAAAAAATGCAGGACTATGAAAAGTAGCCAACAACTGAGGCTGGCGATGAGCCAGGGAGCCGGCCGTGGCAGCTCTCGGGCTTGACGCTCCACCTGAATTTCCGTCCGTTCCAGGGCATCGATCAATTCGTATATATTTTCCAATTCTGCCGCATTCTGAGCACGGAAATAGGTGCCTCCGGTGGCCTCGGCCATCTCCTTTAGTAAGTCTTCGTCGATATCTACCTGTGCCATTCGATAAGCATATGAGTCGCCGCGCCGCGCATAGGGGACAGGAGCTTCACCTCGGGTGCCCACGCCGATGGTGTAGACTTTGACTTTTTCCTTCACGGCCATTTGAATAGCGGTGCGCGGCTGAATATATCCGCTATTGTTCACTCCATCGGTCAGCAAAATTACAATGCGGCTGGGCGACTCAACTTCTCGAATGCGCTGTATAGCAGTAGCTAGCCCCATTCCGATTGCCGTCCCATCTTTTATTTGGCCGACTTCCAACTCTTGAATGAATTGCTGAAGGCTGGCTGGATCTGTACTTAAGGGAGATACAGTATAAGCTTCGCCGGCAAAGGCAGCGATACCGATTTGGTCGAACGGACGCCGGGCAATGAAAGAGGCGGCCACATCTTTGGCTACTTCCAGTCGATTGGGCTCAAAATCGCGGGCCAGCATAGAAGCGGACACGTCGATGCTCAGCATGATCTGAATGCCTTCGCCTTGATAGCTCTCCTCCACTTCCTCCTCGTAGGGTCCGGCTAAAGTTGCGATAAGAAAGGCGCCGGAGAGCCAGAGGGAGACAGGCACAGCCTGGGCCATATACTGCCGCGTCGATTTGGCGGGAGCGGGAGGGAGATCTGCCACAGGGAGGGCCTGTTCGGGTTTTTTTGAACGACGCAGAAAAAAGAAAATAGCTAAAACAGTCCAGGGCAGCAGTAGCCAAAAGACATAAGGGTGAGACCACAATATGTTGTTTAGTCCCATCATGATCGATATGCATTGGTGAAGTCAACAAGATGGAAGGCCCGATCGAGCATACGTCGATTAAAATCGCCGGGGGGCTCCGCTTTGGCAAATTTTACGAGATCCGCCATGGATAGTAATTCCTTAACTGTAGAGAGCTGATCATTTGGATATGGGGTGTTTCGCAATTGCGCAATAATTTCTCTAGTGGTCGACTCCAGGGCAGAAATCTCATACTTGCGCGAAAGAAATCGACGAACAATCCGGCTGAGCTCCAACTGGAAGGCTTCATACCGTTCCGACTCCAAATAACCGAGCTCCTCCAATGCACGTAAGGCCCGATACGCTTCCTCATGCGGATCTAGCTGGATATCGCCAAACTGTTTCGCTTCCCGGGTAACTACGGTGCTTTTATAGTACCGGTATAAAAGGTATAAGCCCACAATCAGGGCAAGAGCAAAAATATACAGGCGGTAATCTTCCCACCCCAGAGGTTCTCGAACGATGGGTTCATTGGGGCTCCAATCTTCGGAGACTGTGGGCGGCGGCTGAACGCGTAAGCGCAGGTTCTGAATGCGTAACTCCTGAAGTTTACCGGCTTCTTCCCAGCTCAACTCCATGGCGGGTAAGGTTTGATTTAGCGTATCAAAAACCGTAAACGGGAGACGCTTGATGTACCTATGGCTGTCTTTGCGTTTTTCGTGAACGACGGGAACTTCTTCTAGCCACTGAAGACCTGGAACAGAGTCCCAGGCATCAGATCGAATTTGTATGCGATCCAAGGTATGGGGTCCCGACCATTCAATATGTAAAGCATTTTGGTCTCCAATCAACATATCTGTACTGTCTAGCTGGGCTCGAACTTCCATATCGGATTGGCCATATAGATTGACGAGTGTCAGCCCCAAAAACAACGCTATGTATATCCATTGGCTCATCGTACGTGCCGATTGAAAAATTGGTGTAATAATGGAATATAGGAATCACCCATAAAAAAGCTCAAGAGCTCACAATTGTTTTTTCGGAAGAGCTGCTGGGTGTCTTGGGCATGGGTTTCAAAATAGTCAATCCAGGCGCTTCGATGGCGTTCAGAACCCATGTCGTAGGCTTGGATTTTACCGGTTTCTCTATTGCGAAATCGAAAAAGTCCACGCTCCGGGGGTTGGTGCTCTACTTGATTGCGGGGATACACACCAATCATGTCGTGGCGCCGGCCCGTAACTTGAAGTATGGTTTCGTAAGGTGGACTGAAAAAATCGCTAAACATAAATACAATGCTCCGCTTATGCAGCAAATTATTCATGTACTCAAGCGCGTGTTTAATTTTTGTTCCTTTTCCAGACGCGCGTCGCGCCAGAATTTCACGGATGATACGCAAGATGTGCTTTTTGCCTTTGGCCGGCGGTAAAAAGAGCTCAACCTCTTCAGCAAAAAGCAAAAGGCCTACTTTATCATTATTTTTTTGTGCCGAAAAGGCCATCACCGCCGCTAACTCAGCCAAGAGCTCGTGCTGAAGTTGGCCGCGCCCGGTAAAGGTGGACGGACTGATATCCACCATAAGCATGACGGTGAGCTCGCGCTCCTCCTCAAAAACCTTGACATGGGGGTAACCCATACGAGCGGTGACATTCCAGTCAATATTTCGAACATCGTCGCCATACTGATAGTCTCGAACTTCACTGAACGACATGCCGCGCCCCTTAAACGCCGACTGATAATCGCCGGAGAACATCTGATCGGTAAGATGTCGCGTCTTCAGTTCGATGGTGCGCACTTTTTTTAATAATTCAGTTGTTTCCATTCCGGCATCTATTTATTTGAGCGAACGAAAAGTTGAAAACCACCGATAATAAGACTTGACTTTTTCGTGAGACAGGTGTTGTGTTTCAATACCACCCTCACTCCGCGCTGGATGTACGGCAATAGGTCCGGCGGGGTGATATACCCAGGCGGCATCGGGGCCGGCAGTTTCTTCAAAAAAGCGGAGTAGTTTAGAACTGCGCCAACTTTGGTCATCCCAATTGGTGAAACGATCCGCATTGGGCAAATAGTGCCAGCTTTTCACATTGGTTTCTCCCCTGAAGTCTCGATAGTGCAGGGTAAAGGAAAGCAGTTCGGCATTGTCGCTGTAAATCTCCACAAAGGCATAGGCTTTCCATTTCCAAAGGCGCTCATAGGCTTCTGTTTCTCCCAGAGCCCGCAATAAACTATCTTGCTGTCGGTCGAGTTGATGTTTCCATCTGGTTTCCCATTGTGCTAAACTGTCGGCCACTTTTTTATAAGGTAGTACCGGCAAGCTGACCTCCGTTAAGCTGGCGAATGAACAATACCTCAAGACGTTGAGCGGGTAACCCTTCCGGGTACTATCGTGCATTTCCCAGGATTGCAATACCGGACTGATGGCTGCTGATCCGGAGTGCCCCAGCCCCCGCAACCAATCGAAGTCATCCCATTCACCGCTTTCAGGATTCCAGTAATGACCGCGCCACTGACCGCGAGCGACACGCGAAAGGCACAGATCTTTGATGCCTTTCCCGGGATCTGCGGATAAAAAGTGATAATTCCATTCATCCAGCGGGCGTTCGCGCAAAAAAAGTGGATAGGTTTCCCCATGTACACGAGACTGCCAGGCACCCACCCAAATATCGTCCGCATAGGGCCGAAAATAAAAATTAGCAGCGACATCATCCTCAACGGCCATAAAGCCCAGGAGCGTGTCTCCTTGCTCAATGCCTTCCCAGTAAAAGGTGTCCTGTTCAGTCATCCACAGTCCCTCCCATTGCTTGGGCTTATCATTAGCCTTTCCAATAATGGTCATCCCACAGCCTCCTTGAATATGCCCGTCAAGTTGAAAGCTTTGCGCAATTGCTAAGGGGTAGCTACAGCTCCATAAAAACAAACCTATAAAAATGCGTAAAATCATGGTACCTCGACTTGCGCAACCAATTTTTCAATAATATCCTCGGATTGCAATTGTTCGGCCTCCGCTTCAAAAGAGAGCCCGATGCGGTGTCGCAATACTGCATAAATTACAGCTTTTACATCATCTGGAGTGACGTATCCCCGGCGATCCATAAATGCGGCTGCTTTAGCTGCCAGCGCCATATTAATGGTGGCGCGTGGAGATGCGCCTACAGCAATGTAAGGCGCCAATTTTTTCAGACCGTAATTCTCAGGTTCGCGGGTTGCAAAAACCAAGTCTAGAATATATTGTTCGACCTTACTATCCAGATAGATCTCGCGCACGACTGCCCGAGCCCGAAGCAAGGCCTCTGGTTTAAGGGCGGGTTCTACCACATCGCCGCTGGGGTATAAGGCCCGCTGCATAACGATACGCTCTTCTTCTTTCTTCGGATAACTTACTTTCACCTTGAGCATGAACCGATCGACCTGCGCCTCCGGCAGGTTGTACGTACCCTCTTGTTCAATGGGGTTTTGGGTGGCCAGCACCAAAAAAGGCTCTTCCAGGGAAAACGTTTGGGGCCCGATGGTTACCTGGCGCTCCTGCATCGCCTCTAGCAGAGCGGCCTGTACTTTGGCCGGCGCCCGGTTGATTTCATCGGCAAGGACGAAGTTGGCAAAAATGGGGCCTTTCCGCACCGAAAAAGCATTGTCGGCCGGATTGTAGATCATGGTGCCCACTATATCTGCAGGCAATAAATCCGGGGTAAACTGGATGCGGGAAAAGTCGCCATCAATAGCTTGCGCCAAGGTCTTAATGGTGAGTGTTTTGGCCAGTCCGGGTAGCCCTTCCAAAAGGATATGACCACGAGTTAGAAGGCCTATGAGTAGGCTGTCGAGCATCTCATTTTGGCCGACCAGCACTTTTTGGCACTCCACTCGCAGCGGGTCCAAAAATGCACTTTCGGCATATATTTTTTCATTTAAGGCTTGAACGTCGATATTTTGCTCCATTTGCCGTTTCTTTGTGTTTTATTGATGTACTTATAATATAGTACGCATCTTCTAAGTTGCAATATTATGTCAGAACAAACTTTTTCTAAAATATTATACCATCTTATTTCAGCTTTTATTGGGGTTGCTGTACTATTTCCTGCTATCGTCGATGCGCAAGGTAGGTCTGATGAGGAAGCTGCCTTGTTTCATATTGAGGCACTGAAGGAGGGCCATATAATATTTATTTTACCTGCTCACCTCGGCAAACTCAATCAGCTGCATCGCATGCGACAAGCTCCCGAAAACAGCGAAAAAGCTCGTCAGCGTTACGATGACATGTACCGAGAGTTGATCGTGGAACGCGACAGTTTGCATAAAAATATTCGTCAAGCCTTTGAGAAACAATGGACTTTTTGCCCTTACCATTTCATTTATGATTTTCAACTTCGAACCCAGCCTCCCGACACCAACTTTGCTCAGGTGGAGCCTATACCGCCGGCTGACCTGCCCGGAGCCGGCTATCGTATTCGCATTGGAAAAACCCGATCCACAGCGCATTTTGGAGTGGAGGCCATGGTGGTCACCGACCCGGATGGAACGGATTTAAAGCGCCCCTTCCCTTTTTATGTGAAGCTCAATAAGCGCACCTGGCTCAATGGTTTGGTCTCCATTTTCTTCCCCTCGGCCTATGAGAAAAAAGACGAGACGGATCTCATTATGGACCTGCACACGTCTCTAGAAAGGTTCTATTTTGAGCACGCGAAAGCATCACAACCTTAAGGCCAGGCGGCGCAGTTCACACAAATTATTTCAAAATGAATTGATAACTAGAAAAGAAAGCCCTAACTTCATTTCCATGAATCCATTTCTTTCAGAAGACCGGGGTCCCAAGCTAGACAAATCGCGCGTGAAGATCGAGCGCGAACTGCAGCTTCGCGAAACGCAGTTGTCCAGTCTGCTGAATATCACACAGGCGATCAATGAAAATGTGTCCTCTCAGGGCTTATTTGATATGTATCGCTATTTTCTATCGTCCGAAATGGATGTCTCTAAAATGGTGCTCTTTACCAAAGAAGATGAAGAATGGGTCAGCGTGATTTCATTTAATGTAGACTTTCCCACCGACCGGCCGGACCTCATTGAAAATATGTTGCAATACAAACAGCAACATTATATTACCCAGGAGGATGTCCCTATTCTTCAAGAGTTTAACCTCCTTATTCCAGTCTTTCACAAAAATAGCGCCATCGCATACACACTTATTGGTGACTGGGTAGGGCCTCACGACCATGAGAGCAAGTTGAAATTTATTACGACCATAACAAATGTGATTGCTGTAGCCATTGAAAACAAGCGGCTTTTCAAACAGCAAATCGAGCAGGAACGCCTGGCCAAAGAAGTCGAGCTAGCTGAAGAGGTGCAGCAAATGCTTATTCCCGATAGCCTGCCCAGAGAGCAGCGGTTTAATATGGCAAGTATTTACCAGCCCCACTTTAATGTCGGCGGCGATTATTTTGATTATATACCGCTCAATGACAAGCAATTTATCATGTGTATTGCCGATATCAGCGGAAAAGGTGTAGGCGCCGCCATCCTGATGGCCAACTTTCACGCTGTATTACGTCTGGCTGTCCGCAAACTAGACTCCCTGCGCGAAATTGTCATCGAGCTCAACAAAAACATTTATGCCATCACCCAAAGCGATAAGTTTATTACATTTTTTATCAGCATGGTGGATCTGGAAGCGCAGGAAATTCAGTACATCAATGCAGGACACAATCCGCCCATGTTGATGGAGAATGATATCATTCGGCGGCTGGATGTTGGAACCACGGTTTTGGGCGCAGTTCCCTATTTGCCGAGCGTAGAAACCGGTCGCGAGACCTACCGCAGCAATGCCCTCCTGTTCGCCTATACAGATGGACTCATCGACGTAACGAATGAGCAGGGGCAACGCTTCGAGCACGAAAGAGTCGAGCAGTTTGTTCGAAACCATGGACATTGCAAAGCGGAGGTGTTTAATCAACGCTTGCAACGGACTCTGGAAGAGTTTCGCGGCGACCAGGAGTATCCTGATGATGTCGCCATCTTGAGTTGTCAGATCACTCCCGTACGCACCCTTCAAAACCGACCGGTCCCCGTATCATGAGTGGAAAGAAGAACAAATGGATCGCCTTTTTGCTCGCTTTGGTATTTGGTTACCTGGGCCTGCATCGTTTTTATCTGCGCCAAAATGGGCTCGGCATTCTCTATCTGGCGCTGGCTTTGACTGGCATCAGTTTCATCTTGGGCTTTATTGATGCCATCGTGTTTTTAGTCATGTCGTACGACCGTTTTAACCACAAATACAATAAACAGTGGTACGAGGAAGGTTATCGCCATCCACGGCGATTTCCAATGCGCAGCAAACAAAGAAAACGCATCAAATTACGGAATAAAGAGCGAAGCATTAGCGACCTCAAAGAACGCGGAATATTGCATTTTAAAGCCTTTGAACTCGAAGAAGCAGCGGAGCAGTTTCGCCGCGCACTCGAGCAATCTCCCAAAGACGTCCCTTTGCATTTCAACATCGCTTGCACCTACGCTCGTTTGGAGGAAGCCGAAGCCGCATGGATGCATTTGAGATCAGCTGTGGAGATGGGCTTTGATGACTTCAACAAGATCGACCACCACCCTGCGCTAGCTTATTTGCGCATTCAGCCCGACTGGTTGAGTCAGCGCGAGCAGCTACAGTCTGATGGTAGGGAGAACGCCGACGCCTCGGTTGGTCAGCCTCTCTTTCAGCAGCTACACGCCCTTTCTCAGGCGCGACAGCAGGGTATACTCACTGCAGAGGAGTTTCGCACCAAACGGGAAAAACTGCTCAAGCGAAATGTAAGTCCGCCGTCTGAAACGAAAAATACTGATTCAGCCTAACCCTTTCCCGGGAAATCTTGTTTATATTGGTACAAATAACACCAGACTGTGAACGCACGCGCCCTTATATCGACAGCAGTGATGCCGCTAAAAACCTCCGACACCGGTGATCAGGCCTTACAAGCTATGGCCGACTTTCATCTGCGCCATTTGCCCATCATTAACGATGAGCAGGTTTTGGGGCTGTTGTCTGAGGAGGACGTATACGCAAATAATGCCAGCGAGCCCATCGGAAGTTATGCGTTGAGCGTGAACCACCCCACCGTTCAGGAAGACGCTCATGTCTTTGAGCTGATGACCTATATGGCCGAGTACCGTTTGACATCAGTAGCCGTTATTGACGCCCACGGAGCTTACCAGGGACTGGTGACCATGGAGGACGTCATGCAATATTATGCGCGTTCTTACGCATTTCAGGAGCCGGGTAGTATAGTGGTTCTCCGCTTGCATAAACGCGACTACAGTCTGGTAGAGCTCGCACACCATGTGGAAGCAGAAGGGGCAGTGATTCTCAGCAGCTTTGTGACCGATCTGCCCGAGAGCCCACAGATTCTCGTCACGCTGAAGATCAACAAAACCGAGATCGGCCCCATTTTATCGGCATTCGAACGACATGACTATCAACTCGAGGCCATCCACGGCCCGGCCAGTTTTGAGAGTGACTTGAAGGATCGCTACGACATGTTGTTGCACTATCTGAATATGTAGGATTGTTAAAGGTTAAAGGTTAAAGGTTAAAGGTTAAAGGCTAAAGGTTAAAGGTTAAAGGTTAAAGGCTAAAGGTTAAAGGCTAAACGCTAAAGGTTAAAGGTCAAAGGTTAAAGGCTAAAGGCTAAAAGGCACTGCTGGTAGATAGATCGGGAGCGAGATTGTCTAGATTTTTAATTTTAATTTTTAGGGCGTCACCCCGTCCTCGAGAGCGCTTTGCGCTTCTCGGGCCGTGGTCGCTACGGTCGCCCGCTATCGGCTAACCGGCGGTGCCGGCATCTCCCCGCTACACGCCCGCCTCTGGGCGGCCCCGAATCGGGGCCGGGCTCCCATCGCTGCCGCGGGGCGGAGAGAAATAATAAGAGATATTTTTTGCTTTTTTCCCAACTATCGATGAAGTTCTCGTCTGACTCTAGTGCAAATGTAAAGCTTCTTTATCTTCTGAGTGGATCTAAGAATTAGCTTGTATACCTTTTATTCTTGTATATTCAGAGTATACGGAGTATATTTGTATACATGAATGCAGAAATACTAGCAACAGCAGTACAAAGAATAGATGGTTTACATAATATTCAATGTAGAATTGAAAAGCAAGACTTATTCTTCCGGGGCTTTAGGGTTGACGCACAGATACAATTAAAAATTGATCAAGAAGAAATTTTGCTCAATGCTGAAGTAAAAAGCAAGATCGTTCCAGCACAAATTCCAAAGTTAGTCAGTCTACAAGAGGAAATAGAGTCATTAATCGTTATAGCTCATTATATAACGCCTCGAGCTAAAGAAATGCTCATCAATGAGCAAATTCCGTATGCTGACACTGCTGGAAATATATTTCTAAATAAAAGAACGATATACATCTATATCGAAAATAAAAAGCCAAATCTCGACAAGGTTGAAAGTAAAGGTCGGGCATTTACTCCGGCAGGACTAAAAGTCGTATATCAGTTTTTACTCTATCCAGAGTACATCAACAAACCCTATAGGTTTATTGGAGAAAGAGCAAGAGTAACAATTCGAACGGTGGGTAAGACATTAGAGGGATTAGTAAAAGAGAAGTATGTTCTTAAAGAGAATAAAAATACCTACCACTATACCGATCGCGAGGAACTTTTTCAAAGCTGGGTTACAGCTTACAATAAAAAACTAAGACCCAAACTAAGCAGGAGAAGGTTTAGATGGAGGGATAAAACAGTGAGTTGGCAAAATATAAATCTCCCTGAAAACACACTATGGGGAGGGGCTGCCGCAGCAGAATTACTTACTAATTACTTGATAGCCGATCAATGGACGGTGTATACGAAGTTTGATTTTATTGAAATTATGGAAAAACTTCAACTGATCCCGGATAAAAAGGGCGATATCGAGGTTGTCAAAAGCTTTTGGAATGAAACGAGTGAAGAGATAAATAATCCAAAAGAGAATATGGTGAACCCCATTCTCGTGTATGCAGACCTGATTGAAGACGCAAATTTTAGATACGTTGAAGCGGCAAAAATAATTTACAACGAGTATGTTAAAAACAACGTATGAATCATTGGCTGTAGAAGGCTTAAAAAAACCGTTCGAGGAAATTGCAAGGGTATGTAAAAATCATGGAATAAATTTTTTCATTGTAGGAGCTATTGCCCGTAATATTTGGTTTGCAGCCAATGATGAAAGACCTACCGGTACAAAAGATATTGATTTTGGAGTATTTGTAGCAGATGTTGATACTTACAATGAATTAAGGGAAACACTAATAAATGGTTACCAATATACCCCCAAGAAAGGAAATGCATTTTGCCTAATAACTCCCGAAGGCATACAAATAGATTTACTTCCATTTGGTGCGATAGAACGAGAAGAGGAAGTGAGTGTAGAAGGGGTTGGCTTGACAACTGTAAATCTGGATGGGTTTAAGGAGGTTTTTGAACGTGGCACAGTTGACGTGAAAATCGGTGAGGAGGTCTATAAGTCTTGTTCCATTCCGGGAGTGGTAATTCTTAAAATGATAGCATATGATGATCGACCAGATAGGAGAGGAAAGGATGTAGAAGATATTGCAGCTATTTGTCAGCATTACCCTACAATAGAGGATGATACTATCTGGATAAATCATTCAGACCTTTACGACGATGAGTTAGAACATTTTGATGTGGGGATGATTGTTCTGGGAAGAGAAATGAGTAAGATGATTGCGGGGAATGAAAAGCTCGGTGGCAGAGTTGAAAAAATATTGAATGAAGCGATAGATCTCAAATCTGAATTTATATCCATCATGATCAAAGATCCAGTAAAAGAAACCATAGATGACAAGCGTAAAATTCTGAGAAATATTTTGAGAGGATTATTGGAAAATGATTCTTAGAGTCATTTCATTAACAGAAGCAGAAGAGAGTGATACCTTATATTCTCGAGCTATTTCACTAACTGTACTTATGTTTTGTTCGATCTCTTTAACCTTCTTTTTGCGAAAGCTCTCACTAAAGTAACGATTTTGTCGTCTACGTCTTTGATTAAATTCTTCTCTTTTTGGCATTTTTAGGTGGTTTTATACCCCGAAAAACGGTAAACTTATTTCAGTGTGGGACAGGTCAAAGGTCAAAGGTCAAAGGTCAAAGGGAAAGTTAAAAGTTAAAAGGCACTGCAGGTAGGTAGATCGGGAGCGAGATTGTCTAGATTTTTTATTTTATTTTTTGGGCGTCACCCCGTCCTTGAGAGCGCTTTGCGCTCGTCGGGCCGCGGTCGCTACGGTCGCCCGCTATCGGCTAACCGGCGGTGCCGGCATCTCCCTGCTTCCACGGCGCCTTTGGGCGCCAGGTAAGCAGGGCCGGGCTCCCATCGCTGACACGGGGTGCATTACTTACAATCTTAGCCCACATTGTTTATATATGCTACGATAAACAGAAATTATCCAAAATGACTAGAAGTTCGGAATGACTCCTCTTTATCCGTAATTATATAAAAGAGTTGTCAGAGGTTCATTTAGGAGTGTTTTTACGAAATCATTCGTAACTTTCCCATTGGATGTATGAATAGCCGTCCCCGTAATGCGTTTCATGAAAGAAATCAAGCACTCCAATGATATCGATTTTCAGAAAAACCAGAAAAAAAATGGCAGAAGAAAATAGACTGTTTAAGTACATGTGATATGCCATTGGAGAGATAGTGCTCGTAGTCGCAGGTATCCTTATTGCACTTCAAATCAACAACTGGAATGAAGAAAACAAGCAAAAGCACGAATTGAATGATATTCTACAAAGCATTGCGAATGGCATCGAGTCCGATTTAAGAGAGCTAAATTTGTTAATATCGGCTCGAGAAAATATTACGACCAAGACGGATTCTATTTTTAAAAAATATATCACTTCAGATAAATCGGCTTTAAATATAGAGGAAGCGAGCTATATCAATTTTGCGTTTAACAATATTTTAAACACGGTACACTTGAATACCAATATGAGTGCCTTTGAGTCTCTAAAAAACTCAACCTATTTTGGGAAGATTCAGGGCACTGACCTAGCTCTACTATTAAATACCTACTACAAGACGGCAGAGAGAATAAGAAGCATAGAGAATGAACACAACCAATCCGTTAAGAACTTGGAACAAGCGTGGCGCTCTGAGTTCAGAAATAATTGGAGACGTCTTTTTTTGGATCCATGGACAGCGGGTGATTTTGCTATTGTAGGCCCTCGTTTTTTAGAAATCGCGTGAGACCCTCATACCATATCGTTATGGTTTCGTGGCTCCGCGGAAGGAGGACTTGTTAAGGTATACCAGGAACAAGTCCTGATGGGTACAAAGCTTGTGGAAATGATTAGAAACTCGAAAACAAAATTTGATCAGCAGACGGAGCTTGAATTTAGTGGCATATTATTCACATTTGGTGAAGCTGATATTATTAGTGTTCTTATCAATGGTGAGGTATCGACCGGATTTGACGTAAGATATGCGGCATCAGGCCTCTTTCCGACATATGTTTCTCAAGAAAATGACTACTTGGTTGTTGAATACCCGGCGAATAGGTACGATTGGGCTTCCGCCTATTTTGCGGTGAATGCCCTCAAGGGGAGAGTTGACGACATGGATTTGTCTGACTATTCAAAGATAGTTGTAGAAATGAAAGCTGAAACGGAGGGTGCGTCATTTGAAATAGGCATGAAGGATATTAATGATCCTCCCGATGGTTCTGAAACGAGAATAAAAACTGAACTTACGGATGAATGGAAGATATATGAATTTGAGACCAGAAAATTTGTCACCGCTGATTTGGAGAGAATAACAGTTCTTCTCGCATTCGTTTTTGAAGGACCCATCGCACGAAAAATTCATATAAGAACCGTGCAGCTAAAGTAAATGGCATTATTGATAGACGCAGTGACAAGCAGCACGGCCTAATGGTCTACTGTGTCCTACCGAAGTAGCTTTATATAAAATTGAACAAATAGGACGATAAAAGTAAAATTGGGTTCTCATCAAGGATAGGTCGCGTCATCTGTTTTACTATACGGAAGAAGTCAGTAATCTTAAATAGATTACTATTTGGAAACGAGGTGTCTTCATCAGGAATAAAACTTGCATAGGGTGAAAAAGCGTTATATATTTGTTCTTCCCTAAAAAGGTCGGGTGGCCGAGTGGCTAGGCAGTGGTCTGCAAAACCATGTACGGCGGTTCGAATCCGCTCCCGACCTCAACTAATTATTCGCCTCACTGCTTAGTAGCAGCGAGGCGTTTTTGTTTTTAGATTCTTATTTTTTTCGGTCAGCCAATTTCCAAGCTAAAGGCAGGGTTATGCTAATAGATTTATCCCAACTCCATCGGCACATCCATGAGCAAAACCCGGGCATCTGCCGTGGCTTTTACGGCAATGGAGTCGGTGTTCCAGATGCCCATGCCATCGCGGGGCTCCAGCGATTGGCCCTCAATTTCTACTTGTCCGTCCAGGATAAAGGCATATACCCCATTTCCTTCTTTTCGGATTGTATATTCGGTAGAGGTACCTTTTTGAAATTTACCCATGTGGAACCAGGCATCCTGATTGATCCAAACGCCCTGGTCGTCTGTACTCGGAGATAAGACCTGGTAAAACTCATTTTCTTTCGCAATATCTTTGATAGATATTTGATCGTATCTGGGCGTTACGTTCCGGCGGTTGGGAAATAGCCAAATTTGAAGGAACTTCACCTCCTTGTCTTTATTTTTATTGTACTCTGAATGCGTAACGCCCGTTCCGGCGCTCATGACCTGAACATCACCTTCTTTGATGACGGCTACATTTCCCATGCTATCCTTGTGCTCTAAGTCTCCTTCCAGGGGTATGGATATAATTTCCATGTTGTCGTGAGGGTGAGTACCGAAGCCTCTACCTGCCATGACGCGGTCATCATTTAATACTCGGAGCACCCCAAAATGCATTCTTTCGGGATTGTGGTAATTGGCAAAACTGAAGGTGTGGTGAGAATCTAACCAACCGTGATTGGCATGTCCTCTCGTATTTGCTTTGTGAATTACGGTATTCATGGTCTTTACTTCTTTATTGGGTAAGTGGTTAAATCCAACCTGATCCATTAACTTATCGTAAGTTGATTCTTCACGGGCACTATTCCGCCCTTTTAAAACATGAGGCGCTACGGCTCCGAGCGCACCCGTGATCAATGCCGACTTTAGAAATTTTTTTCTGTTCATTTCTTTTGCTTTAAATAGTTGTACCTACAAGTAAATAAAAAATGGCGGAGGATGTTTACACCCTCCGCCTAATCTTAGGTTTAATTTGTACTTTTTGGTAATTGAAGGGGATAAATGACCTCGGTGAGCCACTTGGTGGTATCCGGCTCCTTGGTCGGATCGGTCACGTAGCGCTCGATCGCCGGAGCACTCAGGGTCAGTCCATCTTTGTTGGCATACTGCTCCATATAATTATGGGCGGGTCCAGTCCCTTCAAAGGGGCCATAATAATCGATTTGCAAGGCGGGCTGCTCCTCTAAGGTGATCAACTCGAAACTTTCCGGGGCTGTAGTTTGATCTGTAGGTACGCCAATGGCCATATGGCTTTTCATGGTTTCTGTATCCCAATTGTAATACATACCCACCAGAGTTCCGGTGGCGGAAATGCTTCCGGATTGCATGCCTCCGTGAATAGCTGCTCCCACCTTGTCAAAATGGGCTGACATATCCTGAAAGGAGATAGTATCGGACTGAACGACATAGTTTTGCCGGGGAAAAGTGATAGATCGAACGTCATAGGTTTTTTGGGTGTTGATTTTATCAGATTCTACCCATTCTTTAAGTTCAGCCAGGCCCTTGTCGTAATCTCTTGTAATGGCTTCTTCTAAATCCATAAACAGAAGCGCAGGCCGCGCCAAAAAGGGAAACTCGGAATATAATCCCCAGCTCACAGTGGTCTGATCAGCGCTATTGGCTTCCAGTCGCACCCAGGAGGTCGAGGTGCCCATCCCTTCAAATTCGCGCTCTGTAATGATACTATCCTTCGGAATGACTTGAGTAATGGTTTGCGTGCCGACACCGACATTTACCGAGTCGCTGACCCAAGAGTACGTCGAGCCCACAGCTCCGGGCTCTCCGCTATACGAGGCTTCCATGGCGGTATCCATTTCGACCCTGGGATTCCATTCTTCCATATCCTGTAGAGAGTTGACATACTCCCATACGACATCTTGTGGAGCATCGATAGTTATGCTTCG
>Ga0102934_1001305_pt1 | contig 17389 bp, 16 predicted proteins | sample SalPonR2_A_D1_MG_FD_78175 | JGI IMG/M metagenome (GOLD analysis project Ga0102934, IMG submission 78175) | Salt pond soil microbial communities from South San Francisco under conditions of wetland restoration - Salt Pond MetaG R2_A_D1_MG | ecosystem: Environmental > Aquatic > Marine > Intertidal... | reverse complement strand
AATTGACAAATTTAAACTTCATGATTCGGATTCCGGATCGCCGGAAGTACAGGTTGCTATCCTCACGAAGAGGATCAACGATTTAACAGAACACTTCAAAAAGCATAAGAAGGATTTCGGCTCCAGGCGCGGACTATTGAAAATGGTAGGCAGAAGAAGAAAATTGCTGGATTATTTGAAAAAGAACAGAATTGAAAAATACAGGGTGCTCATCAAGGAATTGAATCTCAGGAAATAATCATCAGGTGTATTGCCAACCAGGTCTCTTTGCGGCCGTGGGATTGTGCGTGAGTGTGTTTTGTATTAATTATTTGTTTGTGGAAGGAAAAAGATAAGATGATAAGAAAGAATATTACAATTAAAGACAGAGAACTATTTTTCGAAACCGGAAGGATCGCGAGACAGGCGGACGGCTCTGTGCTTCTTGGGGAAAGCGACACAACCGTACTTGTAACCGCCGTTGCCTCGAAAGGCAAGGAAACAGATAAAGGGTTTTTCCCTCTTTTCGTCGAATACAGAGAAAAATTCTACGCTGCGGGGAAGATCCCCGGGGGATTCTTCAAACGTGAAGGGAAGCCCGGAGATCATGAAACTGTCAGCTGCAGACTTATTGACAGACCGATACGGCCTCTTTTCCCCGACAATTTTAATTATGAAGTGCAGGTTGCCTGCAGCGTGTTGAGCGCGGACCAGAAACATCAGGCCGATGTTCTGGGTATAATAGGTGCTTCTCTTGCTCTTAATATGTCTGATATCCCGTTTGAGACAATTCTGAGCGGAGTTCGTGTTGGTATTGGTGATGACGGTTATATAATCAACCCCACCTTCGAAGAAGTAGATAATGGGGGAATGGATATTGTAGTTGCCGGATCCGATGACGCGATTCTTATGGTTGAGGGGGGAACCAGCGAGATTTCCGAGGATAAGATACTGGAAATTCTCGATTTTGCTCACGACTGGATCAGAAAACTTAACGCGTTTCAGAGGGAGTTTCTTGAAGATTGTGACATACCGGAGAAGAGAGAGGTTCCTGAACCTGAGCGTGACGCCGGACTGGTTGAGAAATTAAGAGATGAATATACTGAAGAGATTCGTAAAAGAAGCAGCATCAGCGGTAAGTTAAACAGGGAGCGTTCGCTGTCCCGTTTGTCAAGGGAAGCTGTAGAGAAATACTCGGAAGAATATCCCGAGGCCGAGAAAGAAATAACCGGAACACTTCACGAAATTGAGCGGGAGATTGTCAGAGATCTGATTCTCAATGAAAGAGTGAGGGTCGATGGAAGAAAGTTCGACGATATTAGAGATATTACTTGTGAAGTGGGTGTGATGCCTCAGACTCACGGCAGCGCTCTGTTTACCAGGGGAGAAACCCAGAGCCTTGTTGCCGTAACACTTGGAACTTCTCAGGATCAGCAGCGGATCGACGCTATGCGGGGGGAATCGTGGAAGAGGGTCCTTATCCACTATAATTTCCCGCCGTACAGCGTGGGTGAGGTAGGGTTCTTCAGAGGTCCGGGGAGGCGTGAGATAGGTCACGGTCTGCTGGCTGAACGTTCATTGAATCCGGTGATGCCGTCCGAAGAAGATTTTCCCTATACGATCAGAGTAGTATCCGACATTATGGAATCCAACGGCTCCAGTTCGATGGCAACGGTATGCGGAGGCACACTTGCTCTTATGGATGCGGGGGTTCCGATGAAGAAACCCCTCGCGGGAGTTGCCATGGGGCTTGTTATGGAAGGGGATAATTATGCTATCCTGACCGATATTCTCGGACTCGAAGATCACCTCGGAGATATGGATTTCAAAGTTGTCGGATCCAAAGACGGGATTACGGCATTTCAGATGGACACGAAGATATCGGGCGTGTCGCGCGAAGTTATGGCTGAGGCCCTTGAACAAGCCCGCAAAGCAAGAGTCAGCATTCTTGATAAGATGCTGGAAGTAATCCCTGAACCGCGGGCTGATATCTCGCCCAACGCTCCTAAGATAGTCCAGATACAGATCCCCGTTGATAAGATCAGGGAAATTATCGGCCCGGGAGGCAAAGTTATCAGACATATCCAGGATGAATCAGGAGCGAAGGTTGATATTGATGACGACGGCACGATTCAGATCGCCGCTGTAGATAAGGAATCAGGCGATAAAGCCCTTGAAATGGTTGAGAAAATAATCGAGGAACCGGAACTCAACAAGGTTTACAAAGGGGTCGTTAAGAGTGTCGTGAAATTCGGCGCCTTTGTGGAGGTTCTTCCCGGCAAAGACGGTCTGCTTCATATTTCTGAAATCGCTAACGAACGTATAGGAAAGGTTGAGGATGTGCTGAATGTCGGGGATGAAGTGGAAGTTAAAATTATCGGTATCGACGATCAGGGAAAAATAAGGTTAAGCCGAAAAGCGCTTCTGTAGTCTTCCGGGGCTAGCAGCGTGTTTTCTTATAGTTAACTTAAGACCGGGAGATTTCCGGGGTTTGTTACTTTTTTGATATCCTGAAATTAAAGGGGTAATATTTCCCCGTTTCTGCCTCCTGCGGAATAGATCTTAACGCGGTAATCTCCCGCTGTTTTAAATAGTTTTACTTATCGTACCGACGGTATTTCCTGAAAGGATAAGATTGGAGGAGAAGCAGATCATATCCGATTTACTCACGGAGATAGGTATTTGTTATCTTCCTCATCATGGCGGACTTCCCGCCCCTTCCCGTGCGACCGAGGGAGCTGCCGGCTATGATATTTACGCCGCCTGCGCCGAAGACCTTTCAATAAATCCCGGGGATGTAAGAATAGTCCCCTCCGGATTCAAGCTTTCAGTCCCGCGCGGATATGAGGCCCAGGTGAGGCCCAGAAGCGGGCTGGCTCTGAATAACAGAATAGGTGTTCTTAACAGTCCCGGCACAATCGACAGTGATTACAGGGGAGAGGTGGGGGTTATTCTGTATAATTTCGGCTCTGAAGAGTTTGTTGTAAAGAGGGGAGACAGAATAGCGCAGTTTGTCATCTGCAAACTGCCCGGTGTCTCTCTTGTGGAACTGGACAGGCTCGATGTTACTAAGCGGGGTGAAGGTGGTTTCGGCCATACCGGTTAGGAGAAAGGTTTGTCCCTTTTTCTTTTGATACTTTCCGTTTTATCGTTTTTTATTCTTCTCTCATATCTATTCTGGAAAACCAGATGGGGGCTGCCTCCCGATGATTTTCCGCGTGTTCTTGCCTATCATAAGGTTACAGATTTTGAACTTGGCGGGACATGGATATCCCCCGCAAGGTTCGCGTCCCAGATTGACAGGTTGTTGGATCTGGGGTTTAATTTTTTAGATGAAGATGATTTCCTGGCGGTCCTTGAGGGCAAACGGGCAGGAAATAGAAAAGAAATACTTTTAACCTTCGATGACGGCTACAGGGAATTCTTGTTAAACGCGGCGCCTGTTCTTAAGAAACGGGGTATAAGCGCTCTGATTTTTATTATTACCTCATATACGGGTAAGTACAACGATTGGGAGTTAAATCTTCCATGGCGCAGGTTCAAACATTTAAGCTGGGATGAGATCAAGGAACTTTCCGGCATGGGGTTCAGCTTTGGATCTCATTCAATGTCACACAGAGACTTAACCGGATTGGGCAAAGAAGAGCTTAGGGATGAATTGACGTTTTCTAAGCGTGTACTGGATAAAAAGATCGGAGAAGAGATTAAATCTCTTTCATATCCTTTTGGAAAGGTTAATTCCGGAGTGAGTGAAGCGGCGCGCCGCGCGGGATACAGGGCGGCCTTTTCGATCTGCCCGCCATCTTCAGGTTCAAGAATCGACCCCTTCGCCCTTCGGCGTGAAGGTGTTTATGTAATAGATAATATTTTCAGTCTGAGAAACAGATTGTCATACGGAAAATTATTCTGGGTGGAGGATTTGAAGGGTAGATTTATAAATGGCGTATCCGCTCTCACCCCGCTTATAAAGAGATAGAGGAACTGTTATTCATAAATCTGTATAAGGCATGCAGGAGTCTTTCGTTTGTGACCTGAAGCAATATCACCGCAAAACGGCTGAATTCAGTTCTTTCTCAGAGTATAGGCCAGCCCGGTTTCATCCAGCTTGTATTTGAACCCAGCATTTTTTACCCGTGTTGATATTCCCTCTGAGATATACCCCCTTATTGACAGAATCTCCAGAGTTAAGGGATAAGATTTCTTTTTTGCGCTGTATTCGTTGAGGGCTGACCGGACTTTTTTCTCAAGCTGCCGTGTTCTGACCTCTTCAATATTTCCTGCGAGGAAATTTCCGGCTTCCGCTTTAAAGCTATTGTTATCTTCTGTTTTAACCTTCCGGAATGACCATCCTGGCGGAAGGAGCTGGGGTACGGCAACTTCTCCAATAAAAAAGCAGATAATAAGGGTCAATACCGTGATGGAAGCTGGTAAGAACCGCTTTCCGGAATCTTTCTCCTCTTTTTCTTCCGGCGGAAGCTCCTCTGTCTCCGGGGTAGATAGTTTATTAATCTGAATAAGACCCTTTTCGAGGAGTTCTTTCAAGGCTTCGTAGATGTTGAAACGGGGCATCCTTCCCCTTGAAATAAGTTCGGAGAGTTTCATTTCTTCATGGAGTATTCCGTAGATAAACTTTTCGTTTTTTGTAAGCTCTGAAAGTTCATGTTCCGGTCTGGACAGATTCTTGAAGGTCATTTCCAATGAGGGAAATCTCTTCTCGAGTTCAGCAAATTCGTCTATCCTCCTCATACTTTCCATAAGAACAGCGTCAACCCTGATACTGGTAAAACTTTTTACTCCCTGGAGGAGTCTGTTGCCCGAGATAAATTTGTAGTGGCTCTTCGGCCAGCTTATAACTTCCTGAATCGTTTCGTATATCTGATCGGTGAAGATTTTTTTCAGTTCATCCTCTGAATAGTACTTTTCGGACAGCAGTATATCCGTAAGGTCGAGTTTTGTTTCAGTCTGGATACGTTTAAGGCTCTGCATTTCACTTTTGCCGAGGAATCCGTACCGTATGAGGTATTCTTCGAGTGGATCTCTTATCTGATCTCTGCGGTCGCGGGTTGATATAATCTCTCCTTCACGAAAGAATATCGCGACCTTTTCTTTACATTTTACAAGGAGCATTCCGGATTTTTGCTGCACTGAGATCAGCTGAAGTATCTCACTTAATCCAAAATCTTTTACATCTCCTTCGAACGCCATATTAAGCCCTTTCTAGAGAGCATCCATAAATGAATCGAAGAACTCTTCTTTCTCCTTCGAGTTTTCTATTGCAATTTCGCCGGACCTGTTATTCTCGTCATAATCAGTTTTGTCTTCTTCTTCATTCTGTTCGACGAGAGTTTGCGGCGGCAGGATATTGTAATTTCGGTTTATTCCGGGTTTTTTTACCCTTGTTGAGATAATGGCTGTAATAGTCAGTATTATTAGCGATACTATTGTTTTCCAGAGCACGGGGGAGGTAAACTCATATCGCGGATCTTTAAAGTAAAAACCGTTCCAGATTAGAGAAAGGAGCGCGATCGAGCTTATAAATATCATTAATACACCTGTGAAAGTTTTTTTAGTGTATATGTGTGTTCCACCTGGAAATATAAGCATTCTCTTCCATCCGGATGATGATATTCTTTTGATTGCCTTCTGACGTTTGCGGCGAAGAAGGGCTTCAGTTACTTTTACGCTTGAAAGTCCATTTATCATGCTGCCGCAGTCGGGGCATAAATTGATCCCCAGTTCGGTTTTCGCGCAGTTCTGACAGACCGGTTTATCACAATTATCGCAATTAAATACCTCCCATTCTTCGGGAAGGGCTTTTTTTATAAAGATCGCGGCCAGAACGCTCATTGGAAAGAGTATCCAGAGGACGTTAAACGGCATTAGAATCAAGCTTCTGAAGACTTCGTCTATAAGGACCAACTTTCTGTTCTCAGCTTCCCGGGCGGCTATACTCCGCAAATGTGATTTTTTGAAGCCGCAGTCGAGAATTTCGTTATCAGCAAAAGCTGAAGCGGGGTTTTCTCTTTTATATCTTTCGATGCCAAATTCACTGGCTTTTGTAAGCGCGGAACTTGAAAGACTGAAACGCATATTTTTGATACAGGTCTGACCTATATTGTAATGTGCCACAGAATTAGTTGAGTCCAGGGAGACGGCGTTACGGTATCCGTTTAAAGCTTTATCGTGGTCACCCTCTTTGAAATAGATATTGCCAAGATTGATGAATGCCTCAACGAAATCTCCATTTTCCGCGATAGACTGTCTGAGATACCGCTTCGCGGCATGTAAATTTCCCTTTCTGTACATCAGAGTTCCCAGCGCGAAATTTATTTCGGCGGTAAATTCCGGCGAATCGATTTCCTCGATTAAACCGATTGTTTCTTTATCCGCTCCCTTTTCGTTAATCAAAGATAGTCGTCTTGTTACGCTGTATTCATCGAGTCCCGGAACAAAATTATTCATTTTTTCCGAGTAAAAAGATGAGATAGATATCAGGACGACGAGTGATATCAGTATCCCCTTTTCCATATTTGAAGTGAAACTCCACACTACGATAATCAGAAGGGCCGCGTAGGCGGCAAGTCCGGGACGGATAAGCAGAAGCCCCGCTATAATTACAGGCCCTATGTATTTTGCCGGGGGGAAAGTAAATCTGCCTGAATATATTTCAGTGATTTTGTGGTTTATCTCTGAACTGTATTTTATCAGCAGGAGTATGAGATAGATCAGCAGAGTCATACCGGCAGCAGCTGTAAGGGTAATAATAAGATTTATCAGAAGCAGGTTCCTTTTGTAGAAAGATGAAGATTGCCTCTTCAGTCCACTCAAAAGATAGATAATAAAATCGAAGTCTCCCTGCTTCAGGGAGATTCGGGCCAGAGCGTATGAAGGAGCGGCGTAATCACTTGAGAAGTCGTTCGCCAGAAGCAGTTTTTCCCTTGCCTCTTTCCAGTTCCCCTCTTTCAGAGTTCTCATCGCCTCGCCGTATAAAAGTCTGGAGCTTAAGTTCAGCGCGGGAGCCCGCACTCGCAGCTCCCCGTTTGTATAACTTTTGATTCCGGGATCTTTTATATCGTCAAGTGAAGTGCCCAGAGCGGAAGTGCAGAATGCAATACAGAGGAGGGCGCAGAGCGGAATAATCGCCGGGGATCCAGTTATATTTCTCTGCCAGACTCTCTTTTTCAATTATTTATCTACCTCTCTGATGTAAACAGCGTTTATTTAAGGTTTTCCCTGATATTTTCGGCAATAATCATGCCGTTTGAGGTTGAATTGGGGGTTAAAAGGCACTTATTGCCATTTCACTGTTTACATCTTCATATTGAAGTGGTAAATAGAATAATGTGAGGCGGTATTAAACGCCGCCTTAACTGTAACGGCAAGAGATCAATTTTGTTTTTTTAAGGAGGAGAGAAAATGCAGCCAGCCGAAATTTCCGGTATAAGTGGTTTTGTGGGGCAGAGTGTACTGTTGTCAGGCTGGGTGTATAATATACGTTCCAGCGGAAAGATAATCTTTGTTCAGATGAGAGACGGCACAGGTGTTATACAGTGTGTAATAGAGAGATCATCGGTGGGAGATGAGATTTTTGAAGCCGCCTCATCCCTTACACAGGAATCATCTCTCGAGATTACAGGATCAGTTAAAGAGGACAAGCGCGCTCCCGGCGGTTATGAACTCGACGTTACTGACTTGAAGGTGATTCATGTCGCCGATGGTTATCCGATCACCCCTAAATCGCATGGGATGTCCTTTCTCATGGACAACAGACACCTATGGCTGCGCAGCTCCAGGCAGAACGCTATCCTGAAGATAAGAGCGGGGGTTATACGCTACATAAGGGAGTTCTACGACAACAGGGGGTTTATATGTTGTGATACTCCCATCTTTACGCCGAACGCCTGTGAAGGCACGACAACACTTTTCGGGACGGATTATTTCGGGGACAGAGCCTATCTCACTCAGAGCGGTCAGCTCTATAATGAAGCCACCGCGGCCGCTTTCAGAAAAGTCTATTGCTTCGGTCCTACTTTCAGAGCTGAAAAATCTAAGACCCGCCGGCATCTGACCGAATTCTGGATGGTCGAACCGGAGGTTGCTTTCGCCCGTCTCGAAGATATAATGAAGCTCGCGGAGGACTTTGTAGTGGAGGTTGTAGGCAGAACTCTCGAGAATTACAGAGGCCTGCTCGAAGATGTTCTGGAGAGGGATGTCAGTATGCTCGAACGGGTCAAGCCCCCTTTTCCCAGGATATCTTATACCGACGCCGCGGCTAAATTAAAGGAGAAGGGTGTCGATTTTGAATTCGGAGGGGATTTCGGCGGCAACGATGAAACCGTCCTGAGCGAGGAATTTGACAGGCCGTTCTTCGTGCACAGATTCCCGGCAGCTATCAAGGCTTTCTACATGGAACCGGATCCGGATGACAATAAGTTAAGTCTGTCGGTGGATCTTCTGGCTCCCGAAGGGTACGGGGAAATAATCGGCGGCGGCGAGAGGGCTTCAGATCTCGAATACCTCGAGAAGAAGATAGAGGAAGAGGAACTGCCCAGGAAAGCGTTTGAATGGTATCTGGACCTTAGAAGGTACGGAGCTTTCCCGCACTCCGGTTTCGGGCTGGGCCTGGAGCGTCTTCTCGCCTACATCTGCGGGATAAAGCACGTAAGAGAAACGATCCCCTTCCCGAGACTGATAAACAGGCTGAGTCCATAAGCGGAAAACTTCTCTTATAAAGTCGGGCGAATAGAAGAGGGATGCGCCCCATTTGTTTTAAAAGAATGGATCAATTATTCAAGGGATTTGATCATCGCCTCAACATCCCGGAAATTGATGTCTCTCGCGTAAACCTTTTTGAATTCCGCTAATGCCTTTTCCTCTTCCTTCAGATCATTATAGATCAGACCGAGATTGTAATGCAGTTCTTTCAGATCATAGCTGTCTACCGGCTGGTTTAGAGGAGCCCTGTTAAATGTGTCGAGCGCAGAATCCACTTTACCCAACTGATAAAATGATGACCCTAAAAGATTAAGTGCTTTAGCATTTTTCTCATAACTTTCAGGGATGAACTGCAGTACTTCTATGGCTTTCTCAAATAAATCAGTCTCGTAATAACAACTTCCGAGCACAAAGAGATTGAAATAATCATCGGGATATTCTGATAAGTACTTCTGAAGCATTTCGATGGCATCGTCATACTCTTCAACCATGCAGTAAGTATGCCCGAGACTTCTAATTGTAGAGTAGTCGCTGCAGTCAAGACGATGGGCTTGTTTGAAAAATTCGAGCGCCCCGTAAAAATCGTTTTCCTCAAATTTATTATCAGCTTTCCGGCTTGCTCTTTTCGCTTTCTGCTTATCTGAATAGTAGAAGAGAAGTTGGCCGGTTATTGTAAGAGCAATCAGGGATATTCCAAATAGAGGGACTGTTGCCGCGATAAGCAGCTCAAACAGGTAGATAAAAAACAAGGCAATTTTAAATAAGCATCCGAAAGCTGTTTTATAATCGGCTGTAGTAGGAGGGCGTGAGGATGTATTGGAATTCGATGAAAGGGCTTTGCGAGTTGTCTGGAGTATCGTGTTTGCTATAATGTAGTTTTTTATCTTCAACTTTTTTCCCCTGTTGCTTTGTTTTACGAATTCGATTTTGAAATGAAACAGTTGTAATATTTAATGCCGCGTCACCAGACTGCCCGATAGTTAAATAATAACAAAACTTGTTGAATTAAGAGTCAACCAGCAGAATATAAATAACTTAACATTTTTGAGCTGCGGATTACAATTCTAATTTTCTACCCGTAATAAGAAATTTTATATTATTCTCTGATTTTTGTATATGTCTATGCTTTTAAGGACATCCCCTGATTTTCAGGCAGAGAATCAGCTAACTGATGTTAGTAAGTGGAATCTGTCTTTTAACCTTAAGACAAATCTGTTCTCCCCTTAAAGAAATGGGGGGACTCCAGCAATTGTAAACTTCATTGACTTAATATTTTCTATATCCTAAAATCAGTTATTCCAATGAGTTCATTATGGTACGCGGGGGCATTGGTGCAATTCGGTAATCTGATGTGAAACTGGAAGTTGAGCTTTAGAATTCAAGGGCCCCACGGCTTTCAGCCCTCGCGCACTTTAGAATGGAGGTCAATTTATATCGTAAAAGGAGCGGGTCATGAAAAAAACTGGAAGTTTTTTCGTATTACTGGTTGGTTTTATTGTTTTTCTTACACCAGACGTTTTTTCGCAGGTTGACCTGGGGATTGAAACAGGCGCAGTATTCAGCGGGTACAACGATGTGAGGATTCCCGGAGACGGCGGAACGAAATTTTCTCTTTCTGAAGAACTGGAAACAGACGCGGAAGGTTTCTATAGAATCAGAGTATTCTATAATTTCAATGAACGTCATCACCTCGGAGTTCTTTATGCCCCGCTTTCAATTAATTCTAACGGGAAGTTGGATCGTGATCTCGTATTCGAAGGGGAGACATTCGGGGCTGATACCCCTCTGGAGGCAAAATATAGATTCAATTCTTACAGATTGACCTACCGTTATGACTTTATGAGAAATGATAAAATTGAAATGGGTATTGGATTTACAGGCAAAATACGCGACGCGGAAATTGCCGTAAAAGGGGACGGCCTCGAATCGGAAAAAAGCAATGTCGGTTTCGTCCCGATAATTCATTACCGGCTTTTATGGAAATTTGCTGAGAAGTTCGCGTTTCTTTTGGATGGAGACGCCCTTGTAGCTCCTCAGGGCCGCGCAGAGGATATTCTTGCCGCCTTGACCTTTAGAGCGACCGATAAGATCGATATGTACGCGGGTTACAGAATTCTGGAGGGCGGAGCGGATAATGATGAAGTATATAATTTTACGTTGATAAACTACGCCTCCGTTGGCGCGGTATTTCATTTTGAATAAAGAAGTTCTATCTTAAAAAATATGGAAATTGATATATAAATAAAAAGGAGGCGGGTTAGATGAAGAAAATAGGAATAATCATCTGCGATCGTTATCATACCTGCGCGGGCGGGAAATGTCTTCGATCCATGCGGAACCGTGAGGGAGCGTTCGCCCTGTATAAGGATGAGGAAGTTGAATTAGTCGGCTATACCAGCTGCGGAGGTTGTCCCGGAGGAAATATAGAGTACGCTCCGGCGGAGATGAAAATGAACGGGGCAGATGTAATTCATCTTGCAACCGGATTGGTTGTCGGATATCCGCCCTGCCCGCGGCTGCAGTTTTTTACTGAATTCATTCCCGCCCATTTTGATCTGGACGTGGTTGTCGGCACTCATCCGATTCCTCAGAGCTATTACGTAACCCACGGTAAGCTGGGTACCTGGAAATCTGATAGATGGCAGAAACTTATCAGACACGTCCTGACGGACGAACAGACGCGCGAGGCGTATGTCTAGGGATAACGCGCCAGGGTTTTTTTAAATTAGCAGGATTTCATCCTTGAAAATGAGTAAGGAAAAAAAGGACTGTACTGCTTTTCTATTTATTCATTGCAATGATTTCAAAATCCTTATGCTTTTTACCGGCTAAATTTCATAATACCGGAGTAATCCCAGATCATTGAGGTTAAGAAGCCGTGTGTCAAAATAGAAATTTAAAAGGTAAATTTTAGATTCCGTATAACTCTTTTTGAAAAACAATAAATTAGATAGGTCTCTCTTTTTTATCATTTTCCTGTTTTTTATCTCATAAGCATTTATCTTGTTTCCCTTTTGAATTATAAAATCAACTTCTCTTTCATTCTTATCTCTCCAGTATTTTATCTCTGTATCCCAGGATATCTTTTTAATAATCTGAGAAAAGAAATAGTTTTCAAGCAGAAATGAGTTATCGTTTCTATCTTCAAAGGAAGCGAAATTCTTGATAAAAAAGTTTCTTACACCCGGATCATAAAAATATATTTTTGGGGCTTTTACGATCTCCTTTTTTTTGTTTGTATAAAAAGGAGGAATTGTTTTAATAATATAGAGTTGATTTAATATATTAATATACCGCTTTTGTGTATTAATATCTACATTGCACGAATTACTGATATCAGAATAATTTATTATTTGGCCGCTATTTATAGCTATATATTTTAATATATTGTACGCAGCGTCGGGGTTTTTGATATTTAAGAAATTGATTAGATCCTTTTGTACAAACAGGTCAAATATCTTTCTGATTGTTTCCTTCTTCCCTTCTTTCTTATCCTCAAGCGCAACTTCTGGATATCCTCCGAATATGCAGTATTCCTTAATTAAATCATCCAGTTTATTCCCTATTATCGCCGGTATATCAGATTTCTTACTGTTTCTATATTTCTGATATAAGACTTCATCCTTAAATAATAAATATTCTTCGAAACTCAACGGATAAAGATTAAATATTCTTTTTCTTCCAGCCATGGATTCTTTCAATTGTCCTATAATTTCAATAGACGATGAACCTGTAGCATATATTTTAATTTCAGGATTATTGTCATATATATTTTTTAGTATTTTACCAATCTTTTTGACTTTATGAAATTCATCCAGAAACAGAATAAATTTTTTGTTTTTTTCATAACCTTCGAATTTCAGATATTTCATAGCCTCAGAGTATGAACTGAAAATAGACTTATTTTCAAATATATCCAGATCAACAAACGATTTTCTTCCATCTGTGCTATCATAAATTTTCTTTAGTAATGTGGTTTTCCCTGTCTGTCTTGAGCCAAGAATAACAGCTATATCTTTCTTTGAAATGTTATTGATCAGGGCCTTTTCTAATTCTCTTTTTTTATACATATTTACTCCTCATCATAAATTTGCTTATATTATAGAGTACTCTAAACGATTAGTCAACTAATATTATAGAATGGTCATTCATTCCCCAGTTTTTTAAGTAAAGGCAAAAAGAGTTCCTTGAGTTGATTCTTCTGTGGGTTTTCCTGTTCTTGTTTTTTGCTTCCATTCTCTCTGGCGAGACAGCAGCATTGCTATTCCATCGGCCAATGCATAATAATGAAAATCGGGTACACCGAAGAAACGTTTCGCCACCTTTGCTATCCTTGTCTCCAGAACTGTAAGCTTCAAAGATTTACCCAACAAGACGCCCGAAAAATATGCCGCCGCCAATGCTAAAGAGGTTAGGTTTCGAAGGCGTTCATAATCCAAAACACGGATATTCTCTAGGATAACTTTGTTTGATGAAACGAATCGTCTCTTCTATCAGTCATCGAGAAAGATAGCAGCTGACAAAAAACCATAAACTTTTTCGGGTTTTTTTCACAACGGCATTCGTCAAAAGCATCATGGGGTTTCTCCTAAAACTCTTAATCACCACCAAGTATAATTGCTCTTTTCGTCCCGGCAACTTCACTTTTCTAAACCCGTACTCAAGATGATAAACCTTTTCTTCTCCCTTAACTTCTTTGATAATTGTTTAAGCGTAACTCATCGGGCTTTAGCCAGATCCAATGCAAAGCTATTCCTCCCCCGAAAAGCCAAATGACGATTCCCCACTAACTGAATGATAAATCCCAACACATTATCCAGTAGTGGGTTCAATAAACTGCATCTATTTCCACCACGATCCAATACATAGTTATCTTGTGGCAATTTGTCTATACTCCATTTTGACCTCCTTCATTTTTTGTGTTCATCGATGATTAAACCCACTGATTTTTGAGGAGGCCATCTTATTATTTGTTAGTTTCCCTTATTGCTTAAATAATAACAGGTTAAGAGATTTTAGGCCTGAAAAGTGGGGAATGTCCAAAAAAGCTGAAAAATCTTTAAAAATACCGGTATATCGTTGATTCAAATCTCATTCTTTGGTATGGCCGCATTATTGGGAATTTAAAGTACAGAATATATGGCGGGTTGAAGTCTTTTTGAGCGGTTAATTTCATATTACACTGATCTAGCCCGCTTCAGCAGGCTGCAGCAGTCCGGATGAGATAGAAAAACCGCCTATCAGTGAAATCAGAGAATCTCTCCGCCTGATAAAGGGAAAATTAACCAGAACGGCAGGTGAAGAGGGATGCAGCGATATATTCTCCAGCATTCTTCCGCACCTGAGTATAGATTTCGGAAGTGAGGACAGAAACACAAAATCCGCGAGGGCCAGTGCCTCCGAGCTTTCCACCGAACACAGTACGGGGTTTTTAAGCCCCGCCGAGCTTTCCACCCGGAAGGAGGGCTGCCTGGAGGTAAGCAGTCTCCCCGCTTTCAGGTAAGCAAATGGGTTCGTTGAAATAAACGCCGGTATATAAACCCTGTAAACGCGGCTATCCGCTATCTTATCTATACAATGCTCAATTTCTCTTCTTCCGGCCATTCTCCGGTCCGTCCGTATTCCGTCCGGCTTTTCCATTTTCTCCATCCCGTCGGGCGGTTCGGAGAATGACGAAAGCAGAGTTGCTTCTCCTTTGCTCTCGGCCCTGACTTCGGAAAGAGTCCTCGTTATCTGCATAAATTCTCCCGCGGCTGCCCTCAGATCCTCAGCCAGTTTCTTATTGTCTATGTAAACTATCCAGAAAGGCAGCATAAGATCAGCATCGCCCTCTTCCACCGCCCTGTATACAGCCAGCTCCCTGAGGCCATCTTCCGTTATCATCCAGTGCCGCAGGCAGGTCCGGCACAACCTGGTTATATAATCATCTGAGCCGGAAAGCTGCCTTCCGCAGTGCGGACAGGCCAGTCTTTTTATTTCAAGCATCTCTATCCCTTCCCGAACCATTTGTTGAGTTTATACTTCATCCATTTCAGGGGATTTATAATTCCGGTGTTTCTAATCATATCGGATATGTACAGCAGACAGATGACAGCAAAGATAAGGGGAAAACAGGTTCCGGCGAGGAAAGCCGCGGCAGCCGGTATGAAAAAGTAGTACGCAGGATTTATACTCCTTATTTCCGGAACGTCCGATCTGATGATATGGCCATCGTTCCCGTCAATGGTCACTTCGTAGATAATGCCTCTGTACTTATAGAACAGAAGGTAGACAGGGTAGTAGTATACGGAGAGCCTCTTATCAAAGAGGTGGAACCGGCTGGCGTCGATCCTGCATCCCGCCGGCCTGGATAGACTCGCGGTATACCTGAATCCGTTCGCTTCCGCTTTTCCGCGCGGAACGGTGACCAGAGCAATATTCATCGATCTCTTCAGGCTGTGATCGAACACCTTCCAGTCACCGAATCTGGACCGGAAGGATATTCCCTGAAGTCCAAGATGGCGCATAACACACGCCGGCGCGCTCCAGTTGATATTCCTTGAAATGAATTTTGAGAAGGGTTTTCTTTCCTGTTGGATGACCTTTCGGCTCATCTCTCCCCCGGGGGTGTCCGTATACTTTTCAACCGTTCTTGTTTTAAACTCATCTCCGCAGATCCATCCGATGAATCTTCCCTTCATCCTCCAGAAGGGAACGTGAATGAGCTTCAAATCAACCACTGATGTATGCCTTGCTCCGATTCGCCCGCCGGTTTGCTTATTCAGAAGATTCAGTGCCCTGAGCTTTGCCTTCCCGGCGGTAATTCCCGGTTCGATATAGAAGCTCCGGACACCGCGCGGATTCAGTATATACAGATCAGATCCGCAGTACTCACACAGAATACTCCTGATCCCCTCTGGTATACTGAGTGAGCCTCCGCATGAGGGGCAGTTGATCCCGATATTCTCCCTTGGGTTATCCCAGGAGTGTCTGGAGTTCAGCTCTATCTCCGGTTCGGCAGGGATATCCGCCTCTAGATTGGCCACGGCGTCGGGATCGGTTGTGATTCTGCCGCTTTTCATAGAAAGGTCACCTTATCTCTGATTCTGTACGCGGAATAACCAACAGAGGCGGCTGCAGCCATCAGACCCAGCCTGGCCAGCCAGGAACCGGTCAGCTTCCCCGCCAGCAGATATATTAAAAACAGTCCTGCTGCCGGTATTAGTGAAGCAATATCCATGGATTGATTTCTCCTGGCCGGAACCTTTTCCATTTGCACATGCCAGTTCTCTCCTGTAATCACAGCGTATAATCTCTGTTTTCCCATCCTGAAGGATATCAGGTACAGGGGTAGATGAATCATCCGGCAGGCCCTGTCATCCCTGCCGGCTGCCTGAACCAGGTTCTCACCCGAGGTAAGCTTCTCGTCGAAAAAGCAGTAGTCCCCGGCCGGAATATCAGCCAGTGGGCCAACCCCGCGGGGAGCTCCGTCGGCGGGGATACAGCTGGTTCCTCCCGACTCATCCTCTATTACCGAAAAGGGGACGTAACTGAATTCAGTTTCGATATCATCCGGAGCGGGGCAGCCCCGTTTCAGAAGAAAAGAGCAGAGTATATCCTCAGCTGTCCCGTCGTCCCGGCTGTGCGGCAGTATAAGGTGCTCATATTCTTTATCCTCCACCGCCAGCGCTGATCCGCAATAGATACACTTGAGCATCTTCTGACCCGGAAGCAGTTCATTTTTTCCTCCGCAGAGTTCACACTTAACCTGCATGGTCAGTCTTTCAGTTTTTCGCCGCAGCTGGTACAGAATTTTGTTCCCGGCGGCAGCTTTGTTCCGCAGTGAGGGCAGATCAGGGTTTCCGACAGTTCCTTTCCACAGCTGGAGCAGAATTTAGCCTCAGCCGGCAGCTCTGTCTTACATTCCGGACACCGATTGAGCGTAACCAGCTGAGCGCCGCAGTTATTACAGAAACGGGAATCTGGAGAGACTTCGTTATGGCACCTGGGGCAATTGAGTTTTTCCCCGGGTCCCGCGGATGGTTCATTCATGCTGCGTCCGAGCATTCCGGGCAGCATCATACCCAGTCCGGCTCCCACACCTAGTCCCATTCCCCCCGCGGCTGCTCCGGCTGCACCTCCGGCTCCCGCTCCACCGCCGGATGCGGCATCTCCCATAGCCTTTGCCGCCTTGAACTTGAAGAAACTGTCCAGATTACCCACAGCCTGGAGGCCGGACCGTTCATCTATCATTGTCTGAACTTCCGGGGGAGGGGTAATGGAGTTGATAAAGAAATCGGCCAGTTCCATTCCATACTTAGAAAAATCGCTTTCCAGTCTTCCGGTTATCTCCTCGGCCAGTTCATCGTAATTACGGGGCAGATCGAATATGGTATCCAGCCGTTCTCCGAACATATCGTTCATCCGCGAGACAATAACATCCCGGAGGTAATTATCTATCATTTCACTGGTGAATTCGCCCTGTGTGCCCACTACGTGGTTAATAAACAGGACCGGTTCCTTAATACGGAAAGTGTACAGCCCGAAAGCCCTGAGCCTGACCAGTCCGAGCTGGCTGTCCTTGAAGGCCACCGGGTCTTTAGTCCCCCATTTCTGGTTCAGAAAGGTCTTCATGTTCACAAAGTAGACCTCCGCCCTAAAGGGACTTTTAAATCCCCAGGGAAGAGAGAGGACCTTGGTAAGTATGGGAAGGTTT
>Ga0102934_1001299_pt1 | contig 17440 bp, 16 predicted proteins | sample SalPonR2_A_D1_MG_FD_78175 | JGI IMG/M metagenome (GOLD analysis project Ga0102934, IMG submission 78175) | Salt pond soil microbial communities from South San Francisco under conditions of wetland restoration - Salt Pond MetaG R2_A_D1_MG | ecosystem: Environmental > Aquatic > Marine > Intertidal... | reverse complement strand
TTGGATTATTTCACGAGCAGTTGCAGGAATGGCAAACACACATTGCCACCTGGCGTGAACGTCATCCTATGGCCTATCAGCCTTCTGATACGGTGATCAAACCACAGTATGTGATCCAGAAATTGCGGGAACTGTCCCATGACGATGCGATCATCACCACGGAAGTCGGCCAGCATCAGATGTGGACGGCGCAGTTTTTCAGTTTCAGTCAACCCCGTACCTTTTTGACCTCCGGAGGTCTTGGAACAATGGGATTCGGTCTGCCTGCTGCTCTGGGGGCCCAGGTGGCTTTTCCTGATCGCCAGGTGATTGACATTTCCGGTGATGGTTCTTTCCAGATGAATTCGCAGGAACTGGCGACCCTGGTGCAGTACCAGTTACCGGTGAAGATCGTTATTTTGAATAACAACTATCTTGGCATGGTGCGGCAGTGGCAGCAGATGTTTTTCGAAAAACGCTACAGCCAGACCGTGATGGAGTTGCCGATTGATTTTGTCAAGCTGGCGGAGGCCTATGGTGCAACCGGGTTTAACGCCACCCAGACTGATGAGGTAGAGACAGTTATCAAAAAAGCGTTCGCCACCCCGGGTCCGGTGTTGATGAATTTTAAGATATCACGTGAAGAAAATGTGTTGCCGATGGTTCCCGCCGGCAAGGCAATCCATGAAATGGTACTGGCTTGATTGGTTGATCATGCAATTTAATGCCTCAGAGGAGGAGTAAGGATGAAACATACAATTTCTGTGCTGGTTGAGAATGAATTCGGGGTGCTGTCGCGCATTTCCGGATTGTTTTCCGGGCGGGGATTTAATATCGAAAGCCTTTCTGTTGCCCCGACCCTTGAACCTAATATTTCGCGAATGACGATTGTCACCAGTGGTGATGATCGCATCCTTGAGCAAATTACCAAACAATTGAATAAACTTATTTCAACTATCAAGGTGGTTGACTTTACCAGTAAAGACTTTATCGCCAGAGAATTGGCGCTGATCAAGGTCGCGACAGAAGCAGATACCCGTGCCGAAGCGTTACGGATCGTCGATATCTTTCGCGCCAAGGTTATCGACGTCACTCCCAGAACCTATACCATCGAAATTACCGGTGCGCCCGCTAAAATCAATGGTATACTGGAACTGTTACGGCCGATGGGAATCAAGGAGGTTGTGCGCTCCGGACCGGTTGTCATTGGCCGTGGTGCCAAGGGTGTCAGCGGCTGATAACAACTAGAAAATCTTTTTTTACAGGGAGTGTTATGTCCAGATCAGATCAGTTTATTGCTCGCGAAGGCTATCCTTTTATCGTTCTCTTTGGTTTTGTGACCCTCGTTTTTGCTCTGTTGGGTTGGACATTTGTCACCCTGATCCTGCTGTTCTTGACCCTTTTTACCGCCTATTTTTTTAGAGATCCCGTGCGTATTGTGCCGGCTGAAGAGGGGGTGCTGGTCGCTCCGGCCGATGGTAAGGTCATCTTTGTCGGCGAGGTTGATGAGGAGCGGTTCTTTAATGCCCGGGTCACCAAGGTCAGCATTTTTATGTCGGTGTTTGATGCTCATATCAACCGCGCACCCTGCGACGGCAAGGTTGTCGACATGTTTTACAATAAGGGGGAGTTTGTTAACGCCTCCTACGATAAGGCTAGCGACAGTAATGAGCAATCCGGAATCCTACTTGAAACAAGTGCCGGCTCCAATATTCTTTTTGTTCAGATTGCCGGTTTGATTGCGCGCCGCATTATCACTTATCCGGTTATCGGCGATGTGCTTGAACGCGGGGGCCGCTATGGTCTGATTCGTTTCGGTTCTCGGGTGGATCTGTATCTACCCAGCCGGATCGATGTCAGCATCACCCTGGGCGAGCGGACAATCGCCGGGGAAACTATTTTAGGACGTTTTAAATGATGGAAGAAGAAAAGTTGCGAAGTGAAAAGCGCGAGAATCTGCGCAAAGGTGTTTACCTACTGCCGAACCTGATTACCGCAGCAGGGATCTTCGCAGGCTTCTATGTTATCATTTCGACCATTGATGGTAATTATAGTCGTGCTGCCTGGTTTATCCTGCTGGCGGCCATTTTTGATGGCCTTGATGGCAAAGTTGCGCGTCTGACCGGTACGACCAGTAAGTTTGGTGTGGAACTCGATTCTCTCGCTGACGTGATCTCTTTCGGTGTGGCTCCGGCAGTTCTGCTCTACGACTGGGCGTTGCGCCCCTTTGGTAAGTTGGGGTGGCTGGCGGCGTTTCTTTTTGTTATTTGCGGTGCCTTGCGTCTGGCGCGCTTTAATGTCCAGGTGACCACAGTCGAATCGCGGCGTTTTGTTGGCTTGCCGATTCCGGCTGCCGCCTGCATTGTAGCAACCTGTGTTCTGCTGTTTTATCAGCTCGGCGGTACCGGCACCATCCGCATGGTTTCGATGGTGCTGCTGGTGTTTATCCTGGCATTTCTCATGGTCAGTAATGTGCCCTATATCTCCTTCAAGGACCCGGAACTCTTTAAGCGTCAGCCCTTTCGGATGCTGGTTCTGTCAATCATGCTGTTGATCGTGATTATTGCCAAACCGGAAGTGATGTTGTTTCTGATCGGCATTATCTACCTCGCTTCGGGGCCGGTCGGTTATTACTATTCCCGGCGCAACAAGCATCAGCAGGATCCGCCTTCTTCAGTTGAATCTTGACGGTTGATGGATAAAAAAACGGATTAAGTCACAACCGGTTTATAAAACCTCTTGACTTGATAACCACTTTTAGGTTGAATCATACCATTAGAAATAATGGGAAAAGCGATGAAGAGGAGTAGTAGGCGTCTCATCCGTTCGTGAGAGCCGGTGGTGCTGAGAACCGGTACGGAAAAACGCTGAACTCGCCTTGGAGCTGCAGAGATGAAGGATCAGTAGTTTCTGCCGTGACCCTGCGTAAAGGGGATAACAAGGTCTGTCCGGCAGCAGCGACAGATAAATCAGGGTGGTACCGCGAAGCTTTCTAGCTCTCGCCCCTGTTGGTTACGGGGGGAGGGCTTTTTTTATATCTGCAGGATCAATGCTGACAAGGAGCACACAATGACACAGGCAGAGAGAATTATCATTTTTGATACAACCTTGCGCGATGGTGAACAGTCCCCCGGCGCGAGTATGAACATTGAAGAAAAGATCCGGATTGCCCAGCAACTCGAACGACTCAACGTTGATGTGATGGAGGCAGGGTTTCCGATTGCCTCTGATGGCGATTTTGAGGCAGTCAAAAAAGTTGCACAAACGGTAAAGAAAGCTCAAATAGCCGGACTTTCACGGGCCAATAATATGGATATTGATCGCGCCTGGGAGGCGCTCAAATACGCCGGTGACAGGGGACGGATTCACACTTTTATCGCCACCAGCGATATTCATATGCAGCACAAACTCAAGATGAATGAGCAGCAGGTTCTTGATACGGCAGTCGCTGCCGTTAAACGTGCTGCCGGCTATACCCCCAACGTTGAATTTTCGGCAGAAGACGCCGTGCGCACCCGCCTGCCATTTCTCGCCAAAATCATCAAGGCGGTCATTGAGGCTGGGGCGACCACTGTGAATATTCCGGACACGGTTGGTTATACTATTCCTTCGGAGTATTCGGAAATTATTCGCTACTTAAAGGAACAGGTCAGCAATATCGAGAAAGCCACTATTTCGGTTCACTGCCATAATGACCTCGGGCTGGCGGTCGCCAACTCCCTCGCCGCTGTGCAGGCCGGTGCGCGTCAGGTTGAATGTACCATCAACGGAATCGGCGAGCGGGCCGGTAACTGTTCACTGGAAGAGGTCGTGATGACCCTGAAGACCCGCCAGGATATCCTCCATTATCAGACTGATGTGGCTACCGAACAGATCACTCCGACCAGTAAGCTGTTGTCGAATATTACCGGTATTATGGTGCAGCCCAACAAGGCGATTGTCGGTGCCAATGCCTTTGCCCACGAGGCCGGCATCCACCAGCATGGGGTGTTGATGGAAAAAACGACCTATGAAATCATGACCCCGGAATCGGTAGGCTTGAATCAGAACAAATTGGTGCTTGGAAAACACTCCGGCCGTCACGCCTTTATTGATCGTCTCAAGCAGTTGGGACATGATCTGACCCGAGAGGAAATTGAAAAGGCTTTTGTCCGGTTCAAAACCCTCGCAGATATGAAAAAAGAGATATTTGACGAGGATCTTGATGCCATTGTTGCCGATGAGGTGTTACGCGTACCCGAAACCTTCGTTTTGCAGCAGATGAATGTCAGTTCCGGTTCATTTGCCGCGCCAACGGCAACGGTTGAGCTGGTGATTAATGGCAAGCCGAAAAAGACTGCGGTCATGGGCGATGGACCAGTTGATGCAACCTTCAAGGCAATCAAGAAATTGACCAAAAGTAATGCTCCACTTTTGAGCTTCTCGGTAGGTGCCATTACCGGTGGTACCGATGCTCAAGGTGAGTGCACTGTGCGTCTGCAGACTGAAGATGGACGTGAGGCGCTGGGGCAGGGGGCACATCCCGATATTATTGTTGCCAGTGCCAAAGCCTATCTGAATGCACTGAATAAAATGGCCAGTCACACCAAAAGGACCCACCCCGCTCTGTAGGGCGTGGCGGTCACTGATACAACAGGAGCGTCCATGGGTAAGACCTTAGCAGAAAAAATATTCGACAGTCATTTGCGTGATGAACCTTTCCCCGGAACCAAGGTGCTCAATATCGATCGGGTTCTGTGTCATGAAATCACGACCCCGGTTGCCATTGCTGATCTGGTCTGGCGTGATAAGGATCGGGTGTTTGACCGCACCCGGATCAAGGCGGTTATCGATCACGTCACCCCGGCCAAGGACAGCAAGACCGCAACCCAGGCCAAGATGTTGCGCGATTGGGCACGTCGTCATGACATTCCTGATTTCTTTGATATCGGCCACAATGGTGTCTGTCATGCCATTTTCCCGGAAAAAGGTTTTATTCATCCGGGACACACCGTCATCATGGGGGACAGTCACACCTGTACCCATGGCGCCTTTGGTGCCTTTGCCGCCGGTGTCGGTACCACCGATTTAGAAGTCGGTATCCTCAAGGGAGTTTGTGCATTTCGTGAGCCGGCGACAATTCGTGTCAATCTTGACGGGGTTTTACCGACCGGAGTTTTCGCCAAAGATGTCATCCTCTACGTTATTTCCCGTCTGGGGGTGAATGGGGCAACCGATAAGGTTATCGAGTTCCGTGGCACGGTGGTTGATCAGATGAGCATGGAAGCACGCATGACTCTGTGCAATATGGCGATAGAAGCCGGGGGCACATCAGGGGTCTGCATGCCGGATCAGGTGACCGTTGATTATCTCTGGCCGTTCATTGAGAATGACTATGCCGGTAAAGAGGCTGCCCTGGCGGAGTTCAGTCAATGGTGCTCGGATGAGGATGCCCACTACGTCGAGGTGTTGAATATCGATGTGTCGACCCTTGAGCCGCAGGTTACCTACGGCTATAAACCCGACTGTGTTAAGCCGGTCAGCGAAATGGCTGGAACCCCTGTCGATCAGGTTTATATCGGTACCTGTACCAATGGGCGGATTGAGGATTTGCGTCAGGCCGCCGAGGTATTGCGCGGTCGTCAGGTCGCGCCAACGGTGCGCGGGATCGTGTCCCCGGCGACCCCGAAAATATTCAATGATGCGCTGGCCGAAGGGATCATTCAGGTGTTTATGGATGCCGGCTTCTGCGTGACCAACCCGACCTGTGGTGCGTGTCTGGGGATGAGTAACGGCGTGCTGGCAGAAGGGGAGGTCTGTGCCTCTACCAGTAATCGCAACTTTAATGGTCGTATGGGGAAAGGTGGTATGGTTCATCTGATGAGCCCGGCCACGGCCGCGGCCACAGCCATCACCGGCGTTATTACTGATGCCGGAACCCTTTAGATCGGCAGGAGATTATCTGATGCAGAAAGAATTTGGTGGTCGCGCTATCGTGCTTGACCGTTCTGATATTAATACCGATGAAATTATCCCGGCAAAATACCTGACCGAGGTCACCAAGGAAGCGCTCAAGCCGTATCTGTTGGAAGATCTCAAGCTGGAGGGATTTGACTCCAACGGAGATACTCTGGCGCATGCCAGGGTTGTTATTGCGCGCGAAAATTTTGGCTGTGGCTCATCGCGCGAACATGCGCCCTGGGTTTTCGAGGTGAATGGCATACATACGATTATTGCCGAAAGTTACGCGCGCATCTTCCGCCAGAATATGTTTAATTGCGGGATGCTGGCCATCGAGCTGCCTAAGGCGGCCATTGATGCCCTGATTGCTCAGGCTTCAACAGGGCAACTGCATGTGGCTGTTGATCTGGAAGGTCAAAAGTTGAAGGCTACTGCCGGTGATCAAAGGTTAAGTTATGATTTTGCCATCAGCTCTTTTGATAAGGCCCTGGTAGAAGCTGGCGGCTGGGTTGAATTTGCTGACGCCCGCTATTGAGAATGTCTGAAAAAAATACACAACAAAAAAGCCGACGCCCATTAGCCAGGTGTCGGCTTTTTTGTTGGTCCAGGGCGCTGCATTCGCGCCGACTACCGATCAGTTGATCGGAGCCGAATTGTCTTCAATCAGCTTGAGCAGGTCGTCGACCGGGCGATAACCGGCGTGAATCTGGCCATTAGGCAGAATCAGTGTCGGTGTGCCGGTGATCTGCAGCGATTGAGCTATTTCCTGATTTTTGCGCAGGGCATCTGTGTCGCAGTCTGGTTCAGGCAGGGCCGTCCCGGCAAAGGCTTGCTCTAATTGCTCCATCGACTTGTTGCAGATGATGGTTTGCGAGACGCGTTGTGAGTTCGGTTGCATGGGTAGCAGGACAATCTGGAAAAGCAGATCAGGCTCTTTTTCAAGGGCCTGGTACAGCACGGTATGCAGCTGGCTACAGTAGGGGCACAGGGGGTCGGTGAAAACAATCACCTGCTGTTGCGCTTCTGGGTTGCCGAGGGGCAGGGCATTATCCAGGGGAATCGCCGACACATCGACCGGGTTGAGTCGCCGGAACAGGTCTTCTGTGAGGTTACGGCGCTGTTTCAGGTCAATGACATTGCCGGAAAACATGTAGGTGCCGGTGGCATCAAGATAAAGAGGAATGTTCCTGCCCTGCATTTTTACGCTGACCAGATACAGGCCGGGGATTTCGGAAGGAGAGACCGCCAGAACTTCCCCCTCGATCTCCTTAAGAGCTTCGCTAGCGGCTTCTTTGGTGAGGGTGGCCGGTGCTGCAGTTACCAGGGTGGCCATGCCGGTCAATAGGACTAGTGTCAACATTGTTAAGATGAGTTTGCGCACGGTGTTGCTCTCCTGACGTGGTAAAAGGTTATTTGTTGGATTCTATGTCGACGGAATATAGCACGATCCTCCTGCGCTTGTCAGTCCTTGCGGTGCAGGGCTGATCAGGAGAAATAATTTGACAAATCAGCGCCCCCTTTTTATAGTCCCAGCGACTTCGATGCCCTTAATTCTGAGGGCTTTTTTATTGATGCAAGAATAAATCAGGAGACAAGAACAATGGCAAAAATTTTTAAGGTTGCAGTGTTGCCGGGTGATGGTATCGGCCCTGAGGTGATGACAGCGGCACTGAAGGTACTTGATGCGGTTGAACAACGCTATGATGTCCGTTTTGAGCGGACGCTTGCCAATGTCGGCGGCGCCGGTATCGATCTGGAAGGTAAAGCGTTGCCTGAGACGACAGTTGCTATTTGTCAGGCTGCTGATGCGATTCTGTTCGGTAGTGTCGGCGGCCCTAAGTGGGAATCCCTGCCCCCTAACGAGCAACCCGAGCGCGCCGCACTGCTCCCGTTGCGCAAAATTTTCGGGCTTTTCTGCAATCTGCGCCCGGCGATTATTTTTCCGGCCTTGACCGGAGCTTCCAGTCTGAAGCAGGAAATTATTGAGGGTGGTTTCAATCTGCTGGTCGTGCGTGAACTGACCGGTGGTATTTATTTTGCCGAGCCCAAGGGAATTGAAGGAGAGGGCCCTGCACGTACCGGTTTTGATACGATGAAATATTCTGAGGCCGAGGTCGAGAGGATTTCCCATGTCGCCTTCGCTGCAGCCCGCAAGCGCGATAAAAAAGTCTGCTCCATTGACAAGGCTAATGTTCTGTCAACCTCGGTGGTCTGGCGCGAGGTGGTTGAACGGATCGGCAAGGAATATCCTGATGTCGAACTGAGCCACATGTATGTAGATAATGCCGCTATGCAACTGGTGCGCTGGCCAAAGCAGTTTGATGTGATGCTGTGCGGCAATATGTTCGGTGACATTATTTCCGATGAAGCAGCGATGCTGACCGGTTCGTTGGGGATGCTGCCCTCTGCTTCCTTGTCCGAAGGGTCTTTCGGTATGTATGAACCTTCCGGCGGCAGTGCGCCGGATATCGCCGGTCAGGGAATTGCCAATCCGATTGCGCAGATTCTGTCGGCGTCGATGATGTTGCGTTATTCCTTTGCCATGATCGACGCGGCCGATGCGATTGACGCTGCGGTGGAAAAGGTTCTGAACGACGGCTACCGGACTGCCGATATTTATCAGGGCCATCCTGGTGAAAAGAAAGTCGACACCGAGACCATCGGAGACGCTATCGTCGCCGCCATCGGTTGAGATTGCTTATCTGTCCAACGCAGGGTCGGGGGTCCTATGCCAAGGGACGCTTTTCGCCGTCCATGGCGACAGACACCCTTGTCACAGGACCCCCGACCCTGCGTCAAGGATGGAGCTGAATAGTTATAGAATTGTAAGGAACCCGGGCTGATGCCGGAAAAAATCAAGCTTACTATCGCCTATGACGGCAGTGCTTACGTCGGCTGGCAATTACAGCCCAATGGAGTCTCGATCCAGCAGTGTGTTGAACAAGCGTTATTGCAATTGTCTGGTGAGCAGATTCGGATCCATTCCTCCGGGCGCACTGATTCCGGGGTTCATGCCCGCGGCATGGTTTGTCACTTTATCAGCGAACGGGTGTTGCCCCTGACCGCCTGGCGCGAAGGGTTGAATCGATTTCTGCCGCAAGACATTGCCGTGCGCGCGGCAGAAAAAGTGGCTGACGATTTTCATGCACGCTATTCTGCCACTGGTAAACATTACCGTTATACCCTGTTGCGCGACTCTGTACGCTCTCCTCTGGAGCGGCGCACAAGTTGGCGGATTAAGGCACCTCTCGATCTCGAGGTGATGAGGTTGGCCTGCACAGCGTTGACGGGTGTGCATGATTTTACGGCGTTTCGCAGCTCTGCCTGTAGCTCGCTGGTGACCCAAAAAGAAGTATATACCATCAGCCTGACCGAAGCCGATGCGCTGATTTTTGTTGACGTTCATGGTAGCGGTTTTTTACGTCACATGGTACGGATGATGGTGGGTACCCTGGTTGAGATTGGACGTGGTCGCCGTTCTGTTGAAAACTTGGAGTTGATGCTGGCTGAACCCGCTTACGCTCTTGCGGCGATCACGGCGCCACCCCAGGGGTTGTGTCTGATGTCTGTCGATTATGGCACCCGTTCGCCGGTTTAACAAAGGATGGACGAAAATTAGCTTGACAGGGGTGTTTTACTCGGATAAATTTACCGCTTTGTGAGCCCTAAAAACCTTTTAATAGTCAGATGTTCAGAGAGGAACGCGATGAGTACTGCAATCGCTAAAGAGCAGGATATCAATAGAGCCTGGTATGTCGTTGATCTGGAAGACGTTGTTCTGGGTCGCGCTGCTACTGAAATAGCCCGTGTTTTGCGTGGTAAACATAAGCCGATCTATACACCCAGTGTTGATACCGGCGATTTCGTTATTGTCTTAAACGCCGACAAGATCAAGTTGACCGGCAATAAATGGGCGGACAAAAAATATTACCGTCACACTGGTTACCCAGGCGGTATCAGAGAAATCAATGCCGAAAAACTGCTTGCCAAAAAGCCGGAAATGTTGGTTCAGGCTGCGGTTAAAGGGATGTTGCCGAAAAATAAATTGGGTCGTAAAATGTTCACTAAGATGAAAGTCTATAGCGGCAACGAACACCCCCACACGGCACAGCAACCCAAAGAATTGAAGATCGCATCAAGGGAGAATAGCTAAGATGGCAGAGCTGAAGTATTATGCAACCGGTAAAAGAAAAACCTCCATTGCCCGGGTCTGGTTAACTCCAGGTAGCGGTGTTATCACTGTCAACAAGCGTCCGCTGGATGTGTTTTTCGGTCGCGAAACATCCAAGATGGTTATTCGTCAGCCATTGGAACTGACAGATAACCTTGGTAAGTTTGATGTTTCTGTCAATGTTGTCGGTGGCGGCATTTCCGGTCAGGCCGGCGCCATCAAGCATGGTATTACCAAGGCGCTGCTTGAGGTTAACCCGGAGTTGCGCGGGCTTTTGAAAAAGGCCGGTTTTATTACCCGTGACAGTCGCATTAAAGAACGCAAAAAATACGGCCGTGCTGCTGCTCGCCGGAGCTTCCAGTTCTCCAAACGTTAATCAAGTTTTTTGCTTTTATCCTTATTGTCAACACAAAGGGAAGCCCGCTTTAAGGGTTTCCCTTTTTTGTTGAGGCTGGCAGTTTGTCCTTGTTTTAGCGTAAGATGGACCATGTTGAGACCATGCTGGTTTTGTATAGGCGGCTTTAAGGATGACGGCACGCATCTGCCATGCAGGATCAGTAGTGATTTTTCTGTCTTCGCCTATCGATGGAGTGTGACATGGTAAAAGTTGCTGTTGCCGGTGCCAGCGGTTATACCGGAGTTGAGTTGCTACGGTTGCTGATCGGTCATCCGCAAGTTGAAATATGTGCGGTTACCTCGCGCCAGCACGAAGGAGTGCCCGTCAATAAAGTTTTTCCATCACTGAACGGTTTTTGTGACCTCGTCTGTGAGCCGCTGGACGTCGCTGCCATTGCCGAGAAGGTTGATCTGGTTTTTACCGCTCTGCCGCATAAATCAGCAATGGATGTCGTGCCCGGATTTCTGGCTGCCGGTTGTCGGGTCATTGATCTGTCTGCCGATTACCGTCTTAACGATCAAGCCACCTATGAACACTGGTATCAGTCCCATACCAGCCCGGAATTGTTTTCAGAGGCGATCTATGGTTTACCTGAACGCTACCGTGAACAGATAAAAAAGGCGCGGCTTGTCGCTAATCCGGGTTGCTATCCAACCAGTGTTGTTCTCGCTCTGATGCCACTGCTTGAACATCAATTGATTGATGCCCGCAGTTTGATCATCGACAGCAAATCCGGCACGAGCGGTGCCGGTCGTGGTCTTAAGGAAGGGTCGTTGTTTTGCGAGGTTAATGAGGGTTTTAAGGCATATGGTGTCGGCAGTCACCGTCACACCCCGGAAATAGAACAGGAGCTCAGTCAGTTGGCGGGATTTGAGGTGTCCATCAACTTTACTCCGCATCTGTTGCCGGTTAATCGTGGCATCCTCTCGACCTGCTATGCGTCGCTGCTCAAGGTCCAGTCGACGGCCGAACTGTTGATCTTTTATCAGCAGCGTTACGCCGATGAACCTTTTGTCAGGATTCTGCCGGATGGAGAATTGCCTAATATTGCCCATGTGCGCGGCACCAATTTCTGTGATATCGGTCTGGTTGCTGATTCACGTACCGGCCGGGTGATTGTGGTTTCTGTCATTGACAATCTGGTCAAAGGAGCTGCGGGGCAGGCGCTGCATAATATGAATCTGATGTATGGGTTTAACCAGGCGCAGGGGTTGGGAATCGTTCCGACCTTCCCGTGAAAAGGGGGGCGTTGTTCTTATTTGTAAGTTTTTTTAATCAGGTGCTGTCATGTTGGATCCGGGACAACAAATTGCTGACTGCAAGGTAATCCGTCAACTGGCGCAGTATGATTCGCGTCTGGAATACCTGGTCACGACCGTCGCGGGTGAACAAAAGCTGGTGCAATTTAGTGGTTCGCCGAACTGGAGTCGGGCTCAGCGACAAGCCTTTCATGACCAGATCAAAGCCCTCTGCGCACTGGATATTTATGCTGTGGGCGCGCCGCTGCGGATGATCGAACAGAAAAACGAACTTTTTTGCCTTTATCCCCTTCCGCCCGGTGAACCGCTGCAGAATATCCTGATCGATGAACGCTCTGTCCGGTCAGCGCTGGAAATGATTCACGCACTCGCCAAGCTGCTCGAACCGGCTCATCAGCAGCAGCTGTTTCATGGTGCCCTGTCGCCCTATAGTGTCAATCTGGATAAAAATCAGCCCTTTCTGGCTGATTTTGCTCTGGCTTCCCTGGTTGTTTTTGACTATCACACGGCAGTTGAAACAGAGTATGCCAGCCCGGAACAGATACGTGGAGAGCCACCCGGAACAGCAGCAGACGTTTACAGCCTCGGCTGTTTGTTTTACGCATTATTGATGGGGCGCCCGCCTTTTTTAGGTGCTGACGCGTTTACCGTTGGGATGCAGCATCTTAATGACAGTTTTCCGGATTTACCTGAAGGACTGGCCTTCTGTGCCGAATTGTTAGCGAAGATGACGGTAAAGTCTGCTTCAGAGCGCTTGTCTATTGTCGAGGTCAGGGCACATTGTGAAGAATTGCTCAGCCTTGATGTCCTTGATCAAATACCCAATCGGGTTGATAGTCCTCCAGCTGCTGCTGATGAAGAGCTCAGGATACAACAAGATACGATGGCGATGGTGGCCCGTATTGAGGATCAGTTGCGCGATATTGAAGAGAAGGCGGCAGATACCGCTACAACCCAAAAACCGACGGATGAGGAAGTTTCTCTTTCCCCACCAGCGACGCCAGGAACGAATGTGACGTCGCCGCGGCGATTTTTGTCTTTATTGGTTGGACTGATCATCGGGTTTTGCCTGGGGGCCCTTTTTTTTGATTTCTTTCTGGTTCGTCCCGATGGTGCGCCGTCACCAACAGTCTTTACTGTTGAAACTGTGGATCCCGATTATACGAATAGTATCCAGTTGTGGCTTGAGGGTGATCTGCAGGGGGCCGAGCGTGAATTGAAGCAGTTGTTGGCCAATTTTCCTGATCATCCCCAGATCCATAATAACCTGGCAGCTGTCGCTGCTGTTCGTGGTGATATTGAATCTGCACGTGTGTAGATGGAGCAGGCGATGGACCTTGATGCCCAGACCGCAATTATTTATCAAAACCTGGGATCGGTCTATGCTGAATTAGCACGGGATTCTTATGGCCGTGCGCTGCAGTTTGACTATGAGCAGATACCATTACAATTGGACATCTTCACCAACCAGGGGGTTGCCTCCTCGCCATCCGGGTCTGTTACTGTCATCGCCGAGGTTGATCCGGCAGCGGATGAAGGCGATGCTGCACGGGATGAAGCTGAATTTTCTGTGCCGCTTTCCGCAGCGTCCCGGTCTGATGAATCTGGTGCTATGATTCCAAACATTGCCCAGGCTCCTGCTGGGGCTGACAGCGTTAACGCGCAGCCAGCAGAGCCTCCGGTTGTTTTGAATCAAGAGTCTGAAGATGGTAGCAACGCTACTGTTGAGCCACAACAGGATCCGCTCGCTGAGCAAGTCGCTCCTGCAGTGGCTGCTACCGCTGCAGCAGTTCCTGCGCCGGAAGACCCACTGCAATTTCTGGAGCGTTGGGCTGCTGCCTGGTCGGCGCAGGAGGTTGAAGAGTATCTGGCTTTTTATAGTGACGATTTTGTCCCCAGCGGTGGGCTCAATTATGATGAGTGGGAAAGTCAACGCCGCGAGCGTTTGCAGCGTCCGGAAGAAATCCTGGTGACCCTGAGAGATGTTGATATCCGCCGTGAAGCTGATGATTTTCTTCAGCTTGAGGTCGTCCAGGAATATCGCAGCGAACGCTATTCCGACCTTACCCGCAAGCTGTTTGATCTCCGTCATCAGGACGGTAGTTGGAAAATTGAGCGTGAACGCTCTCTGGAGCTGATTTATCGATGATTCGCCTGGCTGTTACTGCTGTTGTTTTTATTTTGTTGATCACTGCGACCGTGGTTCGTGTGGTTGCTCTGTGGCCGCAACCCCTTCCTGAAGTTGCGCAACCGCAGCCGCGACTTGATGTTGTTATTACCAGGTCTGAGCCGCGGCCGGTTCAGCGGCCAGCGGGATTGCTTGAGCATCTACAGAGGGGTGGGCATGATGATGCAGACAGTCACTATGAAACATTGCTGCTGCAAGGATTGTTACTGTTTCAAGGTGGTCATGTTGACCAGGCGATCACCCGGATCGAATTGCTGACCGGGTTAGCTCCGCGCTTTGAACTTGCCCATCTGGTACTTGGCGACTTGTTGCTGGCACGCTTTACCCCGCTACAATCCATCGGTGGCGCAGCACCAGAGATTGCCGGCCATCACTACCATCAGCGTCTGGAGGAGTTGCGCAGCGAAGCGCGGGCTCGTCTGCATGGCTATTTGTCGCGGCTGAATGATCATCAGAGTCCGCGGGCATTGATTGCCTTGGGGGAAAAAACTCCCTATGCCCTGGTGATTGATAAAAGTAAAAACCGCCTCTATGTGTTCCGTAATCAGGGGGAGGGTTTGCCGCCAAAGCTTGTTGATGATTTCTATATTGTTCTCGGACAACAGGTAGGTGACAAAATGGTCGAAGGGGATCTTAAAACCCCGACCGGAACCTATTTTGTTACCAGCTATATTGACGCTGAAAAGCTTCCACCCCTGTACGGTAGTGGTGCTTTTCCGATTAATTATCCCAACGAATACGATCGCCACCGAAATAAAAGCGGTTTCGGTATCTGGCTGCATGGTACCGATCGCTCGTTGTTCAGCCGTCCGCCACTCGACAGTGAAGGCTGCGTCGTGTTGACCAATGAAGAGTTTGAGCACATTCGTCAGTACGTGGAGCTTGGCCAGACCCCGGTGGTCATCACGGAGGGACTTGAGTGGCTGCCTCATGATGACTGGCAGATGCAGAAAAAGGACATTAAAGGGTTTATTGAGGAGTGGCGCCAGCAATGGGAAGAAGGTGATCTGCAGGCGTATCTGAATATGTATGCAGAGGATTTCTGGTCAACCCGGCACGATTATCGGAGCTGGAGCCGTTATAAACAACAGGTGTTTTCATCCAAGACCTATCAGCAGATTGCCTTAAGTGACTTGTCATTGTACGAATATCCACGGAACGACCATGAGCCGGCGATGATTGTTGCCAACTTTGTTCAGCACTATCGTTCCAATAACTTTAACGGCGATATGCGTAAACGCCTGTATCTGGTTAAACAGCAGAATCAGTGGCGAGTGCTCTATGAAGGGGGCCAATGACGACCTTGTCGCTGCAGGTTTGTTGCATTACCTTGCCCCCCAACCTGGTGGAAAAAAAGTACCGTGTGGATCGCCACCCCTTCCCCATTGCAGGGGCAAAAAAATCATCCAACCATAGCCCGGTCGGTTCCGCGAAAGCGATTGACAACAGGGGGCAACTATGATTTTCTAAGCCGCTATTTGAACGCTTCTGGATTGGTTTGATGTGGTTATCTGATTTTGATTTTACCCTGCCGGAGGAATTGATCGCTCAGGCGCCTGCTGTTCGCCGCGATGCTTCGCGGCTGCTGTCTGTTGAGCGCCAGACAGGTGCCATTACTTCTCGACAATTTGTCGATATTGTTGATAATTTTTGCCCAGGAGATGTGCTGGTTATCAATGATACCCAGGTTATTCCGGCGCGGTTGTTCGGGAACAAGGCGAGTGGTGGTCAAGTTGAAGTGCTCTTGGTGCGCCGCAGTCCGGAATCTGCCACAGGGAAAGACTGGTTGTGCATGACCAGAAGTTCCAAGCCCCTGGCTGTTGGTACACATCTGATCTTTGATGAACGTTTGTCCGCCGAAGTGTTGCAAGCCGGAGATGACTACCTGCGGTGCATCCGTTTTGATTGTCAGGATGATTTCTGGAGGATCATTGACGAGATCGGGCATTTGCCCCTTCCTCCTTACATCAAGCGCGCCGACACGCTGACTGACCGTTCACGCTACCAGACTGTTTTTGCCCGGGAAAGGGGCGCAGTGGCAGCTCCAACAGCAGGGCTGCATTTTACTGCAGAGATTCTTGATCAGATTCGCGCAAAAGGGGTAGAAATCTGTAATTTGACCCTGCACGTCGGACCCGGTACGTTTTTGCCGGTACGGGTTGAGGATGTTAGCCAACATAAGATGCACGCGGAATATTATTCCATTCCAGCGGCGACTGCACAAACCATCAATCAGGCGCGTATTCGCGGTGGCCGGGTTTTTGCGGTAGGGACTACTGTCACCCGGGCGCTTGAAACAGCAGCCAGTGACATTGGGCTGCTTAAAGCCGGGGACGGTGACAGCGAGATTTTTATTGTCCCCGGTTATCGGTTCAAGGTTGTTGATGCGTTGATTACTAATTTCCATCTGCCCAAGTCAACGCTGTTGATGCTGGTCAGTGCTTTTGCCGGACGTGAACTGATGCTGCGTGCCTATGACCAGGCGGTAAGTGAAAAATACCGGTTTTTCAGTTACGGTGATTGCATGTTGATCTTATGATAGTAACGAACGCAAGATGATCGCTGATTTTCGCTTTGACCTGCTGGCGCTGGATCAGGCAACCCAGGCTCGACGCGGGCGGATTCAGACCCCGCGTGGCAGCATCGAGACCCCGATCTTTATGCCCGTCGGCACGCAAGGAACGGTCAAGGGCATGCTCCCGGAGGCGCTCAAAGAGATAGGCGCGCAGATTATTCTCGCCAACACCTATCATCTTTACTTGCGTCCCGGCCATGATCTGGTTAAACAACTCGGTGGCTTGCACCGTTTCATGAATTGGGATCGGCCGATTCTCACCGATAGCGGTGGTTTTCAGGTTTTCAGTCTTGGTGAGTTGCGTAAAATCACCGAAGAGGGGGCCCGGTTCCAGTCACATCTGGATGGCAGTCACCATGAGTTGACGCCGGAATTGTCCATGGACATTCAACTGGCACTGGGTTCCGACATCATCATGGTGTTTGATGAATGTATCCCGCATCCGGCCGAGCGTTCGTATGTTCTGGCTTCTACTGAACGTTCAGCGCGCTGGGCGAAACGGTGCCGCGCTGTGGTTCCACCCGGGTCAGCGGCAGCTCTGTTCGGTATTGTTCAGGGCGGAATGGACCTGGAGCTGCGTCAGCGCAGTGTCGAGCACTTGCTTGAGATCGGCTTTGAAGGTTACGCGTTAGGTGGTCTGTCGGTCGGCGAAGAGACCGCATTGATGTATGACATGATGGAATACAGTCTGCCGATGTTGCCGGCAACCGCACCGCGTTATGTGATGGGCGTTGGGACCCCGGAAAATCTGATTGAAGGGGTCGCGCGCGGTTGTGATATGTTTGATTGTGTGATGCCGACCCGCAATGCGCGTAACGGGTTTCTTTTTACTCGCTTTGGCAAGATCGTCATCAAGCAGGCGCGTTACCGTGATGATGCCGGCCCGCTTGATCCTGATTGTGACTGTTACGTCTGCCGGAACTATAGCCGC
>Ga0102934_1001297_pt1 | contig 17444 bp, 7 predicted proteins | sample SalPonR2_A_D1_MG_FD_78175 | JGI IMG/M metagenome (GOLD analysis project Ga0102934, IMG submission 78175) | Salt pond soil microbial communities from South San Francisco under conditions of wetland restoration - Salt Pond MetaG R2_A_D1_MG | ecosystem: Environmental > Aquatic > Marine > Intertidal... | reverse complement strand
CCCCCCCCCTTCACCCCCTCCCCCCCCTTCCCCCCCTCCCCACCCTCCTCCGCCCCCAAAGAAGTCAGCGCCATGGGTCGTGCCTTCTCCTTCGTCTTCACCTCGTCCACTTCGGCCTTCAAAGTAGTCGCACACAGCGTTCGTCAAAAATGAGCTACTTTTGCCAAAAATCGGGCGCCACAACGTGCTGTAGAAAAAAGACAAAACGGGCACGGAGGACAGGAGCTCGTGGAGTGACCAATGATCGACGTGATGAGAGATGCGCATCGAGCCCGTGCTGGTCTCTGGGGCCTCGCTCTCGGTCTCCAAGGTCAAGATTGTGATGGTGTGCAGAGAGAAGGCACACAGGGACGGCAAGCCCCGGGGGAAGTATTTTATCTGCCAGTCAATGACTAGATGATTCCCTCCACGGGTGACACTGCGAGTCTTGATTTCTGCCCTGGAGAAAAGCCCACGCAAAGCACGGAACTGGCCCACGCAAGCCTTCGTATCGTGAGTGACCGTGACCAGGGGATCGATGAAGGATGCGGTTTCGGGCACGTAATGCTTTCCAAACACCGCCTTCACATCTCCCGTTAGATCGTACAATGACTTCACCGCTGTGTACAATACGGTCGCATCATTCATGCTCTCCTTGGAAACAGTCCTTGAGTGAGGGGGGCGGGAATGCGGCCGTGAGGGGGAGACAGGGATTAGCGTAGGCAACCCTGCCGAAGAGGGAGCGTACGGCATTTTTATTCACGTGCCACGTTCTGATGTATTCCAGTCGTGCGGCCTGCAAATTTGTCGAATTTAGCATACCGCGGAATTAAAAAGAGTGAGCGTACGTCCAGGAATCGATGCATGGCGTAGATCGCACATTACTGTCACTCAGAGGATGCTGCTTTATTTTTATGCCCAGACTCTCGAAGACATCGCTTGCTAGATCACGATCGCCCCAAAAATTCCTGAAAATTAATACACTCCATCCTCCTCTTATCATGTCGCGGTCTCTAACGCTGCCACGACAAGATTTACCCTCCTGTTCTCTTTTCTCCAAGCGACTGGCCATCAAAATCGGGAGTAGCTCCTTTTTTGAACGTGTGCAAATAGCTTTCGGCCGCTCTTCTTCATATAATCTTCATTTTTATCTCCCTTGCTTCAGAGGTTTTTGGTCTTCTCATCAAGTGTCTGTGGTACATGCCATATGTCCACTCCGACAAGAAGCAGCTTCGGGTGGATTGGAAATCTCTTGTCTGCTAACAGGATCCTACATACTGGCATCTTCGCATCTTCTTTTCCGCAATCATGATGCTCGCCAAGCCTGCCAGCGGCACGAGTAAATCATTAGGGAAGATTTTGAACAAGCACCCCACCAAGCGTCATGGGGGGCTAGCCTTTAGTCAGGGCTCGGGATTCGTCCCATCGGTGGTCGCCGGTCCCAATGACGCGAGCACCGGGACGGTGGATTGCCTTATGCCGACTGTTGAGCAATTTGTCCGGGCAAGGGACTATGCGGGGGCCTTGGCCATCTTGGACTTCACGCGCCGTATGGAAAGGGTCGACGGAGGCTCGACACTAGAGTATTTGCTATGGCGGGCGTACTGCGCTTTCCATATGGGAGAGTACGAGCAGGCATTGCATACGTATGAAGGCATCCTTCGCGGGGAGCACTGGGCGTCGGACGGAGAGGGAAGGGACTTGAAAGACAAGAAAACTCAGAGTCCAAACAAAGGCCACTCGCAATGCACGGACGGCACGGCAGAAGTAGCAGGCCCTAAGGCAGACACGTCTCTCCCGGAAGTTCATTTGTTTCGGGCATGCTGTCACTACTACATGCAGCAGTACGAAGAAGCCGAGCGCGCCGCCATGCATGGCCCGTTGGAGGAAGGTGGACTGCGCACCCGTCTTCTCTTCCACATCGCCCACAAGCAAGGGAACGAGACGAAGCTCCTGCACTTACATCACCAGCTCAGCGACGGCGTGGAGGACCAGCTCTCTCTGGCTGCCATCCACTACCTCCGCTCCCACTTCCAAGAGGCCGTCGAGGTCTACAAGCGGCTCCTCCTCGAGCACAGGGACGACGTGGCCCTGAACGTGTACGTGGCGCTGTGCTACTACAAGATGGACCATTACGACGTGGTCATGGAGATCCTGGCGGCCTACCTCCAGGCGCACCCGGGGTCCTTGGTGGCCCTCAATCTGAAAGCATGCACCACCTACCGGGTCTACAACGGAAAGGCTGCCGAGGCGGAGCTCCAAAAGGGGCTTGGGGAGGCATATGGCGTGGACTTGCAGGAGCACGCATTGCTGAGGCATAATTTGGTGGTATTCAGGGGCGGGGAAGGGGCTCTTCGGGTCCTTCCCCCCCTGGTCGACGTGATCCCCGAGGCTCGCCTGAACCTGGTCATCTACTACCTGCGGCACAACGGCACGGAGGAGGCCTTCGAGCTGATGCGACATTTGGAGCCCAGCAACCCCCAAGAGTACATCCTGAAGGGGATCGTCAACGCCGGGCGGGGCCTGGCGCTCGGCTCTCGCGAACACTTGAAGACGGCGCAGCAGCTGTTTCAGCTCGTGGGTGCCTCGGCCAGCGAATGCGACACGATCCCCGGGCGGCAGAGCATGGCCTCCTGCTTCTTTTTGCTCAAGAATTTCGAGGACGTGAACACTTACCTCTCCTCCATTCGGACCTACATGGGCGCGGACGATGACTTCCATTGGAACTACGGCATTTCCCTGGCCGCCGTGGGAGACTATCAGGCGGCCGAAGAGTCCCTCTTTGCTGTCCGTAACGAAGAATACAAAGCCGAGCCCGCTTTTCTGGCTTGGCTGTGTCGATGCTGTATTATGAACGGCAACCCGCATTACGCCTGGGAGCTTTATCTGCAGGCCGACGCGACGGCGGGGGCCGCAGCGACTTTTGCACTTTTGCAGCTTGTGGCCAATGACTGCTATCGGATGGGCCACTTTTTACTGGCGGCCAAGGCCTTCCACGTGCTGGAGCGCTTGGACCCCGACGATCCTGAGTATTGGGAGGGGAAACGCGGGGCGTGCGCTGGAGTCCTACAGCTCTGCTTGGCGGGGACGTTGCCCAAGGAGGAGCTACAGGAAGCGATGATTTTGCTCCGGGAGGGAAACGTGAACAACCCCCAGGCGGAATACATGCTGAGGGTCATGAAGAAATACGCTATGGAGTGAAGCCCCGGGGGAAAGAGGAGGCACCGGAGGCGCATGTGATTATAAACATGTACATTCAACAAACCAAGAAATAGAGGAAATATATTTGGAAGAATTCAGCTTTACCACGAAGAATGTTGCTTCCTCTTGGCGCATCAGTGGGGGCACTTCATCCGTGCACTTGCGGCCACCGCCTCAAGCTTGATCTCCTGTAGCGCAGGGCTGCCTCTATATAGGACGGTGAATAGCCCTTTAAAAGCAACAGCGATTACTGCGAATGCGGGCGCTTAGAGCCGCTTGACTGTATCGCTTTTTGTCTTTCTGGTTGTTTTTCATCGACCTGGAGGGGCCCGAAATGCGGTCTTCGAGGGCTAACCAGACACAGGGCGTTGGCCATTGATATTTCGCTCCCCCCTTCCCCTCCATGTAGCCATTACCACACAATACAAAGCTCCCCCGACTCTTACTGGCATGCTTGTACAGATTTTGTCAGCCGCTACTTGTAGTTATCGATCATTGGAGGTAGTTGACTGGAAAGACCACTTGATACGAATACCAACAAAACACAATACCCGCCGCATCCTCCGCCTTCCTACAACTATGCTTGGTTCAACACGTTGGCAAACTTATTACGCGCTATTCAGGGTTAGCTGGCAATCTCTCTAGCCCCAGAGGTCCCTCCCCAGCTCCTCGCCGGGCGGGAGATGATGAAAACGTGCCAGGGAGCGGAGGAAGAATCACAGCCCGTGCTCCGACTCGCAACAACTGCCAAACAAGGCACATCCGCCCTTCCTCCCTCGCGCTTTGGCACTCATTTGACATCAATGCACCCTGCTTACGCGCGTGGAAACCGGTGACCCCACCAGGTCTTGTGGCAGCATGCATTGCCTCTGATCTTCCCGTTTGACCTCCGAAACCAGAGCTTTTCCGCTGACCTCACGCACGCCCGTCGCATTTGTCCTCTTTCTATACCCACCCAGGCGCGCTGTCCCGCTCCACGCCACTGAGTGTCAAATAGTGGTTTCGAATCCTGTTGTCATGTCGACTCCGGCTGATAAAGAAGTCCAGGTACGTGGTTGCGTAGGAGAGGAAGGCATCTGTGGTTTGGATCCAGTGGTCTTAGGACCACGATACTAGATGCCGTGTATGTAAACCGAAAGGGCAATTTTTCATTCTGTCTTCATCAACATGCATCAACCTGCAGCGGAAGAAAGCGTACAAGAAAGGCATTGACTCGGACGATGCACGTCGACGTCGAGAAGAAACGCAAATCCAAATCCGAAAGAACAAGCGGGAGGAGTCACTAAACCAACGCCGACGCACGGATGACTTGGGAAACGCACTCGGTGTAAACAATGCGGGCGCGGGGGGGGGAAGCGCGGCTTTAGATATGGCTCAGCGCCTGAAAGAAGTGCCAGCCATGGTTGCGGGGGTGTCATCGATGGATCCGGCCGTGCAATTAGAAGCCACCACGCAGTTTCGCAAACTGCTGTCCATAGAGAAGAATCCACCGATTCAACACGTCATAAATGCAGGAGTAGTGCCGCGGCTTGTGGAATTCTTGCAGCGGCAGGAGAATCCCCCCTTGCAATTTGAAGCGGCCTGGGCCTTGACCAACATTGCCTCTGGGACCTCAGAGCACACCAAAGTAGTGATCTCTGAGGGCGCCGTACCCATCTTCGTCCAGCTTTTGAGCTCTCCCAATGACGACGTCCGCGAACAGGCGGTCTGGGCCCTTGGGAACATAGCGGGCGACTCGCCCCAATGCAGAGACCTGGTGTTGGGGCAGCACGCCTTGCTCCCCCTCCTCCAGCAGCTGCATGTGAATTCCAAGCTAACCATGCTTCGAAACGCGACCTGGACTCTGTCCAACTTTTGTCGAGGAAAGCCCCAGCCTGACTTCGAGGTGGTCAAGGCGGCGCTTCCCACCCTGGCGCAGCTTATCTACTCTCCCGATGAGGAGGTGCTGACCGATGCCTGCTGGGCCCTGTCCTACCTCTCGGACGGCCCGAACGAGAAGATCCAGGCCGTGATCGAAGCCGGGGTCTGCAAGCGCTTGATTGAGCTCCTCATGCACCCCTCGTACACCATCCAAACGCCCGCGCTCAGGACGGTGGGCAACATCGTGACGGGAGACGACCTGCAAACGCAGATCATCATTGGCTACCATGCCCTGCCCTGCCTCCTCGCCTTGCTCAACCACATGAAGAAGACGATCAAGAAAGAGGCATGCTGGACCGTCTCCAACATCACGGCCGGCAACAAGGACCAGATCCAGGCTGTGATCGACCAGGGGATGATTCGCCCCTTGATCGGGCTTCTGGAAACAGCCGACTTCGATGTGAAGAAGGAGGCGGCCTGGGCGCTTTCCAATGCCACCTCCGGTGGAACGGCGGAGCAGATCAAACATTTGGTGGAGCAAGGCTGCATCAAGCCGCTCTGTGACCTGCTGGTGACCGACGACAACAAGATCATCTCCGTGGCGCTTGAGGGCTTGGAGAACATCTTGAAGGTCGGAGAGCGGGAAAACAAAATGGTTGGTGCGGAGTACAATGAAATGGCCGCCCTGGTTGCTGAGCTGGGTGGATTGCAGAAGCTGGAGGAGCTTCAGAACCATTCTTCGGAGCAACTGTACGAAAAGTCGGTGAGCCTGATTGAACGGTTCTTTGGAGTGGAGGAAGAGGCAGTGGAGGGAGGGGTTGCATCGCAGGCACCGCAACCGAATGGCACTTTCTCCTTCTCGACGGGGGAGATGGGTGGAGGACCGGGCGCCGGTGGAGGTGTGGGCGGCGGTGTCCAGCCACCCGGCAGCTTTAATTTCAACATGGGTTAGGGTTGGAAAGGGAGAAGAGCGAGATGGCGGAGTGGGGAGGTGCAGTGTGGAGGAAGCCACACAAAGGTGAAGGGTGCTAGTGGGCGCATGAGTTGCATGTTAGGAAGGCCGCACGTGACCTCGAGTGGAACCAGCTGGTGGGTCCTTGGGTGAAGAGGCATGCAGCCCACACCATGCCCGCCGGCTCGGTGCGATAGACGTGGTCACAAGCTTGTGTAAAATGGCTGGTGTGTTGATTCTGCGGCGCGATCTCTGGTCGCCTCCAGGTGCTTCTCGGAAGAAGAGGTCTTTGGTCTAGCTTACACCCTTTCATATCCTCCCGTTGTTGCCTCTCCCGAAGCCGAAAAACAATGGAGAATTCTATACATCAGTATCGGGATGCTCTATCAAATTTCACGCATCAGTTCTTGTCGTCGAATGCTTTTTTCTTTCTGTTTTGGACTCCAGTTTTATGCAGTTGTCTTGCACTTCTGTACGGCGGGTGTAGGCGGCTCCTCCCTTTTTTCTTTTCAAGGTGTGACCCGATCGCAGGCAGCACAAGCGGGCGTGCTTTCAAGCATTTGCTCTCCATGCAGACCTTTCTGTGACCACCACTAACCCCGTTTCCCGTATTTTACCTAGGCTCCACATTCAGCATTTCGCAAGCATTAAGTTTTCTTGTCCGCGAGCACTTTTCTCTGTACCACCTCCCTTCTTGCTCCGTTTCTTCTCGGCACCCTCCTCCCCGACGTTGCCAATTTCCTTCGAGACTGCTTTAGAGCCCGAGACCGCCGACACAGATGTCGCTTTGTTGAATTGAGCTTGCTTGCTCTTGAGCGCGGGGCCGTTGCCGAGGGTGCGGGTCACCGTCGAAACGCCGTCCACAAAACGTGTCCGAAAGATAACGTTGGCGTTGTTGAACATGCCCTCCTTCAACGATACGACGATGAATTGCGAGTGAGAGAAATGGGTGCGGAGCATGGCCCCAATATTTTGCGTGTGCGACAAGTCCAAGGCGGCGTCCACCTCGTCCAAAATGTACATGGGCGCGGGCTTAAAAAGCAGCAGGGATAATATGAGAGAGAGGGCCAACAAAGAACGTTGTCCTCCGCTCAGCTCTGTCAAGGTCTCTTTCCAGACACTCCCAAATGCGACCTTTACCTCCAGGCCTTCCAACACAGAGCCTTCTTCCACCGGATCCAGCTTCGCGTTCGTTCCCGGCAAAAGGGTTGAGAATATAGAGCCGAAATCTCGATTGACCTTGACCCATGTCGTCTGCAGCGCCTCATTCTTCTTCACCTCCAGCTCTTCTATCACGCTCATCATTTTTATCTTGTCATTGTCGATCACTTGGAGCTTCTTGCCCAGCTCTTCATACTCGGCCTCCACCTTCTCTATCATGGCCATCACCTTTTTGTTGATGTTTTTCGCCAAAGTCGCCTGCTCTTCCTGTAGCTTCCCCAGCAGATGATGAGCTTTGGCGGGTTTCCGGGCTTCAAAATCGTAGTCCGTATGGGGCCGTCCAAAGAATTGCTTCTCCGTCTCCACCCACGGATGTTTCTCCAGGAGCGCGCTTAGGGCGCGTCGAACCGCTGTTTTGTCCTTTTGGAACCGACCGATTTTGTTTTCAAGCTTTTTGCTTTCGATTTCTGACGCTGAGATTTCTTTCTCGGCCTTGGTTTTCTCAGACTCCAGCTTGTGAATCTGCTTGTCGCACACAGCCACTTGTTGCTTTGCTTCGGCCAACGTATGCTTCGCTGTTTCGTACGCCTCGCGCTTTCCCTTCAATTCTGTATCCATGGCCTCCACTTCCGATTTCAATTTCGACAAACCCTCCCTGGATGCAGTCAGCTGGGCTGCGACGCTTGAATCCTCCCCCTCGAGCTCTTTCACTTCCAACTCAAGCTTCTTCCGGCGATGTTCCGCTGTGTTGACTTCGGTGGCCGCGGCCTCCTGTGCCTTCTTGGCCTTTTTCAAATCATTCTCCAAACCCTTCAACTTTTCCTCCCTTTTCTTCCGCAAACCTGCCTCCTGCTGCTGCAACGTCTTGTGTCGAGCTGCCGCTTCGACCGCTTTGGCCTTGGCCGCCGCCACTGCGGCTTTCGACTCTGCAAGCTCTTTTTCTTGCTTCTCCACCTGTGTTGCGTACATCCCGTGCACACTCTGCGAAACCCGCTCTTCCAACAAGCGAAGCTCATACTCCTTCATCTCCAGAGCCGCCGTCAACTTGCCCCTCTCTTTATCGGCGGAGCCCTGCTTGGCCAGAGCGCTTTCCAGCTCCTTGACGCGGGCCTCGAGGGAAGATAGCTCCGCGGTAGCCCCCTTTAGTTCCTGGAGTTTTCCCAAGATAGAGTTCCCGATTGGCTTGGACCCCCCCGTCAAAGTGCCAGATGGGTCGAAGGAGTCCCCTGCCAGCGTGACGGTGCGCCGCCCAATCTCCTTGTTGAAAGTTAGTGACTTGGCCACGTCCAAGGTATCGCACACAAGGGTGCTGCCAAACACGTGCTCCATGGCGGCGCGCACTTCGGAATCGTAACCGACCAATTCCAGGGCCAGGCGCGCCGTTCCTCCCTGCCGCTCCGCCAATTGGGTGGCTTTCTTGAGACGCCCCGCCTCCACGACGTGTCGGGAGATTTTATTCAAGGGAATGATCGTCACGCGCCGCTTTAGCCCACCCTTCTGCAAGAGCAACTTGCCCGTCTGTTCGGTGTCGGTCACGACCTGGTAGAGCTTGCCCCCTGCCACGACCTCGATGGCCGTGGCTGCGGAGTGGTCCTTCAAATTCAAGAGCCGAGCCACCGTTCCTTTGACACGGGATCTGTCAAACCCCTTTTCAGGATCACGGTACTCAAACGCCAGCCTGCCTTCCACTTGCGCCGCCAGGGTCTCAATCTGGTCGCGCAACGCGTCCCGACGGGGTTCGATATCCTGTAGCTGGGCTCGGAGCTGGTCGGCGGCGGCTTCCTCCGACCCTAGGGCCTGCAGCTTACCACGCAAGTCCGCCACAGCGGATTTTAGGGCCTCCCTGTCCTTCTGGATCTTGACGCCTTCCTTCTCCGATTTTTTCAGCTCCTTCTTGGCCTCCACGATGGCTTTTTCCAAATGAGTGATCCGCAGGCCCAAGCGCTCTGCCTCCCCCTCCGCAGCATGGGCTGCCTGGCTGGAAGAAGCGATTTGGTCGGTCAAAGTGGCAGCGTCCTCCCTGTCGCCACCCTCTGAGGTTCCCGCACACATGGCCTGATAGGCATGGTCCATTTCCTGCAGAAACTTATCCTTCTCCAGGAGCACCGCCTGCGCTGCCGACACCGAGCTTTCGCACGCCTGAAGCTCTTTGACCTTCTCATTGAGCGCCCCGTGAGCATCCCCCACCTGCTGCTGCATGGCCTCCAACGCCTTCTCCTCCTTATCCAGGGTACTCTTCTTGTTCTTCCAATGCGTGTTTATCTTCACCAGCTCCTTGGAAAGTGATTCCTCCTTCGACTTTGCCTTTTCAAGCGCTTTGCCATAGTCTTTCTCCCGCAGGTCGTGGAGCTTGGCCGCCTCAGCACCTCGTTCTTGCACCGCCGCCTTCAGCGACTGGACAGTTTGTTTGAGCCGGTCCCGTTCAGTCTCCATACCCAAGAGCTCTTCTGCAGACCGGGACACCTCCTCGTGGTATTGTGTGTACTGATGCGCGACGCACAGCCTCTGGAGCTTCTCGATCTCTGTGTTGTTCTTCGACCACTGCAAATAGTGCTTGCGTTCTTTGCGGAGGCGTTCCAGGGTCGGCGTGATCTCATTCACCAACACCTTTTGAATCTCGGACATCTTGGCCGCCTTCTTTTCGATGGTCTTCAACGCGGCTTGCTTCTTGTTCTCGAACATGCGGGTCCCTGCCGCCTCCTCGATCATGCCCAGGATCTCGTGCGGCTTCATGTTCAATACCTTGGTGATCCGACCTTGCATGATTAAAAAGTGAGGGTTGTTCACATTTAGCTGGACCGAGTGGAACAGATTCTGAACCTGAGACGCCTGCACCGCGTGGCCGTTGATCAGATACTTGTTCTTGCCCCCTATCACCACCTGTCGGGTCACGGATATCCGGTCAAAGTGCTCATAGCCGACGGGACTGCTCTTTTTGTCCGCGTTATTAAAATTGATGGTAGCGGTAGCCTTGGTGACTCCTGCCTGCCCTTGCTTATACACGAGCTCTTGGAGGTTGCCAACTCGCACGTGCGAAAGGTTGGAGATGCCGAGCACGAAGCAGATTGAGTCGAGGATGTTGGATTTGCCGCTTCCATTCAGGCCCGTTATAGCATTAAAGCACGGGTCAAAGCCAGAGACGACGGTACGCGTCGCATAAGATTTAAATCCATCGATTATGACCTCTTCAATGTACATGCTTCCGAATCAATGACGGGCCAAGTTGGTGTCTTCTGACCAATGCAAAAGAACGAGCGGGAAGGGAAGCGAGAAAACGCTGCCCGGAAGCCTCGCCCCAGAAACGGCAAAAAGAGGAGTCCGGTGAACTTCGAAACTACGTGTGTATGAATGTGTAGATTTGGAGAAGTATTGATAAGCGCATCACATGTCAAGCACACGCGAAATGCTTGACAAAGCATACGCTCGCTTATATGACGCCGGCAACGGAAAGCGGCAGACAAACAAATGCTGAAAGATGGACGGTAAAAATGGAAAAGGACATATAAATGCTGCGATATACGAAGCAGAACTAGCTAAAGGTCAGCCACTTCTGTTGGGAGAAGGAATGCGCAATGCGTCTTCCACCGCATTCCTCCTTAACACGGGTACGCGGACTTGGCCTGGAAGCACACCGGAAGACACAATGGATTTTGTAAGACGGGGCACCTCGAGGCCGATCAGGACGTCCCCGACTTACTCCATCTCATCCACGGATTTCATGCGCGCTAAAAATCCCGCGTGGCAGGGATGATTGTGCCTGCATGTGGCATACAACCATGGCCTGGCCATCGCCCGAAATTCTTCCGCGAGCGTCATCGGAGTCGGCGAATGGCGGGGCAGCAGGACGAAAGGGAGGACAAGCGGCGTGAATTTCTGGAATTTGGACACCCAGGCGAGGCAATGGTCCATGTGATGTTACTATAGAGTATGAATTTTACCTTTTCCATCATTTTTTGAGTTTAGATCAGGTATTTATGAGACGTCTTACTGGTGTAAAGCGGCCGCACAGCGCCGGGGCTGCTGGGGCGCAAGACGACGGTGGCCGTAATGACACAAGACGGACATCCGCGCCACCTTTTTTTATGGGTGCTAACGACTCTGGCAGTAGTAGATTAAGCAGGCGCCATGGAGAGGACGGAATTCAGTTTGCTGAGTCCTCCTACACGACAACCGGAGCTGCAGCCCCCGCATTGGCAGCCTCAGCGGTAGCTGACGACGAGTCCCCTGCGATGGATAACACACAAGAGGTCATCTGGCAGGCCTCTCCGAAACGATATCGACCCATGCAACGACATTCTACTGGACTAGTACATAAAGAATTGAGTATTATCCAGGACATGCTGGCAAGCAAGGAAAACATAGATCAGACCCGCCTGTTCGAGCAGCAATCGGATCAGCACCATGCACATCAAAGACAGGATGAGTCCTTGGTACGATCCATTGATGTAAGCAATAATTGGAGCGATAAGAATGGTGACGACCTGAAGCAATCTCACAAGGATCAGGAGCATCCACTGCTACAGCAACAACCGCGTGCTTCTTTTTCTTCGTCATTGCTGCGAAATCTCTTATTCCGAAAGTCGCCCGCAATAAATCGCCACGCCTGCAAAACATCCACCGGCGACAGTATTATCGAAAAATCAAGCATGTCGAAATGCACCAAAAAGTCTCCTTCAATGCATAAACGGGAACAAGCTGAGACGGCGGGTGAAGAAAGTGTGGCAGAGGATATCGAAGGTTGTCTAAAGAATGGCCGTTGCCTTCCGTTTTCTGTCGGGAAGCGCTCAAAACCAGGGCTAGGCCAATCTTCGAGGCTCTCACTGATTCGTCCCCCGAAATTGAAGAATGAGAATCTGAGTGGGCTGGATATTGGGGCAGGAAAAGACGGTCTTTGGACAGAAAATGTCAACACTGACAGCAGCGGCTTGGGAGCGGCGTCCTCTGGAGTGGATGAGCTGGCTAGGTCCCTGAGGCCCGAACATTTCTCAAAAAATTGTCAACCCCACATTCAGCAGTCGTCTCCGTCCGCGGCTGGTCCACGTCGACCAAGGGACAAGGTATCACGGGACGGGCCCGCGTCGAGATCATGGGAGGTTATCCAGGATGGGACAATCCGCGACTGTGTCGGACCGATAAAAGGAGATGAGGCGACGGGCGGGCGCCGATTCTTGGACATCCTGGAGCAGATTGAGGAAAAGCTGAGCCAGGAAGAGGACGGTGGTGGAGAGATCCGGGCACATAAGGACAGCGGACCGAACTCGGCGCCCGTGGATGGAGAGAAGGATTCAGAGCGGGAATGTGTCGAGCGACAGGAAGAGGCAAAGCCGTGGGAGGAAGCAGATGATTCCAATCTGTGGACCGATAATGACTGGGCCCAGATCTTGCAGCTCACACAACAAGCAGCGCCTGCATCTTCTCCGCCATCGGCGCTTTGCCGATCCGTTTCCTCCCCCAAGAGGGAAGATGGAGCAGCAGCAGCCGAATCCACCGCTCCTGAGACCCCTATGGAGACAGCAGCAGCGGTACCTTTGTTCACTGCCACTCAAATCTTAGACCAGCCATCTCCTTCACCCTCCTGCGTGCAGGAGCATCCCCTTGAAATCCCAGCAGCCCCCCCCCAGCCCGGCGTTACCTCCCTCCCAACCCCCTCGCCCGCCGACGACGCCTATCCGGGGTTGGAGGAAGCAAAAGGCTACTCTCGCTATCGGGTTGAAGATGTGCAAGGTGGACCGCAAGGAGATGACAGCCTAGTCGTGGACGCTTTGCATTTGGCCTCGGGCCAGCGCGTAAATCTCCTCGTTGGGCCTCCCTGGAGCCTGGAATGCCCTCCACAACGAGGAAACTTGGTCCATATTATAAGCACAGACCCGCGTGAGACGGACTGTGACCAGCGTGGACGAAGAAAGGACGGGCTTTTGACCGTGGTAGATCGCACACGGAACCATCTGGTCCTACACCCTGACTTCTTGGTCTCCCCCTCCTCCGTCATCGCCGGCTTGCGATGCGACCGGCGGGCGGTCCTGCAATTTTCCATGTCCTCGTCCTCCGGGTCCAGTCCCGTGACCATGATGGGCAACCTCAAGCACAGCCTGATTCAAACCACCCTCCTGCTGCTCAACGAGCGTGACAGGTTGCTGCCCCGCCTCGCCGACGGTTCCATCGTCGAGGAGATTGAGCGGGTCGCGGATCACGTCATACAGCGTTTTCGTGTCCAGCTCTACGGCCTACGGGTGCCGGAAGCGGAGGCCAGACAGGAGCTTCTTGATTTGATTCGCCCTCTGGTGGAATGGGCTCGTCTGCTTTATCTTTCTTCGCCTCAAGATCGGCAGCACGCTGGGGGAACTGGCATCCCAGAGGTGCAAGTGCAACGCGTCCAGCATGTGGAGGAGAGCATCTGGTCGTCCACTTACGGGCTCAAAGGGAACATTGACGCCACGCTCGGCGCAGTGCCTCTAGGATCCGTCCGGCAACAGCAATTGCTGGAAGAGCATCGGCGTAATGACGGAGAACACGAACACCTGTTGCCCTTGGAACTGAAGAGCGGTTCCGCCATAAATGAAACCGAGCACCGGGGCCAGGTCATGCTCTATGGTCTCCTGCTCCAGGATCGGTACGGCCATGCCGGCCGCAGCAGAATGGCCTCAGCACGACAAAACGCGCGAGCCAGAGCAGGGGACTCGGGTTTGCTTGCCTACTTGAGAACAACCGGCGTAGAAACACGCACCGTGGCTGGGCGAGAGTCCGAAATCCGCCAATTGCTGATAGTGCGAAACCGCGTCGCCCAAGCGTGCATGCAAGCCGGGCAAAATCCTGAACGGCCCTTACCTCCGGTCTTGGCCCATCCAGGGGAGTGCTCCAAGTGTTTCCAGGTAGCGGAATGCATGGTCTACCACCAAGCCTTCGAAGATGGTACAGCGCAGAGCAGTGCCATCGGACAGCTTTTCGATGATTTGACCGGTCACCTCCAGGAAGATGATCGAGTATACCTCCGCAAGTGGGATCGGCTCATTGGCCTGGAAGCCAACGCCTCTGTTCGGGCCGGACGAGAATTGTGGCACCGTCGGGGGGCGGCCCAAGAGGAACGGACGAGTCGATGTTTCAGCGATATGGTGTGCAACAAGGCAAAGGCTCTTAAGGAAATGGATGGCCCCGCCTATCTGTATCGATTCGCCCGCCGAAATTGGGAAGATGCAGGTCGATCCGACCCAGCAGCCGGTGGTGCCAAGATGAAGGGTGGTGAGGACCCCCGTGTCCCACGCTCCTTGCACGAAATGGCAATCGCGGTAGGCGATCGCGTGCTTGTGAGTACCGAGAGCCTGGTCGTGGCTGGTGACAGCGCGGGACAAACGGAGTTGCTGCCTTTTCAGCACGTAAACTTGACAAGCGGTAATGTCAGCGCTATAAGCGAGATGGCGGTGGAGGTCGTTTGCTCTAAGGCAATTGCCGTCCCGGGATACCCGGACTTTTCGTTCGCTTCCACATCCATGTCTCAAGCGGGCAATAGACAGGCCGCCCATCACGTTTCCAGAGGCTTGGTTGTAGCCTACCAGGACGATTTCAGAGATGTGGGACTGCCGCAGCTGCCGGCATCCAAGGACGTTGTGGTGTTCAGGATAGACAAAGACAACACTTTAATGAATTTTACAACCATGCGCTCAAACATCATGAGTCTCTTTACTGGACCGGTAGAAAATGCCAAAAAGGGCACCGATGTACATGCACACAAGGAGCCTCGACCAAAAGGAGGACTACGCTTAGTCCCGACAGCAGGAGACGAAAAACGGCGTCGCCTCATCGTCCATCTGCAGCCTCCATCCTTCTCCCAAAAGCCCTGCCCCGTCCCCTTTGATGCGGTCACTTTACTGCGACAGCAAGGGAGTAGGGAGGTGAGAGGATGTGGGGAGAAACAGCTTCGAGAGGAGTTCTCACGGCTTAATCCGGACCAGCAACGGGCCGTTGAGAAAGTCTTGACAGCACAAGACATGGCTTTGCTCTTGGGGATGCCGGGGACTGGCAAGACCTGGACGATTGCCTTCGTCATCCGCGCTCTGGTGCTGACCGGTAAAAGTGTGCTCATCACGTCCTACACGCACACTGGCGTCGACACGGTGCTCCATAATTTGCGCGAACGTCAAGTACCCTTCATACGACTGGGTCGGGCCGCACAGGTCCAGTCCGCGTTGCACGACTCATTACTGGAGGCAAACGACGGGCTTGCTTCTATGGCCGCGCTCGACGCCAAGTTGGGTACGGCGCAGGTGGTGGCGACGACATGCCTAGGGGTCCGGCATGCCGCCCTTGCCTCGCGGCGCTTCGACGTCTGCATCGTGGACGAAGCAGGGCAGATCCTCGAGCCTGTTTGCCTTGGGCCCTTGCGCCTCGCCACCTCCTTCGTGCTGGTCGGCGATCACAACCAGTTGCCACCCCTGGTTGTTAGTCCTCTGGCAGCCGAGGACGGCATGGGCGAGAGTTTGTTCTCCCGCCTCTCTCAAGCCCATCCTCAGGCGGTCCAGTGTCTGACATTCCAGTATCGCATGAACGGTAATATCATGTCTGTCTGTAACTCCTTGGCCTACGCCAATCAGCTTCAGTGTGGCGATGACAGCGTAGCGAATGCCAAACTTGAGTTGCCTCGCTTTGATCGTCTACGTATTCTGCGGGCGGATGGCGCTTGCGAGGTCCAGATCGGCAAGACTGGATGGTTGGAAGAGTCCTTCGCCCCGCATCGGTCGGTTTTATTTCTGGACACGGATGGTATTAGCCTGAATCCACTCGAAGATGGGTTGGTCAAGGCAATGGTGAAGCAAGAGGACGCGCTGATCGACATCGTGAAGTTGCGGGGAAATGAAGGCTGTGTGGACGATCCCACGAGACGGCTCGGGGAAAGAATACAGAGCGAGGGGCAGCCGAGATGGAAGCACGACCAGATGTGTCCATCGAACCTGACAAACCCCACAGAGGCCCGGTTAGTCGCCCAACTAGTCACTGCCTTGGTCTTAGGTGGGGTGCCGGCGGAGAACGTCGCCGTCATCAGCCCCTTGCGTTCTCAGCTTAAGCTTTTGCGGAGGCGACTCCAGCACGTCAAAAATCTGGAAATCAATACGGTGGACAAGCTCCAAGGGATGGATCGGGACTGCATCATTATTTCCATGGTCCGCTCCAACGCGGAAGGAGTCGTAGGCCACCTCCTGCAGGATCGACGGCGGATTAATGTGGCGGTCTCGCGGGCCAGGAAAAAGCTTTTGATCGTTGGCTCTGTCACTACGCTTGGCAAAGCCTCCACTACGTGCGAACTGGTCGACCTTATGAAGGCGCGTGGATGGATTCTTTCATTGCCGCCCAAGGCGCACGAGCTCTATGATGAGCGGAACTTGGATGCGATCTCCCTTCTGACAGCAACAGAGTAAGCCACAACGAAAAAGTGACTTAACTAGAAGGCAAATGAACGATACTTTTTACCCAAAACGGCAAAACGTGTGAGAGGGTCCGTAACGCTACTCATTCGATGTCCTTGAATAATATTTGTATTTCTTGCTCATTTTGTATGACCAGACTAGTCCCTTGATGACCCTCAATTGTCTCTGTCTTGATTTCAAGCAGCTTTCGCTTAGCGAAATTCGCTTCAACCTGATCGCCGGTCAACGAGGACGTCTGTGTCCAGTAGCTTGATGAAGATGTCAGGATACAGGAGGAGGAAAATAAGAAACGTTCGTGGCATCCTCATCAAAATGGGCTGACATGACAAGGTGTGTCATCATCACAAATTTAATCACAAATTCTTATTCCGAAAGTGCCCGACGGCAAATTCATGGGTACCTTTTCGCCGGTTATTTTGTCTTCGACGAGCGGAGGACGTTCCTGTCTGGGCACGTACCCCGTGTCCCCTGGTTTAAGCCACAGCCCCTGGTCCGCTGGGTCCTGCCCCTTGCCCTCTGGCAGGTAATCTAGATGATTCTGGTTGGGATCCACGACCTGCTCTGCTGTGGTGTCGCCTCGCTCATCACGTGCATTCGATGAGGGTTCGGGACTGACGTCTTTCGCCTTGCTCGAAGTCGTCGCTTTCAGAAAGCGCCCTTGGCAGAGACCAGGCAATTTAAATGAGGCCAGGGCGCGGCACAGCAGCATAGTCAATTTCTGCTATGTATATGTAGGCATTTCGTTCATGTGTATCTAATAAAGCGACTCAAGACAGCCATGCAATCGCGGTGCATGGCACCACAGAACAACTTGTACGTTCCGGGGAGTGAAGAGGTCAGCTGTGCGCTTTGCAAGCCCTTACATGCCATATTGG
>Ga0102934_1001296_pt1 | contig 17444 bp, 19 predicted proteins | sample SalPonR2_A_D1_MG_FD_78175 | JGI IMG/M metagenome (GOLD analysis project Ga0102934, IMG submission 78175) | Salt pond soil microbial communities from South San Francisco under conditions of wetland restoration - Salt Pond MetaG R2_A_D1_MG | ecosystem: Environmental > Aquatic > Marine > Intertidal... | reverse complement strand
TACCCATCCCCTCCCCGCGGATGTAGCCCTTGGCGCCGTCCTCGTCGAAGGGATGCGACGTGGGGCCTTGGACCATGACGCCACAGGCTTGGAGGGAGAGGTGAAAGTCTTTCTCGTTCAAGTAGTTCAAACCCGTCACCAACGCGGTGTCGCAGTCTCCCTGCTGCAGAGAAGCCACGGCCATGGCAATGGCCACCAGAGAAGAGGAGCAGGCAGTCTCAAGGGTGACAGAGGGTCCGTAGGTGCCCAGGAAATAGGAGACTTGGTCGGCAAGGGAGGACATGATCTGGCCTCGGAGTAGGGTCTCGTCGGGGCCGTCACAAGCGGGTAAGAAAGCCGTATACGCGGCCACGAAGACACCAGTACGAGTTCGATAGATCTCGTGCAAGGGGATACCGGCGTCTTCAAGGCCTTGGAATACAGATTGCAGCACACCGAGCTGCTGCAAATGCATGTTGCGAGAGACTTTACCTTGGATGTTGAATAGGTGGGAGTCGTAGCAATTCAACTGTATCATTTGGAATGGAGAGACAAGAATCATGATGAGGATGTAAGTGGACTAGCGTACCTAAGATAAATGCATTGATAAAAGCGAGGCTCTCATTCCGTTCCCACGACACCCCGCCCTAGTAAACCACGCCGCATACCTCTTCCTCGGTAAAAACCATGGAGTACTTCGACCTCAATTTCCATGGATGGTTCATATCTGTGTCATCGATGTCCGAAGCATGGTAGCGCTGGGCTGCTACCGTGTCCACTGAGACCTGATTCTTAGCTCGTACGATCTCAAAGAACTTCTCTCGGTCGTGGATGTTGGCGGGCAAGACGATGCTGGCGCCGATGACCGCAATGGATTCATCTTTACGGGAGGACATATTCTCTGGGATTGTATAATAATACAAACATTTAGATACGCAGGTGACTCATAGCTCGTATGGAAAACCGGGCACAAATGCGGATAGCATGATACCTTCCTTTATCGAAGCAGGACATGACGGTCTTTCAAAGCATCATGAATGGCAGAGAATAAAAAGCCGTCATAAGAAGCATAGGAGACTTTATATATTACAACGTATTCATAAAAGCTCGAGGGATGCATATACGGAATTTACCTATTGAAGATCGAACCGAAGAACGGGAGGGAGTCCGCTTTTCGAGTTCCTCTTAAGCTTAAGAAGTAGCCGACTAAAAGATGTCGTCCTGTAGCAAATTGTGGAAACATCCGATATGTTATAAGAAATGAGTTGGAAGAAGTGAATGCTTTTATTTGAGAGCTGCTTGCTCGGTAGGGACGAGAGGATGCCACGAGGAACAGGATGCTTGCCCGCCTCAAAAGATGTCCTTGAGACGGAGTTGCACGTGACTGAACAGGTAGCAAATACTACAGACACGAGCAAGTTTGCGGAGTGAGTGTCACTCTGTCGACACATAATTGTGAAAATAACTTCCAAAGGTCTGAAAGTGTTACATGGGCCGTCCCCGCAGGGTTTATGAGTGAGACAACGAACAACCTCGAGGGATGCGAGCTACCGGCCCATCCATATCGTTCAAGCCTACGTCACAATTAAGACTTAGGGGGTGATGTGCGGCTAAGGGCTGCTAGTGAGGTAAATATCAGCATCTCTTACATTTTTGGACGTTTTGGATCTCACTACATGCGAAGGAATGGGATCAGGGGCTGCGTAAGAGGAAGTTCCCCGAGGGACGGCGACAAATGCAGTTGAGCCGCTCAGTGCTCCCGGGCCGTTGAGAGCCGTTAAAAATTCAAATTTCTTTGCTGCTTCCTCTTACGTACGACGCGTATCACGGCTTCGGCAAGTTGTAGAAACGGTGGGATGTGAAGTGTCTGTATATTTGACCAGGCCTTAAGATAACATCGTCTACGGAGCCTACTTTCGGATCATTTACGGCATTTGGAAAGAATTCAGTCTCTAAGCATACAGCAGCATGTTGTTGCCCATCTTCTTCGTCTAACCAGTTCGCGGTGTATACTTGAAGACCTGGCTGGGTACCGCGGACGTCCATGGCCCGTCCACTTTTAGGATCGACGAGAGTTGCCATAAAACGGGCGCGGGCACGAATCCAACTCTCCGGACTACCTTTTTCTTGCACCTCGTCCTCCGCATCCCTCATATGTTCTGACTTCTCTCGTGATGCTGCCCTGTCGTAGCCGTCCACGACAAAACAATGGTCAAAGCCTGGTTTCCCACCCCCGTCAATTTGTTGGATGCGATCGCCAAGGATAATCCCTTCTTCAGCGCGCAGGTCGAAAGGCGTTTGCAAGACGGGTTGAAAAACTCCTGTAGGGATCTGGTGCGGTCCGACCTCCAAAATGCTGGAGGCAGCCACACGAAGCTTATGGTCGTAGATCTACGACAAATTATAGTTATTTAATGAATGTCGAAACCCGGAAAGAGACAAGGGAAGCATATCAGAAGCATATCACTTAAGTGGGAAAAAGGGGAGGGATGGAGAAGGAGGATTGTGGATGGAAGAGAAGAGCGAGAAGAAGAATATTTCTGACACAAGAGGAAGAAGAAATGTCCCTGCATAAAAGCCAAGTCACCTTATTTTTCAGGTTCCCGCTTAGATTCCAATATGCGTGATTGCTCAAGGCTAAAGGCGTTGCTGCGTCTGTCTCGGCTTTCACGTCCATCTCCAAGACATCCTCGCCGGCCAAAAGGCTGTAGGTCACCTGCCTCAGACGAGAAATTGTTAAAATATATGTAGGTATTAAGTGTCGAAAATTAACCTCCAATACATAGATAAAGACCCGTTTAGAGATAAGGTAAACGACCGAGAAACCCTATAAATACTTTTTATGAAGCCCATTTTTTCAAAATCTCCTTCGAATATTTTTTTTGTGATATTATATCTTAAGACGCACCTGTATCGCCACGTTACCGGGATAACCCTCTTCACCGTCAGGGCTGTCCAGAGTGAAACACACGCCCACAGCAGAAGCCGAAGTAAAAGGGTAACCTTTCCATATCTTTTGGTCAAATCCTTCCTTTCCGCCGTGAAGATGATTTGGTGCATTGTTCTTGGCAAGTGTATAAACCTTGAGGGTGAAAATATAATGTATGGAAGACAAAATGCAAACAGAACATTCTATTAATGCAGCTCATCAATGTCGGCACAAATAAATGCGCATTGGCAATCAAGAAGCGCATGTCACGCAGTACGAAGGGGAAAATCGACGGCCGTTCTGTAGCCATAATCACTTGAAAAACAATATTTGAGCGCGTTGGTACAACTTATATCATTTCTCGCATCACTAACTCAATCGACGCACCTTTCCGTCCAGAGTGAATCTTCCATTCGCCACACGATTTGCCACCCGACCCACTGTTGACCCGAAATACATGTTTTTGTGGAGCAACTGGTCCAAAGAAGTGACATTCAGGGTCACTTCTTCAATTTTTCCATCACGGTCAGGAACTTGTACCGAGAACAGAGTGGCACCAAAATCAAGCAAGGAGACGTGGACGCGGCCATTCGAGCAGTCGTAACGGTGAACAGAAATACCATCAATACCGCCTTGCTTCCCAAAAAGAGATTCTGTGATTCCAAGACCGCCTGGTGCCCAATCACAGGACATAACGAAGTCTACCGGTGAGGTAAGGTTTGTGCACGGCCCTCCGGGAGTTCGATTGTAGGAGGTTAAACGACTCGTGAGACTGCAGAGGGCTGTTGTGACACCAAAAGACTCGTTAAGCTGCCGTAAGGCACAGATGAAGACATACCTTTCAAAGACATTCGAAACGAGAAAACTCAGCGGGCACATAGGCGTTTGTGCTCACTGCCACAGCGATCGGAAGAAAGGCGAGGGTTAAGCGAGGGAAACAGCTGCGGATGAAGCAATGGTTAGGGTAGATTTAGGTCTTCCAGGCGCTTTGCTCAAACCAGTGACTGTGGGCAACTACCCACATAGTATCCTGTACTGGCTTTTCTTCCGTTGCTTGCGCGATCCTTCGCATGGTGTCTCATGGCGAGGGTTTTCTGTAAAGACAAGTAAGCCGGCTGCCGGCGTGATCGAAGATACTACCACTCGGCGTCCTGCTCCAGCTTCAGACGCCTGCACATAATTTGGCAAAGCCGCAAAACATGGACTGATCAATGTAGAACCGCATACTTAGCGTCTCCTCTTGGGATTGCTGCCGACTTGGCATGATGTCCCACTTTGTGTCGCATCGTGAGATTCACCCTGACGTTCTCTCCCATCCCCATGACGGCATAGCAACTGTAGGAATGGGAAAGAAGGACAAGAAGGCAGCCGCGGCGGCGAATGGAGAGGCCGCAGCCGCAACCGGTCTACCATCCACAGAATTTATGATTAAACCCGAGACCGCGACGCCCAAATTGGATACGTCTACTTGGCCCCTACTCCTTAAAAATTATGACCAGCTGCATGTCCGAACGGCGCGATACACTCCCATCCCTATGGGGTCGTCGCCCCTCAAGCGGCCACTGAAAGAATATTTGCGATACGGTGTGATCAATTTGGACAAGCCTGCCAATCCGTCGTCGCACGAGGTGGTGGCGTGGATCAAGCGGATTCTGCGTGTGGAGAAGACCGGGCACTCCGGCACGTTGGATCCCAAGGTCACGGGTTGTTTGATCGTGTGCATAGACAGGGCCACGCGGTTGGTCAAAGCTCAACAGGGTGCAGGAAAGGAATACGTGGGCGTGGTTCGTTTGCACGGTGCCATCGAAGGGGAGAGCAAGCTGGTGCGTGCGGTTGAGACCCTGACCGGCGCTCTCTTCCAACGACCACCCCTTATCGCCGCAGTCAAACGGCAGCTCCGCATTCGGACAATCTACGAGAGCAAACTGTTAGAATACGACGAGAAGCGGCATTTGGGGGTGTTTTGGGTGAGCTGCGAGGCCGGAACGTACATACGGACGCTGTGTGTGCATCTGGGGTTGCTGGTGGGCACCGGGGGGCATATGCAGGAACTTCGACGGGTCAGATCGGGGGTTTTGACGGAGAACGACCATCTCATGACCATGCACGATGTGCTGGACGCTCAATATGCCTATGATACGTATAAGGATGAATCGTACCTTCGGCGGGCGGTCTTGCCCTTGGAAATCCTATTCGCGAATACGAAGCGGGTTGTGGTGAAGGACAGCGCGGTGAACGCCATATGTTACGGGGCCCGTCTAATGATACCTGGCCTGCTTCGCTTCGCGGACGGCATTGAGGTCAACGACGAGGTCGTGATGGTGACGACAAAGGGCGAGGCCATCGCCGTAGGCATCGCCCAGATGACCACAGCGGTCATGGCGACCTGCGACCATGGGATGGTAGCGAAGATCAAGCGGGTGGTGATGGAGCGGGACACCTATCCACGGCGGTGGGGGTTGGGCCCGGTGGCGACGAAGAAGAAAGGGCTGATGAAGGAAGGGAAGTTGGACAAGCATGGAAGACCGAACGCGGAAACGCCCCAAGACTACCTGGAAGCATTTGAGGGGAAAAATGGACCTGCGGCTCAATCGGGTGCGGGGGAAAGGGTGGAAAGCGGAGAAGCGAAGGAGGTGAAGAAGGAGAAAAAAAGTAAGAAGGAAAAGGCAGTTGCCGCGGAGGAGATGGTGGCTGCAACAAGCGGTGACGAAGGAAATGGCGGAGAGGCGAAAAAGAAGAAGAAGAAGAAGGAAAAGAAGCGGCCTGCTGAAGGAAGTGCCTCATCACCCGAGGCTGCGGAGAAGAAGAAGAAGAAAAAGAAGAGCAAGGGCGAGGAATGACAGGGGTATTTAAGACAAGAAAATTGTCATTGTGAGCGCGCGCAGATGCAGCAGTGACAGTTTACATGCAGACATGAAGCAGGAAACTTTTGTATGTCTGCCATTGATTGCGAGTGACAGGTTTCAAGGATGGTAGACGTATTGACATCTCCAGTCCGAGCCATGGCCAGAGGACCCAAAACGCACAAAATTGAGGTAACCCCCTTAGACTCAAGCAGGAAAGAAGAGGACGAGCACGAAAACATCTAAGGCATGAGTTACAGTAGCAACATGAGATGACAACACGATACTGATTGGTAGGCTTTCATAGCTGATAAGTTTCGATGATTACTTCGCTTGGGATTCGAAATTTTATTTCAGCTTATTCTACCGGGAAACGGCGGGCCATAGACGACAACGTCCGATGACGGCCGTGGTAAATGGCCGCACGCGCACTCCACGCTTTTTTTTCTTTACAAGAAAGGAAAAAATTGAAAGGGTTGAAGAGGAAAGTGGAAGCTGCACTCTGTATGCACACTGTCTGAGAGGATTTGACGCTACCGTGCTGTCTCCCGGTATCAGTCTTCGCGCTTCAGCTCCCCGTCTTGCAGAGACAGAAAAAAATATCAAGTCCCGAAAAAAACAAATGCACCTTCGCATGACTTGCGTGGCTTGTCTGCTTATAAACGTCTTTTGTCTCTCTCCGGACGAGTCTCATCATAGGCCGTCACGAGTTCTGTCGGTAGAAATATTGAACCAGAGTTGTCGGACATAACGACCCGAAAATTCGCTCTCGCGTGGAGGGTGAACCGTCGACGCATGACATGCGCGAACATGCGTGAATGGACACCCGCGTCATGACATGAAATACACGCCAAAATGCCCATGCCGAAAAAAGCCACTGAATTGGCTTAGACACGGGCATGTCGTGTTTATTCCTGGGGATTGTGGCATATTCGTGCCAGGTCTCGCTAGCCGATCATCTCACTGCTCAAATCTGCCGGCGCCGATAACTACGGAGAGCCCTCAGTGAAGATTTCAAAAATTCACCACCGTCTTACCACCGCTCCCGCATCAATACAGCTCCTTTCATGATATCTCCTACGGACCGGTCGAGGAAGAAACTCCGGCGGAGTTGCGACAGGTGTACATCCAAGAAGATTGTAAGTCAGTCGAAGGCGAAGGTCGCTCGGGTATTATGAAGGCCGTGTATGCCTCCCACTGCTCTTGAGTCTTGCCACATCCACCATCATTCCACATGAAAATGTCCACAGACCAGGCGACACCACTGATGATGTGGGGCTTGCGCTTCTAACATTCCTCTCACTTCTCGTCACTTCTTGCGTAGCGTTGCGACGGACTGGCAGCATGTCAGAACTGTGTCAAGCGAGGGTATGCTTGCCACTACTCTGAAAGAAGACGGACCGGCCCCAAAATACGTACGGCTGCCGACGACCACCCGGAATTGCAAGGACTCTCCTCAGCTGACGGCCTAATACCGTGGTCGAATGACAGGCCATCCTCCGCTTCAGGAAGCGAGCGAGCATCGAGAAGCGCCTCAACGGCAATCGACGATGGGCAGGTCAATCCAAAGTTGGATGATATTAGCACCAACAGCTGTACGCGTTCACTTGGGTCTGCCCCTTCGTACCCTGGCTCACTGGGAACACTCGAAAAGTCTTCGGTATCGCACATAGAAGACACCTTTGCCGGGATCCGTCTCCCTCATCCAATGAAGGACCCGCGCCTGCAGGGCTCCGTGTCCCCGTCCTGGCCCTTGCCTTCCCTCTCGTCTGCATACAGCGATGACGGGGTCAAAACCTTTCCAGGCTCGCCCATGGAGTTGAGGGAGCAGATTCTCTTGACGAACGAGGGGCAGCATTTTCCTATGCTGCAGCCATTGGCTTTCGACTCGTCTTTGCAATCCGAATCGACCGACGATAGCGCCCTAGACTCATTCGTGGGCGCCACCGAAGAGCACTTCCTGAGAATATTCTTGGCGGAGGTGAACGCCTTCTTGCCTATGGTGGACGAGGGACTTATGTTGGGCCGCCTGTCCCAAGTGCGCACTTACGGCCGGCGCGCCCTCCCCCCCGTAACGCCCGCCCCCCTGCTTCCAAGTATGCCTCCCGAGATTGCGGGCAACGTGTGCGCCGCACAGTTGGAGAACATCTACAATGCAACGGTGTGGGCGGGTATCGCTGTCGGTGCTCTCCTCTTGAATCTGACGGAGAGCGTGGAGAGGTACACCGGCCTGGCCTGGTCTTCCATGAAGGAGTGCTTTGACGCCTTACACCCGGCGACGGTCTCGGCAAATCTTGCCATGGCCCTTGTATACATGATGCACGGAGACTTCCTACGGTACCGTCGTTACATTTCGATGGCGGAGAGCATCGCTGTCGCCCTGGGCCCCAGCCTTTCGTGCGAATTGGAGGCTATCCTCCTTTATTTGCGGATCGGACACGACCCAAGTTGTAAGTAATCTCCATGTCTGCTTTCTTTCTCTTTCTATCGCCCTTTTCGTTTTCGGTAGGCAGGCGGAACCGCAGTCACTGCCGTGCATTTTGGTCCGAGTCGTCCTCACACTTTGTCCCCGCCTCGTTCCCCTCGTAGTACGCATCCTGGAAGCTCAATGGCAGGAGGTTTGCGCCGTGGATATGTCCTCCAAAAGCGCCCACATCCAAATGATCTACCTGCTCGCGCGCACAAAGCTACAGCTGCTCCGTAATCAATTGCGCGGAGAACTTCAGGGCATACCACGGCCCTTCAGGCCCGACCAGGTGGCGCCGGCATTGGAACATGCCGATCGCCTGCTCTACTTGAGCCCCGCGGCTTCCTCCGCTGGGGCCCTCTGCTACATAAGAGGCTTGCGGGGGATTGTATTGTTCGCTGGGACCAGGGGAAAGGCGGTGAAACTGGTTTTAGAGATGATGCAGCCCTTGCTGGAAGAAGCCGTCCGCTGCCCGGGCGTGGTGAGAATTTTCCCCAACTTCCATCACTTCCATGCCATGGCGGTATTTTCATACCTGGGCGGGGATAAGGAAATATACGAGTGGGCTCGACGCTTTACTGCGATTGCGTACGGAGATTGTGCGCCTGTGCCCCCATGGGGGATAAGTTTGGACAATTTGTGCAATCACCGCATCTGCGATACTGTTCTGAAGATAACTGCGGAGGAACGGCAACGATTACAGACCACTCAACATGGAAGATTCAGGGGCGCAAGAGACGATTTGCCCAGAAATGACGAGACAAGTAGTATTGATACCTCCTCGAGCGACTATCCGGGGTCGTCACTCTCCGGGCAGCAGGAGGAAGAGATGGAGAGGCTCTCTCCTCTTCTACCACCCTCACGAATTCAAGATGGCATATTTCAGCAAGAAGAGTCATTGCGTAATGAAGAGGTAATGAAACTGAATCGTTGGTAAACATGCATGGTAACTGTTAATCATAGCCTCACGAGAAGGGCCATTCCTCCATCACGACCAGGAGGGCCGATGGGTAGCACGAGGAGCGCGTGGTGGACCACCAAAAATGCACGTCCAGCCACCACGCCTATCGTCGGAGCGTAAGCAGAGCAGTCGTCGAGCTCACGAATTGTTCGAGAAAGCACAGGTTCACCATGATGCGGTGACATCGTCCGGAGAGCTGAGCGCAGAGGCGATCAATCATTTATTTCTTGAAGACTCGGCGCTCCTAGTCAACGGGAAGCTTTCTTCAAGACTGTGTGGAGCAGAGCGCTTGCCTTAAAATCTTGACACATGAGGGAACCCTAACAGTTCAAAAGGGAGTGTAACAGTTTGTACAACCATGCAGACATGACGATCAGGTCTTGATGATGATGTCTACATGGGGGGAAATAAACAGACCTGACTGTCAGGTCTTGATGATATCTACATGGGAAAAAAAAGTGCATGGAAAGCATGACTTTTAGAAGAGAACCATTAAATGTTTCACGAGGTGATAAATATGATTCTTGAAAAATGAACATAAAATACATAGTTTGGTAGGCGTTGAAAGTACTTTGCTGTCAGATGATTGCTTCGACAAGGTGTAAAAGGTCTTCTTAGTTGTTTGGCAGAGAAAGATCCCGCCCTACGAACTCTAATTGCTACAGTACCGTTACCATTTCCGTCTGCTCTAGCTATACGAGCATCTGCCGTGAGGAGGAAAATAGTTGTGACAAGGAAGATGATGCCGTTGACGAGCCGCTGTCGCCGACAGGCATAGAGGAGCATGCACTTCCACCCTGAGCATGAGAGAGATTCGAGGCCCCTCCAGAAGCCGCCCGGCCGAGACTCAGGCTTGCCCCTCCGGCGGCGCTTCCAATGCCTCCAAGGCTGAGAACAACGGTAGACGGGGACGCTGGGGCGGCGGAAGAATGCCTCCCTGCCATTCTTTTCCCACTTCCACTCTCTCGACCGCCGACGTTAATGCTGCTACTGCTTCGGTGTGCCTTTGCTTGACCACATCGGGTCCGGCACCGGCATGGCCCCCAAAGCAGCCCGACGCCACCGGGCGCCCCACCGCCTCCCCGTTTCAGACACGCACAGTCCTCCATTATCTGCCGCGTGGCTAGCTTGAAATCCTCTCGCACATCCATGGGCACACAGCTCGTCCACAAAGCCGACCAGATCGTGGACACGTGTCCCCCATCTCCTCCTACACTCGACCCCCGACCTAGCGCACCTCCCTCGTTCTGTTGGTAGGCATGCTGCCCTGCCGAGAAGCTAGGAACGGTTCCCTTTCCAGCCCCAGTCATCCCCCTCCGCATCTCCCCAGTGCCTGCGCTACCACTTTTCAGCAAAGATACGGTATCCGTAGGGCTCTCGTCCCCCACCAAGTTCAGAGGGCCACCTCCCTCCACCCCGCCCAAGCTCCTGTGAAGCGCCCCCTCCCCCTCCCAGAACGAGTCTTGGGCATCTGAACCAGGGTCTTTGTAATATGGAGGCTCGATTGGGGAGACAAAATCGGAGACGGGAAAAGCGAAAGTGAATGCGATCGCTGCCATGAACATCTCGGTGCAAATCAGTAGGTCCTGAATGGCCTTGGCCACCATCTCTGCCGAATGACTGTCGAGCTCTCCAATGGTCCCCTGGTGCACCATCAGTCCGATCAGAAGGGACTGCCACCAGGACGCGAAAACTACAGATTTGACGGAGAAGAATTTTCCGCAAGGGTTGATGGAAATCAGCTCTTTGTGGGTGGCATGGTAGAACAGGATCAGGATGTAGAGAGCCCAGGTCTGAGAAATGCAATTCGCCACAGTCATCCAGAAAAAGCCGCGCCGGACGGTATATTCTCCCTCTGCATAGAGGTCCAAGGATTCCAAGGCAAACGTTAAGACAAGAGTGGCTAGGCGCACGCCCAGATATTGCAGCACCCCTACCTTACACCGTTTCAGAAACTCCGCACCCATCGACCACGGAGGAAGGCAACAGAACGGGGCCATGTGCCGACCGAGGACTGCAGGCTTGGTTTCTAGTTTTCTGATAAGCTGTGCCTCGCTGCCCATGTAATTGATGAGATATTGCACGAACGCGTATATGACATAGGATTCGTACGCTTCCCGCACACATTGCGTGTACAGGCTTAAGCTCTGGTACCGGAGCGAGAACCAACTTTGAATCGCATACAACGGTACCATGGAGATCATTCGAATTACATGAGTTTGTTGCTTGGGCTCTACAAAGTTGGAGAGGTGCTGGAAGATTTGGAAGAGTGAAATGGGAACCGTCGCAATAACGAAAGCCCCACCGATGGTCCAGGCCATTTCATGCTTGTCCGTTGAGTTGGTGAGAACAAAATTGACTTGCTGCACAGCTAGGAATATGAAGCACACGTATGTTGATATCATGGCCAGACGGGACAAGGACTGCTGAAAGTTGAGCAAACGGGGGGGTCGCCCACTCACTCTCTTGATCTGAGAGTCTGCTACTTGACAGCAAAAGCAAGGCCTACTCCCACTCACGATTCCCTCCTCGCCCTGACTATCACAGTCGCTGTCCTCATCGCTCGCATCATAGTCTGTCTCTACGATGTCCCGCTTCATCATGGCTTCGCAAGCACGTTCCTCGCTCACTGGCAAAAAGAAATGCTGCTGCGCATCCAGGAGACGAGAATTTCGTGCCCACCGGCAAACCTGCCGGCGCTCCTCCGATTGTTGGCTAGAAAGCTGTGAGACACTTTTCCGTGTTGCTAAATGGTTGTACACGAGATTGTGAGAGTGTGGAGAACAAAGGCATGGGTACATGGGACTTACACAGGCAAAGACCTAGCCGTTACGACTTGAAACGCACTTTTCAAAAAAGGGTGCGGGGAGGTCAAGAGGATAGTGTCTGGCCAAAAGCAAACCTGAGCTGTGTAACATCGGAGCCAAAAATTATATGATGTTGTTGTCTACAACATAAGACAGCCCTATTTTTCATTTTACCGCCTCTTTTTCTTGCCACCACCGCTTTTTCCTCCTTTTCCCCCTCCACGCTGCGAGGAGGAACCGCCCTGGCCCCCCCGTCCTTGGACTTTCCGTCTCATCCTGTCGCTGATATCGTCTGCATCCATATTCTTATCGCGTCCACCACCTTCAGAGCGTACAATTACCCCTCTCTTCGGCTTGATAAGTTTGCCTTGAACCATGTCTTGAAGCCGGGCCTCCAAGGCCAGCACCTGTTCAGGCTGGGAGAAGAAGGAAACCACTCTCTTGGGTTAGTGATTCAATCCATCGACAACTCTCCATTCAGCAGTATAGTTTGAATGTTCGTGCGTTTTGGTTATCGACTCACCTCATATCCCAACAAAGCATCCACAAAATCCTCTGGATTGAAATCCCGCAAGTCATCAATCCCCTCGCCCACTCCAATGAGCTTCACAGGGACGCCCACGTCCCTCACGATGCTAACCACCACACCTCCCCTGGCCGTGCCGTCAAGTTTCGTGATGACCAACCCCGTGATTCCAACCTCTCGATTCCAGACCTTTGCCTGATCTACCCCATTCCTGCCCACGGCGCCGTCTAAGACGAGTAGGGTCTCATGCGGGCCACCAGGGATGCCGTCCGCGATGGTCCTTTTCAACTTCTTGAGCTCCTCGTTCAAGGCCACGTTATTTGAAAGCCGCCCAGATGTGTCCACAATCAGCACGTCGTAGTCTCCTTCGATCGCCTTACTGATAGCCTCTTCCAGCACGGGCGCGGGTTTCGTCTGCCCTTCCCCTGGCCGGTGGATGTCCACGCCGGCTCGCACCGTCCACTCCTCCAGCTGGTCGACAGCGGCGGCGCGAAAAGTGTCACAGGCGGCAACCAGCACACTCTGATTCGCTTCATTTTTGAGGCGGGAGGCGATCTTCCCGATCGTCGTCGTCTTGCCCATCCCGTTCGCACCGATGACGAAGAGGACACGAGGGTAGCTCTACGAGAGGGGGGTTTGTGCGAGAATGGAGGTTGACGGACTTGATGCGCCCCCATTCCTTCACACGAGAATTTTATATCCTTCTGTTCGGTTCTCTGCGGCAGGTCCCTGCTTTGCGCCACGATTCATCCAAGATAGACGTCCCTCCCTCCCTCCCTCCCTCTTTCCCTTCCTCCCTCCCGACAATACCTTTCCATTCCCCGCGGACGCTTCCTTTTTCAACTGCATACTCCTATCCTTGGCCGTCAACGCCTCGATCAAACGCAAACGGAGGACAGACTTGACGTCGTCAGGCTCGAGTTTCTCGGCCTTGGCGACCATGCGGAGGTCGTCGATGATTTCACCCGTCGTGGCCGCCCCTATGTCCGACATCATCAGCACTTCCTCCAGCTGCGAATGCGGAAAATAGAGAGACCGAAGCACAAGAGCATAGGATCAGCATTTTTAGACGGAGAGGGGTTGTCCTTTTCCTTTCTTTCCTCCCCAGCCCCACCTTATCCAAAGTCTTCGTGAGGCCCACATCCTCGCTCACACCAAAAATCACATCCAAGTCCCCCATCAGACGCTGCCTGCTCTTTGCTAAGCCTTCTTGAAGCTTCGCAAGGTTCTCAGCGTCGATTTCCTGTCGCTTTTTGACGTAGGAGGCTGTGTCGCCTAGAGCTTCCACAAACTTCCCCTCCTTTTGTGGTAGACAAAGAGGACAGATAGGGAGGAAGGGGCCGATAAGAGCAAGCAAAGGGGTGTTACTCTTAGAAAACATAGGTGCAGTGCGCGTCTGATTTAAGATTTTTATGAAAAGGAAAATAGAAGTGGGGGACCGTCGATGGGACGCACCGCAGTTTTAGTAGCGATGTTTTGTACTTGTTGTATTCCCTCTTCTGCCCGCTTTCGAATAAAATCGAATACCATCATGTGGCTTTCACCTTGCCTTCTGGATCGTGATGCCGTGGTGTAGATAGGACTGTCTACCTCGTCGATTGACGAGTAGAATGGCACACTTGACAACATTGAGTGGCAGGGGAAAGATTAATGATGGCTAAATAATTACCACAACAGAAAGTACGTACCCGACTCTGTATTTTCTTCCATCACCATAAGATCTTGGGCCTCCAACTCTTGGAGTAACGAATGCAGCTTGAGTCCATCCTGCCCAAGGCAGCATCAGGAGAGGTAGGAGGAGGAGGTGATACTGCAACATGATGTTGGCTCCAGATACCGTCAAAAGCGATCCAAGAGAAGAAAAGAAGCAAAGATCCCTGGTAAGACGATGGAGCACCCACAAAACGAGGCCAGGACTGAGTCATACTATCATTCACGAGCGGAAGCGCCACGTATAACACGTTCCCAGCCAGTACGTGGTCTAATACCTCTTTTTTTTACGGGGCCAGGGGGCGTGGGGTTGGGGCGTCATCTAACGGCTGAGCGAGCCGCCGTTTCCGTTGCTTCTGCGGCCGCCGGAGCTAGCTAGAAGGCCTAATTTAGGCCAGAGCAAGCCGGGCACCATCATTGTCGCACGCTTCCGTTCAAGCATATTATCAGAACTATGGAAATTATTTGTTAGTTGCATTATCTTCTATTTTGAGCATTTGATTCATTGATTATCTATACAGCGTCGCACGGTCGTGGCTCGCCCACCCGTCCTACACGAAAGGCCATGCAGGCAATGGTATCTCCACGTCCGGGAATCCATGTGCAAGAGCATACAATTGTCAAACCTATTGCCCCTGTTCACCAATTAGCACAATATAAGGTACGTTTTTAAGGTTTCGAATGGCTTTGGCCTTGGCTGACCGCGTCAAGGATAACGCTTGTTCTATCCTGTCATACCAGGAGCTGCACCAATATAGCCTGGAAAACTCTGACGAATTTTGGAGAAGAGAGGCTCATAAATATCTCAAGGTAATGTCACTGAAGGCTGCAACGATGTCCTGGCTCCGCGAGATCGAAGTAGTCATGTCCTTTTAAATGGGGGAGGGAGGATGAGGAGGTCTTTGGTATACTGAAGACCGAGCGCCCTCCCAGGAGATGTTTCGCAGCCGTCCTGTCTCAACTGTCTGAGCAATATTGGCTACGTGACTATTTTGTAATTCAGTCTCTGTCCCCCGCTCGCTTTTCTCTGACACCTCTCAGTGGTTCTCTGACTTTGACCGGGTCTCGCAAGGCTCCTTCATTGAGGGCGATGTGGCATGGTTTTTGAACGGGAAGTTGAACGCCTCCGTGTGCTGCATTGACCAGCATCTCCCGCATCGTCAGGATCAAGTAGCTATCCTGTGGGAAGGGGACGAGCCCGGGCATTGTCGGTCAATCACGTACAAAGAGCTCTACCGGGACGTATGCCGGCTGGCGAACGCCATGAAAGCCATGGGAGTGAGGAGGGGCGACGTCGTCATGCTATACCTGCCCATGGTTCCTGAGGTCGTGATGGCCATGCTTGCCTGTGCGAGGATCGGAGCGCCTCACTCGGTGGTTTTCGCGGGGTTCTCGGCGGAGGCTTTACGGGACCGCATCAACGATACCAATAGCAAGTGGGTCATGACCACCGACGAAGGAAAGCGGGGGGGGAAAACACTGCCCTTGAAGCAAATCGTGGACAAGGCCTTGAAGGAGGCGCCAAGCGTACAACATTGCTTTGTCTTCGAGCGGACAGGCGCGCCGGTGGACTGGGTGCCGGGGCGCGACGTGAAAATGTCCGAGGTGATGGCGCAACAGCGACCCTACTGCCCCGCAGAAACAATGGACAGCGAAGATCTTCTCTTCATCTTGTACACTTCCGGGTCCACGGGGAAGCCCAAGGGCGTGGCCCATACGACGGCGGGCTACCTGTTGTTCGCGGCCATGACCCACAAGACAGTCTTTGACTTGCAAGAGGGGGACGTGTACGCCTGCGTGGCAGATTGCGGGTGGATCACGGGGCATTCCTACATTGTCTACGGGCCCTTGGTCAACGGTGCCACCACCCTTCTCTTCGAATCGATCCCAACCTACCCGAACCACTGCCGGTACTGGGACCTGATCCAACGCCACAGGGTGACGCAGTTCTACACCGCGCCCACCGCCATCCGGGCCTTGATGCGGTACGGCACCGAGGACATCGCCTCCTTTGACCGGTCCAGCCTGCGGGTCCTGGGCTCCGTGGGAGAGCCCATCAATCCCGAGGCCTGGAAGTGGTACTTCGAGCACGTGGGGAACGCGCGGTGCACGATCGTCGACACCTGGTGGCAGACGGAGACGGGCGGGCACCTCGCCTCCCCCCTCCCCGGCGTCACCCCCATGAAACCGGGATCCTGCACGCTGCCTTTCTACGGGGTGGAGCTGGCCTTGATCGACCCAAGCACGGGGCAGGAGCTGGCGGGGAACGACGTGGAGGGCGTCCTCTGCGTGAAACGGCCCTGGCCCTCCATGACCCGGACCGTGTTCGGGGACCACGCCCGTTACTTGACCGTCTACATGCAGCCTTACAAAGGGTACTATTTCACGGGAGACGGCGCCCGGCGGGACGCGGACGGCTACTACTGGATCACGGGCCGCGTGGACGACGTGCTCAACACCTCCGGGCATCGGATCGGCACCGCGGAGGTGGAAAGCGCATTGGTCGGTCACGCCGCCGTTTCGGAGGCGGCCGTGGTGGGTTTTCCGCACGCGGTGAAGGGGGAAGGGATCTGCTGCTTTGTCACCCTGCGGGAGGGCGTCTTTGAGAGCCCGGCGCTAGAGAAGGAGTTGAAGCAGGCGGTCCGGGACGCGATCGGGGCCTTCGCCACGCCGGACATTGTCTGCCCCACCCCTTCCTTGCCCAAGACGCGCTCGGGAAAGATCATGCGCCGCGTGCTCCGGAAAATAGCCTCCGGAGAGTCGGACTCCCTGGGCGATGTGTCCACGCTCGCCGACCCCTCCGTGGTCCCCTACCTGATCACGGCCATCGCGCTCAAGGTGAAGACAGCCTGAGGGGAGGGCGGGGGGAGCAGGAAGGCTCGTTTTCACTGTTTGCAAGTCCGGATGTTGGGGAGGGGTCGGGAGGGGGGCCAGGCACGTGTGCGTACGACACAGGCAAGCGCGTGGTACATGGATGCGTGGGAGGGAGGGCGGGAGGTTGTGATTTGGCTGCTACACTGGAGGAGCGAGAATTTTAAAAATAATTATTGAGGACTGATGCCCAAAATGGTCGATTCCCTCACGCGTCCCTCGCTCTCGGCCGATACAGTCTTGCTTTAATGGGAATGGCCACCCCTTTTCACGGATTGACATCCTTCACTCATCGTCATGCGCTTCGCTCCATCTCCTCCTCCTCCTCCTCCTCCTCCTCCTCCTCCTCCT
>Ga0102934_1001294_pt1 | contig 17452 bp, 19 predicted proteins | sample SalPonR2_A_D1_MG_FD_78175 | JGI IMG/M metagenome (GOLD analysis project Ga0102934, IMG submission 78175) | Salt pond soil microbial communities from South San Francisco under conditions of wetland restoration - Salt Pond MetaG R2_A_D1_MG | ecosystem: Environmental > Aquatic > Marine > Intertidal... | reverse complement strand
CACTTATTTGGCTGCTTATGCTAATGAAGTAGTCTATTCTTTGGCCGGACAAAGCGGGATTTTTCACTATAAAGAAGGAAATTTAAACAAAAAAGTATCCGATATTTATATTAACGGTTTGGACTTGGGACAGAAAAATTTGGTTTTCACCTCCACAGAAGCCCAAGGTTCAAAAGTATATTATTATGATTTAAATTCCGATCGGCAAAAAATAATATCCGCTGTTGGCTTTGAAGCGGCTAATTTTGATAATAATATTGCTCTTGGTGGCAACAAGGTCATTTGGCAAAAAGGCGGGGAAAAAACCGATTTGGTTTATTACAATTTAACCACCGGACAAAGAAAAGTTTTAACCAGGGAAAGCCGACGCCGACTTTACCCCGGATTGAGTGAGAATTATGCGGTTTGGCAGACCTATAATCCGAAAGTGAATGATTATCAAGTGGCTTTTTATGATTTTGAAACTGAAAAAGTTAATGTTAATAGCAAAATAATTGGTTTTAATCCTGATGTTGATGAGCAAAAAATCGTTTTTCATGGTCGGAACAAGGCTCGGTACGATATTTATTTACTTGACCCGCAGAAACTAGTCATAAAAGAGCCAGCTGAACCGGTTGTGCCTGGAGAACCGGAAATTGTTTTTCCCGATGGATTGGTCACCGGTGATTTGATAAAATTGAAAAACAGTGAGGCAGTTTATTATCTTGGTGCTGACGGAAAAAAATATGTTTTTCCCAATGTTGCTTGTTATTTTACTTGGTATGAAGATTTTTTCAAGATTAAAACCGTAGAGTATGAAGATTTTTCCAAAATAAATATAGGCGGAAATGTCACTTATCGTCCGGGCGTTAAATTAATCAAATTAAAAAATGATAATAAGGTTTTTGCGGTTAGCCAAGGCGGAGTTCGTCGTTGGATTAGCACGCCCGATTTGGCAATTGAGATCTTTGGAGAAAGTTGGACCGATTTGGTGGAAGTAATTCCCAACAGCTTTTGGGTCAATTATACAGAGGGTGAGGTGATTAAACAGACCTCTGATTATGATTTAACAGTTGAAAAGCAAAAAGCGAAAAACATAAATCAAGATAAACAACTTTTATAACAATTTTCAAATATTATGCTTTGGTTTTGGATTGTCATTGTTTCACAATTTGCTAATGCGGGGGCTCAGCTTTTGGACAAACTGCTTTTGACCAAGAAATTTTCCAAACCCGCGGTTTTAACTTTTTATACCGCTTTGTGGAATCTTTTTGCTTTGGTTTTTATTTTTTTTGACTTTAATTGGTTTCCTGATCGAAATGTTTTAATTGTCAGTTTGATTTCAGGCGTGGCTTTTACTATAGCTTTACAGTTTTTTTACATGGGGATGAAAAAAGGTGAGGCTTCACATATTGCACCTTTGGTCGGTGGAGTGGTTCCGGTTGTCAGTTTTATAATTTCTTATTTTTGGTTGGATGAGGTTTTGACCGAAATGCAGATTTGGGCGGTTGTTTTATTGGTGATCGGTACTCTACTTATTTCGTTTGAAAAAAGTCGTCGTCATTCAGGTATACATATTGGAATGCTTTGGGCGGTTTTGGCCGGTGTGTTTTTTGCCATAGCTTATGTTTTGGCACGGTGGGCTTATTTGCAAGAAAGTTTTTCCACCGGTTTTGTCTGGGCCAGGATGGGATCGTTTATAGCGGTGTTGCCTTTTCTTTTCTCTTCTTCTTTACGCCGTTCCGTTTTTGGAAAAAATAAAAAATCAAAAAAGAAATTACGATCCGGTTTGGCTATTTTTGCTATAAATAAATCCTTGGCCGCTTTTTATTTTGTAGGCATGAATTTTGCCATGTCTTTGGCCAGCGCCACTTTGGTCAACGCTTTGGCCGGATTGCAATACGGGATTTTATTTTTTCTGATTTATTTTTTCAGTCAAAAAAAACCAAGTTTTTTTAAAGAATATTTTACCAAACATGAAATTAAACATCAGTTGGCGGCCATTATGTTTTTAATAATCGGTTTGGCTTTGCTTGTGCTTGATTAAATATGAATAAAATAAAATGCAAGAAAATAAAAATTATAATAATAAGTTTAGTAATTTTAACCGCTTTGATCGGTTCGGTTTTATCTTTATATTTTGCTGATTTCAGCCGATCGGATTTTAGTTTGGGCGTAAATTTTTCACGATCATATGCCGAGTATTTGGGATTGGATTGGCAAAAAACTTATCAAGAGATTCTAAATGATTTGCAACCGAAGAAAATAAGATTGGCCGCCCCTTGGAACGAGATAGAACCGATTAACAATATATATGATTTTAGTGATTTGGATTGGCAGATTGAAAAAGCCACTGAAAAAAAGATGGAAATAGTTTTAATAATCGGTCGACGAACTCCGCATTGGCCGGAATGTCATGACCCGTCTTGGCTAAAAGGACGTTCAAAATTTTGGGTTGAACAACAGCAATTGGAAATGTTAAAAACCGTGGTCAATCGTTATAAAAACAATGAACAAATAAAAGTTTGGCAAGTGGAAAACGAACCTCTCTTGGATTCTTTTGGCCAATGTCCGCCGGGTAATCCCGATTTACTGCAAAAAGAAATTTCTTTGGTGCGTAATTTGGATGATCGTCCTATTTTGATTACGGATAGCGGTGAATTGAGTTTATGGTTGCCGGCTGCTCAAATGGGAGATTTGTTCGGTACTACTCTTTATAAAGTGGTTTACAATAAATGGACCCAATATACTTTTTATTATCTGCCACCCACTTTTTATCGATTCAAGGCTTTGTTGGCGGGAATTGAACCGGAAAAGGTGATAATTTCTGAATTGCAGGCCGAGCCTTGGGCGCCGCAAGGGATTTTGCAAACACCGCTGAACGAACAAAAAATTTCCATGGATGAGAAAAGATTAAAAAACCATATTTCTTATGCTCAAAAAACCGGTTTTACTTCCGCATATTTATGGGGAGCGGAATGGTGGTATTGGTTGAACCAGAAAAAAAATGATCCTTCTTTGTGGCGAACAGCTAAGCAGGAATTTATCAAGTTTAATAATTAAAATATAAAAATATGAGAGTTGTTATGGTTGTTTCTCAGAATGATTTTCGCGATGAAGAGTTGTTTGACACCAAAAAAGTTTTGGAAGATTTCGGATTGGAGGTTAAAGTGGCTGCTCCAAAAAAAAATATGGCCACCGGCAAATTGGGAGGGATTATTGAGCCGGATTTATCAATAGATGAAATAAGCGAATTGTTTTTTGACGCCTTGGTTTTAATCGGTGGTCCCGGAGCTTTTAACTTTATTGAAGATAAGGATTTGCACGACTTGATCAAAAAATTTGTTCAAGAGAAAAAAACCGTTGGTGCTATATGCATAGCACCGGCTATTTTGGCTAAAGCCGGAGTTTTAACGAAAAAAAAGGCAACCGTGCATTCTTCAGGCATCAATTATCTTGAACAAGAAAAAGTTAATTATACGGATCAAGATGTGGTGGAGGATGAAAATATAGTCACAGCCAACGGTCCGGCCGCGTCCAGTATCTTTGGTCAAACTATTATTAAAAATTTAAAAATATAAAACATGATTTTTAAGTTCTTGGGACTTTATTTAGATAAATTTTCTCCTAGAAAAGTGGGAATAGTAGTTGTTTCCGCTGTTCTAATCTTATGTTTAATTTATCTGGGATTAATGTTAATATTGAATGTGGGGGAGAATAAAGGAAAAAACCAACCCGACGAATTTGAGCGGGAATTGGTTTCCCGAGCTAAGGAACTTTATTATCAACATAAAAAAGCCGGATTGGACATGAGTACCGGACCTTGTTTAACTAATCAATTGGTTAAAAACTGGGTGGTGGATGTGGCGCACGAACCGCGTTTATCTTTGGATGATCTGCCAAAAAACCAGTGTGACTTTTTTAGACAGGGAAAAGCCGAGCATTTTGTTGAGCTGAATACTAAGGGACAATTAATAAGAATAAAATAATTTATGTTTTTTTCTAAAAAGTTATTTGTTTTAATTATGACCGCCGGGCTGTTGTGTGCACCTTTTGTTTTAAAAGCGGCCGAGAAAAAAAATAATAAAAATCCGCAGTATGAAGTTCAGGAATATTTGGAAAAAAAGGCGGCTATTGTGGAACCTGGCGTTTTACCTAATTCTTTTTGGTATTGGGCTGATATTTTTGGTGAAGAGATAAAATATTTGTTTACCATTACCAAAGAGAGTAAAGGAGATTTTTTAATTGAAACCGCGGCCGAGAGATTAGCTGAACTTCAAGCGCTAAGCGAGCAAGGGATAAATAAATATGCTGATAAATTGACCACCAAGCATGAAAAATCCATTTCCAAGGCTGAAGATATTTTTGCCAAATTAAAAGATGAAGGTTGGGAAAAAATGCAGCAAAAGCAAGAAGAGCTGGAGTTTGAAATTTTAAAAAAAGAAGGTAAAATAACCGAGCAAGCCAAAAAGGCGCCGGACTCTTACAAAAAGAATCGCGACAGTGTTTTATCCCAAATAGGAGAATGGTTTGGAAAAATAAAAAATCATTTAACTCGGAAGGGATCACAAATAAAGGTCCAGGAAGAGCAGATGTGGGAATAGAAATTTAATTTTAATAAAAAGATATGTATAAAAAAACAATATTTGATAATAAAACCCGGGTTATAGAGGTCCCCTCAAAAGAAACCAAAGCGGTGACTTTGTTTTTTTTATTTGGTGTGGGATCACGTTATGAAGATCGTTCAATAAACGGAATTTCTCATTTTATTGAACATTTAATGTTTAAAGGTACGGAAAAGCGTCCGACTACCTTGGATATTGCCAAGGAATTGGATAGTTTGGGAGCGGAATTTAACGCTATGACTTCCAAGGATTATACCGGTTATTATATAAAAATCCATCATGAAAAATTAAAACAAGCTGTGGATATTTTATCTGACATGATTTTAAATTCCAAGTTTGATTCGGTGGAAATAAAAAGAGAAAAAAATGTTATAGTTGAAGAAATAAATATGTATCAGGATAATCCATTGATGCATGTTGAGGAAATATTGGAAGCCCAAGTTTTTAAGGGGCATAAGCTGGGTCAAAGTATTGCCGGTCCGGCATCCACAGTAAAAAAGATTACAGATAAACAAATTTTGGATTATAAAAATGATTTTTATCGTCCCGACAACTTGGCTGTTGTGGCGGCCGGTAAGATTGATAAAGATTTTCAAAAGATAATAAAAACAGCTTTGATTGATAAAATGGTTTTACCAAAGTGTGAGTTGAAAAAATTCAAAAAGTTTACAAGCAAGCAATCCGAGCCACGAATATCTTTAAATTACAAAAAGACCAAGCAGGTTCAATTGGCTTTTGGTTTCCCGGCTTTTGGTTATGACGATTCCAGAACTTATGCTTTGCATTTACTGTCCATTATTTTGGGAGGAAATATGAGTTCTCGTCTTTTCACTTCTGTTCGCGAAAGGCAGGGCTTGTGCTATTTTATTAGATGTCAGCCCAGTTTTTATAAAGATACCGGTAATTTATATATTCAAGCCGGTTTGGATCCGTCTCGGTTGGATAGCGCTATCAGTATAATTTTAAAAGAATTGAAAAAAATAAAAACCAAATCATTAACCGCCAGGGAATTAAGGCATGCCAAGGATTTTTTACAAGGAAAGATTACTATTGGTTTGGAGGATTCGTCTCATGTGGCCGAGTATTATGCCAAGCAGGAAATAGTGGCGGAAAATGTCATGACACCGGAGGAAAAACAAAAAAAGTATGAAGATGTTGATTTGAAGCAAATAAGACAGGTGGCTGAGGAGGTTTTGCAAAAAAACAAGTTAAACATGGCTTTGATAGGGCCTTTTAAAAGCAAAAAACGATTTGATAATCTAATAAAATTATAATTTTATGAAAAAAATATTAGTGGCCAATTGGAAAATGAATCTCTCGGGCAGTCAAAGTGTTTCCTTGGCTGAAAAAATAAAAAAAAGAATTTCTGGTTTTTCCAAAGTTAAATTGATTCTGGCTCCGGCTTTCCCTTTTTTGAACCAAACAGAAAAAATTATTTCGGGTTCAGCCGTTTCTTTGGCCGGACAAAACCTTGCTCCATGGAAAGAAGGGGATTATACCGGAGAAGTCTCCGCAGACAATCTAAAGGAAGTTGGTTGTTCTTATGCTATCGTGGGTCATGCTGAAAGACGTGGATATTTTAATGAAAATAATGATTTAATAAACAAAAAAATTGATCAGACTTTGAGTGCCGGGTTGACTCCGATTTTATGCGTGGGAGAAAACTACCGGGAAAAGGAAAAAAAACAAACAGGATCGGTTTTAGGTCGTCAAATCAGAGAAGGTTTACAAAAAATTAAAGGTTTTCCGGAAGCTGATTTAATAATTGCTTATGAACCGGTTTGGGCCATTGGCGGAGAAAAGTCATTGGCTCCCGAAGAGATGCAGTCAATTTTTATGACGATCAAGAAGAATTTAACTAATTTATATTCGGAAAAATTTTTTGATGAAAAAGTTAAAGTTCTTTATGGTGGCAGTGTTGATGGAGATAAAGCTTCCGCTTTTTGGGAGAACGATTTTGTTGACGGTCTTTTGGTCGGGGGTGCAGGTTTGAACTTTGATAGTTTATACAAAGTGGCTGTTGCAAACCGTTTGTAAGGGTCTTGAACAAATTTTTATTTTTTGCTAAACTGGAGAAGAAAATATGTTATTGAATATAATACTAATCGTAGTAATTTTTCTCTGCTTGGCCGTGATTGGCTTTATAGTGATTTCCAAGTTGCCCAAATTAAAAACTTTGGATGTAAAAACTGTCAGTGAGGCGGTTGAAGAAGAAGCCAAGAAAAAGATTTTAAAGCAAAGAATGCAAAGGCAGACTAAAAAAGGTGGAGAAGCGGTAAAAAAAGCCGTATTCCCGATTTTGCAACGCTTGAAGAAGACTTTTTCCGGTTATTTGAAAAAAATAAAAGATCTTGAACGGAAATACGAAAAAGAGGCTGAAGGAAGACAGAAATTAAATCCCGCAGATTCAAAAAGAAAGATTGAAATATTATTAAAGCAAGCGGAAAAAAGTTTTAAAAAACAAAAAATTGCGCAAGCTGAAAAAGAATTTATTGAAGTAATTAGTTTGCAACCCAACAATGTTAAGGCTTATGAAGGTTTGACCAAGGTCTATCTTGAGCAAAAAGAATATGATCAGGCTTTACAGACTCAAGGATTTGTTTTGAAACTGGCCAAGAAAAAGTCTGAGTTGGTGGAAGGAACAAATGACAAAGGATTGGTTTACAAAACCTACAGTAATGCTGATGATTTGTCAGACGCTTTTTATGATTATGCCAGGATTCTTTATTTAAAAGACAGCAAAGAAAAGGCTTTGGAAAATTTTCAAAAAGCCTTGGAGATACAACCGAACAATCCCAGAAACTTGGCTCAAGTGATTGAGTTATCCATAGAATTAAAAAATAAGATATTAGCCTTGGATACTTTGAAAGAATTGGAGCGAGTTAATCCGGAAAATCAAAAATTAAAAGAATATAATGAAAAAATCGCCGCATTATAATAGTCCGTCTTAGCTCAGTCGGTATCTGCCTGCCGGCAGTCAGGGCAGACCGGGAGCACATCCATGAAAATAAATAGATGAAAAAGAAAATATAGATCTAAACGAAAATATAAGCATAAAAACCAGGTTATTTATATTAAGAAGTAAACTTTCAAACAATTACAAAAGGTAATTAAGCCGTCGTAGCTCAGTCGGTAGAGCACTTCCATGGTAAGGAAGGGGTCAGCGGTTCAAGTCCGCTCGACGGCTCCATTTTAAAAAAAATTTTCCAACAAAATTATAATATGAAAAAATATTCCGCCATAAGAAAAATTTATTTATATTTGTTCGCCTTGGTCGGATTAACTCTTTTGGTTATCGGCCTGGTGCGTTTTCTTGATATGGGGCTTAAAACCTGGGTTTTTCCTCAAGCTTATGAAGAAGACCGTCTTTATAATGAAAAGCCTCGGATGGTACCTCAATATTTAACGGACAAAACCGAAGATATTAAAAACGAAAAAGATTTAGTGACTTTGGAATTAACAAAAGAACAAAGTGAAAACCTGAAAAATCTTTTGGTGGCCAATACAGAGTGGGAGGAAAAAAGAAAAAAGATTGATCCGGTGACCGCTAAAAAACACGAACAGGCTTCAATGAATTTAGCTCTTATTTTGGTGGGGTTGCCTTTATATTTGACACACTGGTTGATTATTCGTCGAGAGACCAAAGAAGTTTAAAAAAACACAAAATTTTATTATATAAAAGTTATTGCTTGGCAATAATTTTTTTTATTAAAGCAAGATTTATTCAGTATGCTATAATAAAACCATGAGTAAAATTAAAAAGTTGTATTTTCAGCTTAAAAAAAGATATAATTTGCCGGAAAAACAATGGAAAATGTGGTGTCGCCGGCCAAAAACCATTAAAGAACGCGAAGAAGTTGTAATTGGCGCTATTTTAACCCAAAATACCAATTGGCAAAATGTGGAAAAGGCTATAGCTAATCTTAAAAAGGCCGACTTGCTGAATTTGGACAAGATTGCTAAAATTAATTTGCCTAAATTAAAAAAATTGATAAAGCCTTGTGGTTTTTTTAATGTTAAATCAAGATATTTGAAAGATATGGCTGGTTTTGTGCTTGATTCCGGAGGAATAAAAGAACTAAAAAAAAATAATTGGCTTAAATTGAGAGAAAACTTATTAAATCAAAAAGGAGTGGGACAAGAAACCGCGGATAGCATTTTGAATTATGCCTTGGATAAACCAAGCTTTGTTATAGATGCTTATACTCGCAGGTTTGTGAAAAAGTATAATCTGACGCAAGAACAAGATTATGAAAAATTAAAAAATCTTTTTCAGGACAGTTTGAAAAAGGACTTTCGTTTGTATCAAGATTATCATGCTTTAATTGTTATTGACGGGCAAAACAGCTGAAGTTAAAATAAAATTAAAAAATAAATAAAAATTTTATGAAAAAAATAAGTGTTTTGGCCTTTATCCTGGCCTTGGGTTTGACCGGTTGCAGTTTGGCGCCGGATAAAATAGACCGAGAAAATAAAGATCTGAGCCAACCGTCTGTTTATCAAGATGAAAAGTCGTCAGATCAAAGCAATGAATTTGCGCAAACAAAAAACAGTTCGGAAGATCAAAAATTAAACAATAAAAAATTGGATAAACAATCAGAACAAGTTTTACCGTTGGAAAAAGAAAAAGAACAAAATCAAGAAGAAAAATTAGAACCGGAGATTGACCTCTCGGATTGGCGAGAATTTCATTCTAAAATAGCCAAGGTTGATTTTAAATTTCATAAAAACTGGTATTATCAGCAATATACCGGAGCTGAAGCTGAGAACTATATCATTTATTTTGCTTTTTCCGAAGATCCGAGCGAAGTGGCCGGAAATCCGCCTTTTCCTATAGCTTTTGGCGTAGTTGGAGGCGAATATCAATCTAAAGCTGAAGATCATGCCCAAGAAAAGCTTTTTGAAACGGAAAAACAAGTAACTGGAAATTTATATCAATGGCAAGACAGTAGTCAAGATTATGCGCAAGTTATTTTTGAACAAGAAAACAAAACTTATATTTTTCAGGCTCATGGCCAAAAAAATGTCCAGGTCATGAAAGCCATGGCTCAAACCTTTGAATTAAAAAAATAATTTATGAAAATAACCCTTTGTGCCAGCCTTAGTTTTTTGTCTGAGGTTTTAGCCGTAAAAAAACAATTGGAAAAAAGCGGGTATGAGGTTTTGTTGCCTGAGACAATGATTTTGGCTAAAAAAAAGGGTCTGGGCGAAGCCAAGTCTTTGTCGGAAAAATTCAAAAAGCAGAGTATTAAAAATATTACTGAAAAAATGAGATTGCATTATGACAAGATTGCTGATTCTGAAGCTATTTTGGTTTGTAATTATGACAAAAACGGAATAAAAAATTATATTGGACCATCAAGTTTTTTGGAAATGGGCATTGCTTTTTATAAGAATAAAAAAATTTTTTTACTCAACCATATTCCGGCAATGAATTTAAAACATGAAGTTGAAGCCATGCAACCAACAGTGATAAATAATGATTTAAACTTAATTTAATATGTTAAAAGGCATAGTGGCCATAAACAAGCCCAAGGGTTTGAGTTCGCACGATATTGTGGATCAAGTTAGAAAAATAACCGGCGAGCGTCGGATCGGACATGCCGGAACTTTGGATCCTTTGGCCAGTGGGGTTTTGGTGGTAGCCATTGGTCGGGAAAATACTAAAAAAATAAGTTCAATCGTTAAAACGGAAAAAGAATATTTAGGCGAAATAAAATTAGGCATGGTCAGTGCTACTGATGATGCCGAAGGTCCGTTGGAAAAAGTGGAAGTAAAAAAAATACCAACTTTTTCTGAGGTACAAAAAGCGGTTAATAAATTTATCGGAAAAATTGAGCAAAAACCGCCGATTTATAGCGCTATTAAAATCAAAGGTAAAAAGGCTTATGAATTGGCCAGAAAAGGTAAAAACCCAAAATTAAAGATAAGAGAGGTTTATATAGGTGATATCAAAATTTTAAATTATTCTTGGCCGATATTAAAACTTGAAATTACCTGCGGACCGGGTACTTATATTCGTTCCTTGGCTAGAGATATTGGTGATGAGTTGGGTGTGGGCGGTTATGTTAAAGAATTGAAAAGAACCAAAGTGGGAGATTATAAAATTAAAAACTCTTTAGATCTGCAAAAACTAAATTAAGATTAAAAAAAACAATATGGACTTTAATGAATATCAAAAACAGTCAAGAAAAACCGCTTTATATCCGGATTTGGGAAATGATTTTGTTTACCCAACATTGGGTTTAACCGGAGAAGCCGGTGAGGTTGCGGAAAAGATAAAAAAAGTAATCCGTGATGATGGGGGAGAGATTAGTGAAGAAAAAAGACAAGAAATAAAAAAAGAACTGGGAGATGTTCTTTGGTATGTGGCGCAACTTTGCACGGAACTTGATTTTTCCATGAACGAGGCGGCTGAATATAATTTGGAAAAGCTTTTTTCCAGAAAAAAGAGGAATACTTTACACGGTGACGGCGATAACCGATAGTTATTTTATTTTTCTCAGTGATCGTTGATATTTAAGGGCAAAGCGATGGGCTTCATCTCTGACTTTTATCAGCAAGTTTTTGTTTTTTTTCAACCAAGGCTCTATTGTTTGCTCTGTAATAAAAAATTCGTTTTTTCTTCTTTGCGGTCCTTTGGCAATGCCAACAATCGGTGTTTTTTGCCTTTGTTTTGAGCCTTGCTCTTGCAAAATTTGTTTGGCCGCGTTTATTTGCGGTCGTCCGCCGTCAATTAAAAACAGATCCGGATATTTCCATTCTCTGTGTTTTAAGCGTCTGGTTAAAACTTCTTTTAAGCAGTCAATATCACTTTGTCCTTTGACTGTTTTTATTTTGAATTTTCTATATTGACTTTTGTTGGGAACCCCATTTTCAAAAACCACCAAACTGCCCACTTTTCCGGTTGAACCCAGATTGGAAATGTCATAACCTTCAATGCGAAAGATTTGATTTTCTTTTTTATTGGGTTTGAAAATTGTCTGATCATGGAAAAAGGTTTTATTAAGCAAAGTAATGTCTTGTATTTTTTTTAAATTTTTTATTTGTTCCCTGATTCGGATAGCCTCTTCAAAATTTTCTTCTTGCGAGGCTTGGTTCATCTGTTTTTGCAGAGTTTTTAAAGCGGTTTTGGTTTTTCCCGACAAAAAAGAACTAAGCGGTTTTATAACTTTTTTTCTGTATTCTTCAGCGGTTATTTCTCCGGTGCAAACGCCGAGACATTGTTCTATTTGATGATAAAAACAAGCTTTTTCTTGATCCGGTTGACAATCCGAATAATTAAAAAGTTTTCTGAGAATTTTCAAAGCCTGGTCGGTTTTTAATCCGGGAAAAGGTCCCCATATTTTTAAATAATCTTTTTTGCTTAAATTTTTTTGTTTTAATTCATGCTCTCGCACGGCTTTTAGGATTGGGAACTCTTCATTGGTCAGATAAAGATAATTCCAGCTTTTATCGTCCTTACCTAAAACATTGTACTTGGGGCGATGTTTTTTTATTTCCGAGGCCTCCAAAATTATTGCCTCCAATACTGAATTGGTTTTTAGCCAATCAATACTCTCCACTTCATGGATTAAGTTCTCAATGGGGCGAGTTGTTTTTTGTCCGGAAAAATAACTTTTAATTCTTGATTTTAAATTGGTGGCTTTACCTACATAAAGGAGGTTTTTATTTTTGTCAAAAAAAAGATATATTCCGGGCTCTGACGGACTTTGTTTTATTCTGTTTAATAATTTTTTTCTCATATTGACAGTTTTTATAATTTATACTACTATGATCTGAAGTTTTGATTAGCAGAGTTTTTTACGGTTAACTCACGGCAAAGGAGGCGATATGCAGGCCGGTAATGCGTTCAAAGAAAATGGTTTTTGGGTCTGTCCCAAAGAACAAATGAAAAGACTTCATCAAGAAGAGTTGTTTTATTGGAGTGTGAAGAAACGATTTCTCTACGGCTTGATTACCGCGGAGGAATTTAAGTTAGCCTGGCAAAAGCTTCATAGTACTTTGGAAGATTGGGAGGACTGGCTGATGGAAACGGTCTTTCGCGGAGAGAAAAGTTATTGTTCCGTTAGCCGTCGAGAAATCAAGCGATTGGAAAAGGAAGCTTTGCATTTGCTTGATCATATTCCCAAAAAGAGAAGCAATAGATAGCTTCAGGTCAAAGGGGTTTGTCAAAAACAAGTCCCTTTTTTTATTTTAAAACATTTTTTAAATACCGGCCGGTCCAGCTTTTGGTGTAGCGAGCAATTTCTTCGGGAGTGCCGGTTTTGACCACCTGACCGCCACCTTGACCGCCCTCCGGTCCCAGGTCTATTATCCAGTCGGCGGATTTAAGTATTTCCAGATTATGTTCAATTATCATGATGCTGTTGCCTTTGGCAACCAAGTTTTGAATCACTTGTAAAAGTTTTTTCACATCTTCATAATGCAATCCAACCGTTGGTTCATCCAAAAGATAAAGAGTGTTGGTGGTTCCTTGTTTGGCCAATTCACGAGCCAATTTTATGCGTTGGGCTTCGCCTCCCGAAAGAGTTTTGGCTGATTGTCCCAAAGTTAAATAATCCAAACCAACTTGATCCAAAACCTTTAACTTATCATAAATAAAAGGCACATCTTGGAAAAAATCCTTGGCTTGTCGGATGGACATATCCAAAACTTCGGCAATGTTTTTGCCTTTATAATGTACTTGTAAGGTTTCTTTATTGTATCTTTTTCCGCGGCAAACATCACAGATTACTTCCACGCTGGGTAAAAAGTGCATTTCAATTTCCAAACTGCCTCGCCCTCGGCAATTGGGGCACCGTCCTTCATCCTTGTTAAAGCTAAATCTGCCCGGTTTGTAACCTCTTATACCGGCTTCTTTGGTTGAAGCGAAGATTTCTCTGATATGATCGAAGGCTTTGGTATAAGTGGCCGGATTGGAGCGAGGAGTGCGGCCGATTGGTGATTGATCAATTTTTATGATTTTATCAATGTGTTCGCTGCCGGAAATATTTTTATGTTCCCCGGTCCATTTATTCATTCTCAGTTTTTTATTTTTTATTCCACGGTACAAGATATCATGCATAAGCGTGGATTTACCCGAGCCGGAAACACCGGTTAAACAAACCAAGCGGCGTAAAGGGATTTCTACATCAATATTTTTTAAATTATGTTCTTTGGCGCCTGTTATTCTTATTTTTGGATTACTTGATCTTACTTTTCTTCTTTGTGCGGGCAGATCAATGTTTTTTTCGTTTCTTAAATATTGTCCGGTTAAGGATTTTTCAGCGGAACCTTGGGTTTTACAGTTCTCGGTTTTTTCAGGGAGCGATTTTTTGCTCAGAAGGTTGTTCAAAGGCCCGTTGTAAATAATTTTTCCGCCCAGATTTCCGGCCTCCGGGCCAATATCCACCAGCCAGTCACTGGCCAGAATAGTGTTTTCATCATGTTCCACCACGATAATGGTATTGCCGGAATCAGTTAAATTTCTTAGCGTATTGACCAGTCTATCATTATCTTTTTGGTGCAGTCCGATTGTCGGTTCGTCCAGGACATAAAGAGCACCGACTAATTTTGTGCCCACTTGCGAAGCCAGTCGAATTCTTTGAGCTTCGCCACCCGACAAGGTTCCGCCCCGACGATTAAGGGTTAAATAATAAAGTCCGACATCGAGCATAAATTGGAGTCTTGCTTTTATTTCGTTTAAAACCACATCGGCTATTTCATGCTCTTGGTGATTGAGCTTTTTATCCAAAGACTTAAAAAAATCCATAGCTTTTTCAATATTCATTTCGGTTATTTCCCAGATGTTTTTTTTGTTTATCCGTACGCTCAAGGCATTTTTATTAAGTCTTTTCCCTTGACATTCAGGACAGTTTTTTTGACTAAAAAGCCCTTCAGTGCCCAGACCGGTACAAAAGGGACAATAACCGTAAGGACTGTTAAAGCTAAAAAGACGAGGTTCAATTTCCGGAAAACTGTAACCATCGTATGGACAGGAGTATTCCGTGCTAAAAAGCTTTTCCGTTTTATCCGGAAAAATAATTGTGCATAATCCGTCGGAAAGTTCAATGGCGTTTTCCACGGCTTCGGCGATTCTTTGCTGAACAGAGGGACTTTTATCAATATTATGCGGTTCCAGCAAATTAACCGTATCGGTTATGATTTCAATGGTGTGTTTTTTGTTTTTATTTAAGACCAGTCTGTTTTTTAATTTTTTTATTTTACCGTCAACTCTGGCTTGTAAAAAACCGTTGTTGTAAATATCATAAAGCAGTTGATGATATTCTCCTTTTCGTCCGCGAACAATGGGGGACATAATAGTCAAATTGATTGGCGCTTTTTGGGATCTTCGGGTGTGTTTTATTTGACTGATGATATGCGCGTTAATTTCATCGGCGGTCACTTTTTCCAATGGCGTTTGGCAAATTGGGCAATAAGGCCGACCGATTTTAGCGAATAAAACTCTTAAGTAATCATAAATTTCCGTAATGGTGGCTACGGTGGAGCGGGGATTGGCGCTGTGCGCTTTTTGATCAATGGATACGGCCGGAGAAAGTCCGCTGATTTCTTCCACCGCCGGTTTGTTCATACCGCCTAAAAATTGTCTGGCATAAGCGGATAAGCTTTCCAAGTATCGTCTTTGTCCCTCGGCAAAAATAGTATCAAAAGCCAAGCTGGATTTTCCCGAACCGGAGATACCGGTAAAGACAATCATTTTGTTTCTGGGGATTTCCAGGTTTATATTTTTGAGATTGTGTTCATGAGCGCCTTTTATGGTTATTTTATTTTCCATTTTTTGGTAAATCATTTATCTTTTTTTACGACCAATTGTCCGCAGGCCGCTTGGATATTTTCGCCCGGGCTTTTTCTTTCGGCCGTTTCCAGACCTTTATCTTGCAAAATTTTTTTAAATTTGTCCAGGTTCGGGCTTTTTTCATATTGTCCGGTGGCATTATATTCCACCAAATTAACCATGTACAGCTTTTTGTTTTTTATCAGTTTGGCCAGTTGCTCGGCGTGTTTGGTTTGATCGTTAACTTTATTCAGTAAAAGGTACTCCAGCATAACTTTTCTGTTGGTGATTTTTATATAGTTGTCAGTGACTTGAAAAAGCTTTTCAAGGGGATATTTTTTATTTATGGGCATTAGTTTGTTTCGCAATTTATTATTTGGCGCATGCAGGGAAACGGCCAGATTGATTTGCAGGTCTTCTTTGGCCAGTTTTTCTATGCCCGGCACTATTCCGCAAGTGGAAATGGATATTTTTCTGGCGCCGATATTAAAATATTCCGGTTGATTAATAAATCTTACGGCTTGCAAAGTATTTTTATAATTTAGAAAAGGTTCGCCCATGCCCATGAAAACCAGGTTGTTTACTTTTTGATTTTGTTTTTTTAAAACTCTGGACCAGAATAAAACCTGAAGCAGAATTTCTTTCGTGGTTAGGTTTCTTTTAAAACCCATTTTTCCGGTGGCGCAAAAAGAACAACCCAGAGCGCAGCCAGCTTGGCTGGATAAACAAACAGTGTTTCTTTTTTTTGTTTTGATTAAAACGGTTTCTATTTTATTTTTGTCGTTTAATTCAATCAAGGCCTTGTCGGCTCCGGGGGATTGAGATATTTTTGCTTTTATTTCAAGAGAACAATGTTTTTCCAGTTTTTTTCGCAGTGTTTCGGGCAGATTGGTGGCCTTTTCCCAAGAGTCAATAAAATCATGCCAAATAAGTTTATTTATCTGCTTTTTTCGGTAGGAAGGTTGATCGTCCAATAAAAGCCTTAAATTTTTTGTTTGCATACGCAAAATCGCCCGTCGGATCTTACCCGGGGCGGGATATAAAATTAATTATTTGTTTTATTATACCTTATATTTTCAAAAAAGTCAAAACCTCGGCAGAATTGTTTACCGAGGTTATTTGAACATTTATTTTGTTCAACTTTTTAATAAAAGCTTGGCTGCTTCTTCCGGCTGGCAAAGTCTTTCCGCTATTTGTAATCTTTTTTCAAAAAAGGATACTTGACCTTTTTCGTTCAAAGGAGTGATGCTGAGTAGCTTTACCGTTCCCGGTGAGCAGGACTGAATCAAAAACATTTCCAGTCCTTGTTCAATTATTATTACTTGACCTTCCTGAGTTTTTTCTAGCTTTGTGTTCAGAAAGGCCCTGAAAACTGAGCTTCTTTGAAACAAAGTGTTTAGTACGGAATTAGCTTTTTGAGTTTTTTCTTCAATTTGTTGCCTTTGTTCTATCCTTTTTTTCATCGTTCCTCCTGTTTTCTTTGTTGTTTGGTCACAGACTGATAAAAAAATTTATTTTCCTTTTTTTAATTTTAATAAACGAATCTCATCACGCAAGACAGCCGCTGATTCAAAATCCAGATTTTTTGCGGCTTGTTTCATTTTCTCTTGTTTGTTCTTGATGATTTGGCTTATCGGTCTTTTATCGGCTTCAAGCTCTACCTCCAGGGTTGATAAGGCGTTTTTTTGAGATTTTGATCTTCCTTTTTTACTTTTGTTCGCCGACAAACCAAAATCCTGCAAAATATTTTTAATGGTTTTTTCAATGGTTTTGGGAGTGATTCCATGCTTTTTGTTATAGGCCAGTTGCTTTTTTCTTCGTCTTTCGGTTTCTTCAATCGCTTTTTTTATGGAACCGGTCAAATTATCCGCATATAGGATTACTCTTCCGTTAACATTTCTGGCCGCGCGTCCGATAGTTTGGATTAAACTGGTTTCATTGCGCAAAAAACCTTCTTTATCAGCGTCCAAAATGGCCACCAAACTGACTTCCGGAATATCCAAGCCTTCTCTGAGAAGGTTGACGCCAATTATAACATCAATTTTATCTTTTCGCAAGTCCGTAATTACTT
>Ga0102934_1001293_pt1 | contig 17455 bp, 14 predicted proteins | sample SalPonR2_A_D1_MG_FD_78175 | JGI IMG/M metagenome (GOLD analysis project Ga0102934, IMG submission 78175) | Salt pond soil microbial communities from South San Francisco under conditions of wetland restoration - Salt Pond MetaG R2_A_D1_MG | ecosystem: Environmental > Aquatic > Marine > Intertidal... | reverse complement strand
GCGGGATGACGGTTGGTGATTTTAATAATAATGGATATGATGATTTTATCACGGGTGGCGTGCAAGGTAATATCCGATTGTTTTTAAATAATCATCAAGAACATTAAATTTTATTGATATTTTCATTATTATTTACTGAAGCATCTACAGATATTTTTTTGAAAAAAAAACGTAATGCAGATGTAAATACGATGTTTAACATCTGAAAACCATATTTTCAAATATAAAAAAAGGACTATGAGTTGTATGCTGGATGTTCGACTGTACCCATGAAAAGAATCGTTCCCGTTTCTTTATGTTGAAGCATGAAGAAAAATGGATGATCACAATCAAATGTAATTCGTGAACTCGTTCCACCATTTGAGGTTAATCTCATGATTACTGCTGTTGCTGCAGCTGCTTCTGTTCCTTTCTCATTAACATCAATATATGCTTTGTGGAGAACATCACTGATATGAAGATCTTTATTTCCGGTTATTCCTGAAAAATCAGCACCGGTAGTAAAAGCTTTTTGTATACCTAATGCTTGAAGAGGCTGGTTTAAATTGAGGAGGGGTGTTTCGATTTTAAATTTTGGTAGAAAGATATTTACTTCTTCCTTTTCCATTGAATCAAACCAAGCTTTATACTTTGTTTCATTAAGATCGTTGATAACTGTTGAGAGTGGTACCTCTTCTTTTGGAAGACCAATAATCATTGATATTTCATTTCCTGCATATGGAAGTTCAAGCAGTTGCAATTCTTCAGTTTCAGTGTAATTGAATTTATCTTCAGTGCCAGTTAATATCATGGTGGATACTATTGTATTCTCTCCAGATGGAAGTTCAAATTCCCGATCAGTTGTATTTGCTTCATCGAATTGTACTTTCCACGTTCCATTAAAATAGATTGCATTGGTTAGGATTAATCGACAGAGATCTGGATCGATGTTACCGGGCGATATCAACTCTTGAATCAGATTGTTGGTGTTGTTTTCCACCCATTGATTGATGAGTTCAGCAGCTTGAGCGGGTTTGGAAAAATCAATACGTTGAGATGTTGCTTGATAATAGGTTTCAACAGTATCAAGATATGTGTTTAAGATTTGATAATTTTCACGTATCCAGAGAGCATTAGCTGTGCTTATAGTGTATTCGCTATCCTTATTTAAATAGGTATAAAGGGAGTGAACATAGGAATGGAAGGATTCATTATCTTGTGGTATGTTAAGGACTTCTGCCATTTCATTTGCAGTTTTTTCCTTTGCTCCTTCATAGGTCATTGCAAGGGCAGTGAAAACACTGTATGGTGAGTAAAAAAGGTTATCTTCCATTGATGGATTTTGGTATAATTGTTTAAAAAAGTTAAACGAAAAATCATTGATGGTTTTTACATATGCTTTGGTTTGCATTGCGGTTAATGACGGTAGATCATCAGGAGTTTCATTTGATGTGTTTTTATCTGATATATTTGATTGATTCATTAGTACAAAAACAATACTTGAAGAAATAAGAAGAAATGATACTATTATAACAAGAGCAAACTTTGTTTTCATTAGTTATCACACTTTTAAATAAATGAGCGTGTGGTATTTAAACCTAAAGAAATCGTTTGGCAAATAGCAAACTACTATTTTTTAATAAAACTGTTATCTTAAAATAATGTCCTCTCCCCACATTTCTAAGGGGAGATCATCATTCGCCAACATGTAATATAATAGTGGTAAAACCACAAATCCTTTTTTAGTGTTGTTTTAATGGAATTTTGCGTGCGGATTCATATTTTGAAGTGATATGCGTTGCCCATGGCGTATCATTTTTGATATCTTCATCAGTAACAAAATGAACGTCTAATATCTCATCAGTTTCAATCCCGGTTCGTTCCTTGTTTTCTTCAGTTAATCGTTTATCCCATCTTTCAAACCAATCAATTAATTTCCCCTTTTGTTCCTCATTGCCGTTGAAATGAACGATTAAATCAATATCACTGGCCGGTCCGGCACTACCATCTTTGGTACTTCCAACAACATATAATGCTTTGATATTGTACACGCCCGGATCAAGTGCTGCAGCGATTTCATGCGTTTTTTTCATCCGCCAACTCCAATGATCTGGCGGTTTCAAAAAAGCAAGAGCATCACCAACCTCTCCATCCATAATAACTGATAACGAACCACCGTCAATGATTTCATCTACCCTGATGACCCTAACAACCTTATTCATTTTCGCTTTGATTTCTTCATCATCGTCAACTACGATTTTCTCTAAATAATTATTCGCACTTAACAACAATGATTCATTAAAGGTAACATCAGGTTGATCGGGATATAATGGTAAATATTTAATGTCTGCCTCTACTAAATCTTGAAAGAAATGTGTACCAAATGATAGTTCCGGTGTGTAATCTCCTTTTTCTTTTGCCACTTCAACAAGAATTGATGCATTATTTATATCTCCATATTGAACTGGAACACCAAGTTTAATGTCTCCTCTGCTGCCCCAACGACCAGGACCCATTAAAATAAATTTACGACGAGGCAATTCACTATTTAATTTACTCACAACCTTTGCTACTTGTTCCATATCCTCTCTGTTTTCAAGAGCAGTATACGCTTCAGGAACTACATAAACAATATATTCAACGTTTTCAATTTGACCCGTTGTTACATATTTATTTGCAGAAAACAGTTTATGATTCTGAGGAACATTTTTAGGAATTGGTTTTCGTTCACTATCAAGTGATTGACTCTGCGGCCGACACTGTAATAAATACAATTTCTTTCCATCAGAAGCAAATTCAATATCAACTGGAGTATGGATGTTCTTTTCAAGAACTTTTAATAATCCTTTAATTTGCTTCAAGAAAGTTGTTTTTTCAAATAAGCCATCAAATGTAACAACCATATCTGATTTAGATGGATCAAAAAGCATTTTCTGTGGTGTTGCTAAATGATCTTGTTTATGAACACTCACCATTCGTTCAAGACCTGGAAATTCCTCGCCATATTTTTTGAACACATTGAACACATCCACGGTTTCAATCGCACCGGTGTCTAGATTAATAACATCCATGTATTGCGGTGAATATTTGATTTTTTCATTGACGAGTGTGTTTACTTGAAGCTGTGGTCTGTTTGGTGAGACAAGAATTGGATAATCATTTCCTACTCGATCAACTGCTCGGGTTCCTAGACCTGGAACAATGCGAACCACTCCATCTTTTCTCCGAATCCGTGGTGACCATCGAAATTCATTACGGCTAAAGGCCACGCCACCATAGGAGGGCATAAAATACGGCCCAATCCTAGTACCGATTACTTCTTGGATTAATATGCCCATTTCTTCACTAAAATCAAGTAATCCACGTTCACGACGATATTCTATAGGGTCTGGTCCAAACGTTGAGGCATACACTTCAGCAATAGCATCACTTAACGCTGCGAGACGTTCCTCTTCATTTCCTGTATTTGGTACAAACAAACTTTTATATTTTCCAGAAAAAGCTGCACCAAAACTATCTTCAAGTAAACTGGATGATCGAACGATTAATGGTTTATCTGGATTATCATGCAGAATTCGTCTTAATCCTTCGATGATTTCAGGTTGAAACACTGCATTTTTAAAGATTTGTTCAAGGAATAATTGTTCCTGGCGGATTTCCTCAGGATTTAAATATTTATGATGAAAGACTTCATCTAAATCATTATAATGAATAAAATTCTGTGTGGTATCTGAAGCAATATACCAGCTTTTTGGAAATTCAATTTCTTGTAAATATTCATTATTTTCTTGTTCTTTTTCAATTATTTTTTTTGCTAAATACACACCAGATGTTTTTCCACCAAGTTTACCAGCTCCCTGAGCTGGACCAACAACATGTTTTAACAATGGTACGAAATCTTTGACTTCTATGAAGTTTTTAGCAACATTAACATATTCTAATCGATCTGTGAAAAACCGTCGGATCAACGCTGTTTTAATACTCATCTCATCCTCAGGGGCAAGCGTAGTTAATTCCTCATCTTTATCATAAAATCGGATGAGCTCATTTTTTATTTCAACTAACGGCACACCTGCTTGTTGAGAGGTTAACAGCAGCGGTCTTGTTTTGTCTTGCTTCATCCATGTTTGAAATAAGTTTGAAATTTCTTCAGGTGATAAATGTTTTCGAGCTAGTTCAAAAACGTAATGTTGCACTTGTTTTAATGATTCAATATCCTGGCGGGGATTGGGCATATTAATACCGCACCATTGTTGATTGGCTGAATCTCGGTCCACTGGACAAATGTTACTAAATAAATAATTGATTTGTTTACTTTCATATGGATATAGATGATAGATCATTTTTCGGGTTATTCTTAGGAGAATACGCGGGTCGGTTTTCACTAAAAGATCAATGATGACTTCCCAGTTTTGTTTTTCTGATGGTTTTGTTTTTTCACCGTTTTTTTTCTCATCCTTTTTCATTATCTTTTCGGCGTGATCTAGTTTCTTCCGATGTTCTTCGAGTTCTTCTTTGATTTGGCGTTCTTCAAAAAATCGACTAAGTAAATCGGTGATAGCTTCAATCAACCATCGTTCTTGTTTTAAAAAAGGCCCTTCATCCGCCTTAGGTTTTTTCTCAAGATAATAAACATCGAGGCTTCCAATGATTTCATCATTGACCTTTATAGAGCTGGATAGTTCCCAAGGGGTTTCTTTAAAATTTTGTGTTTCAACATGTTCCCCATCGATTTTAATTCGAGCACAGGTAATCTTTGGATATTGCCATGATGGAGGGATTAGTTTGATGATATCCTTGAGTGCATCCTCAATAGTAATATTTTTATCTCGGACTACTCTGGTTAATCCATATAAGCAATTCAGTTCTTTTTCCCGTTCTTTTAATTGTTGGATTTCTCCTTTTTTTGAACGTTTAGACTTTGTTCTTTTTCCCTTTGAAGGCCGTTTTGAAGAAGGCATGATAGTTCATTCCTCTATACTCATTTCATTATGAATGATTTTCGTTTTTTACAATGATTCCTTTTCTATTACGTCCATCTAAATGAATAGATACTGGTTCATCGGTATGAACATGATACACAGAATCTTTATGCTGTTTTTTTGGTAGGGATGAAAGGTAATCCCAGTTGAGAATACTCTTTTTTGATTGGGTGATCAAATAGCCTACTTGTGAGGAAACCATATCGTGGAAAAAATGTGATCCTTGTGATGGTTCTATGGTTTTTTCTTTTACTGGTGTTTCAATGATAGCTTTAGCTCCGGCGATATCACTCCAAATAACTGGTATTCCAAGCCAAGGATCTGCTGATCCCCACCTGCCAGGTCCAATAAGTAGATATGGTTTATTCTGATTCATTAGTTTTAAATTAATGTCTCTTAAAAGTGGTACGATTTGTTGAGATTGCCCCATGTCAAATGTTTCAGGATCTACATACACAATATCCTTAATATCGGTTATTGTTCCATTGCCGAGTGCGTTTTCACTGTAACAGATTACGTCTTCTTTTGAAAAATCCTTTAAATCTACATCTTCTGTTTCAGATGGAGGCATCATGTTTCTGATTTGGAGGATGACAAGTTCTGCAGGCGAATCCTCTTCTGTTGGAATGTTGAGTGCAAATTCGATTTCAACAGGATAACCCAGAGCAATCTCACTAATAGAAAGTAATAGTTCCATTGCTTTTGCCAAAGGAATAGTATTAAATTGAAGAAGTGGAGCAAAATTAATCACGAGATAACCCTCCTCTTCAATGCCAGGATAGATGCGGTCATCTCGATGAGAATATGTTGAGGCAAGGGAGTTAAGTGTTTCGTGTTTTTTTGCTATGTCAACATCTAAATGAGCAAGTGAGTTTTCTTCATGATCTCCCATTGTTTTATAAAAACTAGTAAGATCAATAGCATAGAATTTCTTTTGTGAATATGGAAGAAAATCTTTTGGAGTGCCACAAAGCGGTGTTTTTGGTCGCTTTGGGCAAAAACAATAACTTGAACCCCCATCAACAATTGCTTTTCCTAAGCCTAGGGATAAGTATACGATTCCTTCTTCCGGGCTGCAGGGTCCAGCAGGATAGTGATTATATGATTTTGCCACCCCTGCAACGGTTGGGTAAAAATATTTACCATGTTTTTGTCCGACGACTTCTTGCAGGAGTATCGCCATTTTTTCATCAGCGATATGTTTTGGTGTAGATTGAATGTAGGTTCGCGCTTGAGAAAAATAGGTTGATGAATAAACGTATTTGATGGAGTTGCAAACTTCTTGAAATCTAAGATCGGTTTCCCATGATTCATTGGGGAGCAGTACAGAAGCGTAAATACCAGCAAATGGTTGAAAGAGTGAGTCTTCTAGCATTCCTGAGGATCGAACGATTAGTGGTTTTCGTGTGTTTCTCACAAAGGCACGGAGGTCACCAAGAATGGTTGCGGGAAGATTTGCTTTTAGGAAATGAGCCGCGATTCGTTCATCTGACAGATTGAAGAGTTCATCCAGTGAAAAATCATTTTGCTCTATGAATTTATCAAAGATTTCAGTGGAGAGTACAATTGTTCGAGGGATGGTGATTTTTAAATTGGGAAACATTTCTTCGGTGATGTATTTTGAAAGAATTTTTGCAAGAAATGCTAATCCTCGGGCTTTTCCTCCAAGTGATCCATCTCCGATGCGATTAATGTTAGCTTGTGGTTCCTTGATTTTTCTTGAAAAATCAGTTACTGTTGCTTGATGTAATGAGTAATTATATTCTTCAATGGTATCAATGATTCGTTGATGGAATCGTGATATGTCGGTCTCATTTTTTTCGATGTCTTTGATTTTTGTCGCCAATTCTTTTTCTTGCATTCCAAATAGCCATTTTGAAATCTTATGTGTTTTTACTATTGAAGAAAATGTGTTTGCCTGATTGTTCAATAGTGTTTTTTCAAGTTCACTTAAGGTGTTTATTATCATGTGTTTTTTGTCATGTTTTAGGTGTAATGTTACTGGCCCAAGACTGTTTGAAACAAGATTTCGTAATCGCTTTCGCAGTTGACTATTGGTTTTAGATATGAATTCTGCGTTTTCTGGAATTTTTTCTGTTTGTTTTGGTTCAGATGATTGAATGATAACTGGCATGTTTGGTTTGAGATCATGAATTTTTGTTGCAAGAGTGATTCCTGCGTGATCCTTTGTATTTTTCGTGTTGTTATCTGAGATGACACAAAGGAGGTGATCGGTATATTGGTTAAGTAAGGCGTTTGCTTCATCAAAATCCGTTGTATGCAGAATGAATGGTCGTCGTTGGTATCTTCTATTTTTTTGAACAAGGGTTAAATCCCTGTGCATGAGATCTTGTGTATACTTCCATAATTCTTCATAAATGAGAAGTAGATATGATGAATAATATTGAATGTCATCTTCAATGAGAAGAATAATTTCTTTGTTTTCACAGGATGGATTTGATTGAATGTTTGTTTGATCTTCGAAAAGTTGAATGATAGTTAAAAGAATTGATCCGTCTCCATTCCAGGTGAATGCACGGTCAATGGTTTCGTAATTATCTTTTTGGATATGATGCTGCAGTTGAGCCGTATGATTTGCAAGGTAGACGATGGGGAGGTCTGGGTGGGTTTGCTTAATTTCATTGGTAAATGAGAGTAAATCAGATTCTTGTGGTTCATTGAAGATGATGAATAAATCGAATTGATCATTATCAAGATGTTGTTTTGTATTCTTTATGGATTCGACTTGAGTTATTTCTGGTGGTTGAAGGGGAAGGTCTTTTGGATAGATATGTTGAAAGAGTTTTTCGATTCGTCCTTCTTCTTCAAGTAAAAAATAGTCATAGGAAGAAGATAGTAACAGGATTTTTTTTATGGAAAACGGGCGTAGATGTTTTCCAGTTTCAAGTACAAGATCACTTGTATCTTTTGGTTTGTATCCTGTTATCTCTTCAATCTTATTTTTGATTGCTTCTTCCTTTGTTTCTAACATAGTGGTTTTTTTGTTTATCAGGGGTATTTTTTTTAAATCCAACCGCGGAGTTTACATGCTTCGACAACACGTGAAATAGCGATCATGTATGCCGCATCTTGTACCCGTATTTTTTTGCGTTGCGATAGTTCCCATACTTTGTAAAATGCATCAGTCATTTTGTTGTCAAGTTTTCCAAGGACTTCTTCTTTGGTCCAGTAATAGTTTTGATTGCTTTGTACTTGTTCAAAGTAACTGCAGACCACTCCACCTGCATTTGCAAGGAAATCAGGAATGACCACAACACCACGATCATCAAGAATGTCATCTGCTTCAGGATTGATTGGACCGTTTGCCCCGCATACAATGAGTTTTACACTATTCTTAATGTCTTTAACGGTATCTTTGGTGATAGCGTTTTCAAGTGCTGCTGGAATGAGAATATCAACATCATGAGTGAGCCAGTCATCACCAGGGAGTACTTCGTAACCAATTTTTTTGGCTTTCTTTTTATCAATGCTTCCGAAACGATCAGTGATATCTAGGAGTTCTTTGAGATTGATTCCATCTTTTTTGTAGAAACTATATGCTTTTTTATCAGATTGGTCCCAACTTGAAACGGATACAATGGTTCCACCATATTCGATGTAGAGTTCTGCTGCGTATCGAGCAACATTTCCGAATCCTTGAATGGATGCAGTGGTTTTTTCGATTTCAACATCCATTTCTTTGAGTGCTTCTCTTAGCATGTATACCACACCATATCCAGTTGCTTCAGTTCGGCCAAGTGATCCGCCGAGTTCGACTGGTTTTCCTGTGATGGTTCCAGGGTATCGCCCACCGGAGACTGCTTCGTATTCATCCATCATCCAGATCATGTGTTGGGCATTGGTCATCACATCTGGCGCGGGTACGTCTTGAACTGGTCCAATGTTTGGTGCAACTTGTCGTATCCAGCCGCGACAGAGTTGTTCTTGTTCATTATTAGAAAGATCATGTGGGTCACAAATGATGCCGCCTTTTCCTCCACCAAGTGGTATGTCGGCAACGGCGCATTTCCAGGTCATCCACATTGAAAGTGCTCGAACGGTATCGATTGTTTCTTGTGGATGGAATCGGATTCCTCCTTTAGATGGGCCGCGTGCATCATTATGTTGGACACGGAATCCTTTGAATACTTTAGTGTGGCCGTCATCCATTTTGACCGGAATGGTGAAATGGTATTCTCGACGAGGGTTTCGTAAGAATTCTCTGGTACCTTCGTCTAATTCGAGTTCATCTGCAATTCTATCAAATTGCTCTTGAGCCATTTTAAATGGGTTGTAACCTTCTTTTGCCATGGTATTTCCTCCATATTTTGGATGCGTGGGTCCGATATTACAAGGTATATTTATATATGGGTTATAAAAATGTGCCTTTAAGTTATACACTTTGGTTAATAATAATATTTTTTAATGGGCATAGTGTAAGTGTGTTTTGCCCTTGTTCTATTAAATGTGGTATATTGAATCATTGTTTTTTTGGTATTTTGAGGTTATTTTTCTGCTTGTGTAATCTGCCAGAGTTTTCTGTCAATCCATCCAAGGGAGAGTTTTTGAGGTTTTATGGTGTGAATCATTCTTGAAGAAAGAATGGTGTTTTCAATAGCACCAATATCATTAGGAAATTGATTAACCATATCCTCCCCAAGATCAAAAAAGTCTTCAATAGTTTTAAACGCAGAAAAGATGAGCAAGTTGTAACAACCAGTACTTGTTTCTTGGGCTCGAGCGATGTTATTATGTTTGAGGAGGTAGTTTTTGATGGCATCATTGTTCCTTTTGACTTCGATCATGGATACGACCAGATTGTAAGCCGGGGGGACAAATAAGTTTGGAAAGAAACATTTTGGTTCTGAGATAACATTGTGTTTGAGGAGTTGATCGATGCGGTGTTTGATAGTTTTTCGATTGATTTCGAGGTCTCTAGCAATATGGGAATCGTTTCGTTGGATGAATGTTCCTTTCATTAGGTGCATAAAAATCGGAAATATGTTTTCATCTAAAGTGATGTTGTTGATGGTGACGAATCCTTCTTTTTGATATGTTTTTTGTAAATTTTTGATGAAACAGGTAGGATTGTATTTGAAGGTGAGTTTGTTGCTGAAAATGTAGGCGTGAGCTGGTGCACGGTGTGCTCTTGTTGGTATTTTTTGATCGATAACGATTTGTTCTCTCCATGAATGGTAGGTTTCAAGGTCTTTGAAAAATTCCATTAGAAGGGTGTTGTATGGTCCTTCCATGCAGGAAAAAGCTGCAAAGATATGGGCATCATCCATGAAGAATTCTTTTGTTTCATTGGTCCGTGGAATATCTGCTTTAACTAGGACAAGTAGAGGATATTCTTTGTACAGTTGCGGGAAGGGATAAAAGGGTGGATTGATGAGGTGTTGGTCAAAAAGCCATTGTACTTTCTTTTTTACTGTACTTCGATGTATGTTTAGTTCTTTTGCAAGGCCTCTAATGTTTACTCTGACTTCTTTTCCTGATACCAGGTACCTAAGAAGTTTAAGATTGAGTTTATCATCGAGTAATGGTTTCATGATTCTAGAGAGTAATAGATATTTTGGTTTTTGTATCATTCGGTTGTGTTGGTCAAATACGTTGTTATATATACTTAATGAATATTTCAGGATTTATGCCATAAAATACCATTAATTTTTGGTAAATTACCAATAGTTATAAATAATGTGTATTCCATATATTTGATGATTAAAAAAGGAGGAAGAAAAAATGGATCATCAAGACAATACCCTGAAAATTGGGCAACTCGCTCAAATGTTAGATGCAGAATACACCATCATTCAACGAATGAAAATAAAAAAGGAAACCATAAAACGAGTCGGTTATGCACTCATTTTTTACGCATCGATCATGATTCTATTCACATTAGTCCTCTAGAAAAGACTTATTTAAACTGATGCTTTTATGTACGAACTCTTTCCCGTTATCATTCTGCTTGCATTCCTGTTTGAAACCATGGACTCATCAGCAGGCATGGGATTTGGAACTGGACTAACTCCCTTATTATTCTTATTGGGCTACGATCCATTACAAGTCGTTCCAATATTGCTCTTATCTGAAGCGATCACCGGTTTTACCTCAAGTTATTTTCATCAGGAATTTCAAAATGTTTCCTTTTCATTCCATAGACCATTCAATCAAGCAACAAAAACAATGGGGATAATAGCAATCACTGGCTGTTTTGCAATCATTCTTTCCGTGATTCTTACCTATGCTGCATTACAACTTTCAAAATCATTCATCAAAACCTATGTAGCAATCCTGGTCCTTGCAATGGGAATCATAGGGATGATCCGACTAAAATCAAAAGAATCAAGGTATAGACCAAAATTATTAACTGCATTTGCTGCTCTTGCTGGATTCAACAAAGGAATTGGAGCTGGTGGATACGGACCCGTCGTGATGATGGGACAACTATTTTCTGGTATTTACGAGAAAACAGCAACCGCCATCGTCTCATTAGCCGAAGGTATCGTTTCTCTTTTCGGCTTTGCTTCATTTATCTTTATCGCTGCTTATGGATTAACCATAGACTATGTATTACTCCCCTCAATCTTTACCGGTGGATTCATCGCGGCAATCCTTTCCCCCTATCTTGTGAGGGTATTTCCCAATAAAATGTGGCGTATTCTAATACCAATCTATGCTATTCTTATGGGTGTTCTTTCCTTAGCAAAAGTGATGAACATTATTTCCTAGACTATTACATAAACCATATTACCAATAAATATTGAAAAAATAACAACTTTTTTAAAAGAGTTTTTTACTTTAATCATTGGGTAAAAATCAAATGAAAGTAGATTTAGACAACGTCATATCAATAACTGAAACTGCAATTACTATCCGAGGATCTAGAAGAAGAATAACGGTACCTTCGGAAGTCGTTGAAAACCTGGACTTACAAGATGGAGATAAACTCCGCTGGATTGTTTTTAAAGATAATTCAATCTATGTCCAAAAAGTAAAAACCCAATAATACAATTATTTTTTTAACAAAAAACATGGTGAAAAAAAGACAATGAATAATAGTTTTCCTCCTGAAAAAGAGATTAAAACATTTCAACAAAAAATATTTCATTTTTACCAAGAAAACAAAAGAGATCTACCTTGGAGAAAAACAACAGATCCCTATAAGATTCTTGTTTCTGAATTCATGCTTCAACAAACACAAGTCTCTCGAGTCATCGAATATTATACTAATTGGATGAACACCTGGCCAACAGTTAAACGCCTTGCAAGTGAATCATATAAAAATGTGTTACAAGCATGGATGGGGCTTGGATATAATCGTCGAGCACTATATCTGCATAATACAGCAAAAGTGATTGTTGATGAATTCGATGGTGATGTACTCACTGCAGTAAAACACTATGAAAAACTTCCGGGGATTGGATTGTATACTTCTAAAGCGATTCAGATCTTTGCAGCAAATGCTGATATCGCAACGGTTGATACTAATATCCGTCGGATTTTCATTAGTGAATTCGATTTAGATGAATCAGTTTCCGACAAAGAATTATTCACCATTGCAAAACGATGTCTTCCAAGGGGAAAAAGTAGAGAATGGCATAATGCATTGATGGATTACGGTGCACTTCATTTAACCAGTAGAAAAACGGGTATCAAACCAAAAACACAACAATCAATTTTTCAAGGATCAGATAGACAGATTCGAGGAAAAATCCTTCGATTACTCTTAAAAGAAGATCAATCAGCATATCAATTAGAAAAAGAACTCAACGTGGAATCAAAACGGTTATCAAAGATTTTAACAAAAATGCTTAAAGAAGAAACGGTTTCAAAAACAAAAGAATTGTATCATGTTCCTCAAAGATAAATACACAAACAATTTTATTAATAAGAGAATTCATCTTTTCTTCTTATCTCATGAATTCTGATACTGGTGAAGGCAGATTTGCTGGATTATACGATTTAGCGTTTAATCCTGTCTTAAAACATGTGCATCAACGAATTGTACAGTTAATGAAAAATTATGAATGTCAGTCAATTGTTGATCTTGGATCCGGAACCGGTGCTTTAGCACGCACCCTTGCTAAAAATGGTTTTTCAGTAACCGGAATTGATACTTCATCTCAAATGATTGCTGTTGCAAGAGAAAAATCGCCCGATTCTCTAAGATTTATTCATGCCGATATTACATCTATCGATCATTCAGATATGATGTTTGATGCAGCAAACATTAGTTTAGTACTCCATCCCAACTCAGCAGAAACCATTACAAAAATAGTAATGAAAGCAAAAAAATTGATTAAACCAAATGGTGTCATTTTTATCACAGATTACGGGAATGGAACTGGTTTCTCTGGAAAAATAGCAAGTGGATTAATGCAAATGATTGAATCTTTTACCCGGGAGGATCATCGACGTAACTATTTTTCATTTATGAAACTAAAGGGTATACACATGTTTTCATCATGGCCTGAGTTATTCGTTATTGAAAACTATCAGTATTTTCATGGAGCCTTGCAAACGATAATCGTTCAATTTGAAAAAAAATAAAAACAAAAAATCTAACGATTTTGTTAAAATACAACATATTTATATCATAATGTTTATTAATCAGATACGCCTTTAATTATATAGTGATTTTTAATGGGAGGAAACCACAATAAAAAACATGCTGTATTATTCCTCTGCGGAATTCTTTTTTTCTCAATAATATCTTCATCACTACCCATTTCTGCAGAACAACATGCAAAAACAATTATCGTAGATAAAGATGGATCCGGTGATTATACTACGATTACTGCTGCAGTAGATGCTGCTCAACCTGGTGATACAATTTTTGTTCATGATGGTGTGTATGAAGAAACTGAGATTTTAATTGATAAAACGATTACATTAACTGGTGAAACCATCTCGTCAACTATTATTTCAGGTGATGAAACTAAAACAATTCTGATTATCCAAGCAGATAACGTCGTGATTTCAACCTTAACTATATCTGAAGGGGGAGATTGGGGTGGGGAAAATATAGCTGTATTTGCAAATTATATCGTTCTTTCAGATACTGTGATTGAGCAGGGGAACGGAACAGGGATAAGTATTCATAATTCAACAGGATCAATTATAGAAAACAATGTATTTACCTCTAATCAGGAAGGAATAATATGTTATAATTGTAGGGAAACAACAATTTCAAACAATCAAGTTTCAGATAGTATTGCAGGCATCTATCTTTACAATTCCATAGATATGCTTGTTGAAAAAAACAGTGTTTCAACTTGTAATAAAGGAATCTATTTAGAAGAAAGCAATGATAATCTTATTCAACTAAATGATCTCTCTAGAAATGATCAAGGAGCATTTATTTCATATTCAGCGAATAATTTGATTACTGAAAATAATTTTATTTCAAACAGAGAACATGCGAAATTTACCACCTGGCTTTCACCAACCGGCCTTCAAATTAGTAAATGGAATGCAAATTATTGGGATGATGCAATAGCATTTCTTCCGAAATGGATTCCTGGAGTTCTTTTCATTCGTACGTATAATCCAATTGGTATTTTTTTACCATGGTTTAGCATTGATTGGCATCCAGCAGCTGAACCATATGATATTGATGGCGGCAATATAATATGAAAAAAGTCATTGCTTTTTTCCTCATTGTTTTGTTTTTCATATTAAGTCTATCCCCTGTGCTGAATTCATTAGAAACGCAAGAATCAAATATTATTTATGTCGATGATGACAACATCAGTGGTCCCTGGGAGGGAAGTAGAGCATATCCGTTTCAGTATATTCAGGATGGTATTGATGCAGCAAGTGAGATGGATACCGTTGTTGTAAATCATGGTGTGTATGATGAAAGTTTACGAATCTCTACATCAATTCATCTGAATGGGTTAGACCGGGAGCATACCATTATTTCCTCAAGTAATTCTTCAGAATTTTTGATATTAGATGGCATTGATCATTCGATTATTACAAATTTTACTTTTTCTTGTATGAACCATGAGCGATTAGATATCATAAGGATGAGGGACTGTAATCAGTGTACGATTTCTCATCTAAACATATTCTCAGAGATAATTCAACGGAGCGCACTTATTGTGAATGGCTCATCAAATATCATTTCACAGATTAGTATTAAAGGGAGATTTATTTATGCGGGTATCGAATTATATTATACAAATCATAATTCAATAATCAATAATTCCATAGATTCCTGTGGTGCTGGTATTCTTGTTTTTAGATCCCATGACAATATGATATCATTTAATGAATTAACTAACAATTCACATGGTATTTATTTAGAAGAAGGGAATCAAAATCAATTAACGTTGAATACTATTAAAGAAAATAGTCAAGGGTTGTTTAGTTCTTACTCTGTAAGAAACAACATTGAAAAAAATAATTTTATTGAAAATGATGAACAAGCAAAACTAACAAAATTATTAAAAATAGGTTTTCTTCCATCTAACAACTGGAAGAATAATTTCTGGGATGATCATCATGGTTTTTTAATAAAACCAATCCCCGGTCTTTTATATGTTCCAAATAGGTATTTGATCGGATTTTTTTTCCCATGGCTTGAATTTGATTGGCATCCCGCAGCTGACCCCTATGATATGGGGGGTGATAGCCTATGAATAAAAAAACGACGGTTGCCATAATATGCATGTTTTTTTTGGTGAATATATCAAGTATCAATCCATTATCCCAAACGGGGATTATTACTGACGAATCAAACAGGATATCATCTCAGACTGATCTTTCAAATGAATCGCTTATCGATGAGTTCACGTGGTCTTTTTTACGGTATGAATGTAATGCGCCAACAAAAGAGTATGGGTTTGCGGAGATGCCTAAACCAAGTGTTGGTTCCCTTCTTGTTCCATCAAATATGATGCTGGAAGAACTTTGTGACGTAGCTGTTTCTGTTTATTCCCCTGATAAAATGGAGGTGCTCACCTCACTTGCATCCTATGATATGGTGATGAATATTCCTTATTATGCTGATCATCCCTTGTTAACTATGCTTTCTTTTCTTGGTTCATTCCCAGTGTATGCCATGAGAAAAAGCAGTGCTGATGAAATGATGCGTTGGGGGGACTCATCCCTCAGCCGATCTGGTATTGTTGGTGATTGTTATGCACAAGCTGCGTTTAATACTGCGGTATTACGTCTTTGTGGTTTTTCCGCTGAAGAAGTATTCCTGGTGCTCATTCCGCAGCATGCGGTTTGTGTTGCTCAAATAGATGATCTGTGGTATGTGTTTGATAGTGTGAAAGCAAGAAACACAGGGCAAACCATTTATGAAAACTATCCAGTCCCTGCTTCAAGAAGATGTATTGAACGCATTGAAAATGATAATTATTTTGTTAATTTTGTTTCTGATCATACGACGCTTAGCCCTTATTTAGCGGATCCGTTTTCCAATATGGATATGGAACAGTTTTCCACTGTAGCTGATTCACTTATCCTGCTTTTTCAGAATGCAACACTTGGGGAATTAAATTGGACTATACCTGGTTTTCTCACAAATGCTACAGAATGTCCAGAAATAAAATCAACCCAAATTCCTTTTACCGTATCAGATGCACTAGGATCATCTCCTCAGGAAAAGGCAGAGTGGCTGGCAGATGCTAACAAGCAGTTTGTGAGAAATCAAACAGAGGATGAGCAGTTAAATCAGTATCCTCGTAGCCTGTACAGTCTAGGTTTCCTAGATGTTGATTTTCCTCAGGCATATGCAAATGCAGCTAAATATGCATATTATACTAGTTGGTTCGCTCGACTTTTTGATGCAAGAGCTGCAGATAACGATGTAACTAGAACTTTAAACTGGGTTAATTTTTTCATTAAGAATGAAAAGAATACTCCTCAAGATCGCGTGTTTTTTTCTGATTTTGTCTTCCGATTACGATCTGGTTCTTCCATTGATAAAGCAGTCTCAGCCTATGGTATGCTTCGGAACATGGAAAAAGATACTAATTTCTGGCCGGTAGAAGACCTGTTTGTGATAATAATTACTGATAACACTGGTTTTTTAGCGGTTAATATTGATCAACAATGGCAATATCTTTCCTTTGAAAAGGAAAAAACAAATCTGATATCTGATGAACCACCAGATGATATTAACATGGTTTTTAATGAAAGAGATTATGTTACATCCTGGGAGAAGTAAACGATGAAAAGAAGGATACATCTTATGTCAATGGGATTAATCCTAATCCTTTTACTATCTTTTTTTTCTCAGGTTATTAGTGTTGAACAAATCAATGAAACCGTTATTTATGTGAATGATGATAACATCAGTGGTCCTTGGGATGGATCAATTAATAATCCGTATAGATGTATTCAAGATGGTATTAACGCTGCTCATGACGGGGATATGGTTTATGTGTTAACTGGAAGGTATCATGAACATCTGCTTGTAAATAAATCAATTGAGGCTGACCAACAACCTCATCATCTTCAATGACACGTAATTT
>Ga0102934_1001292_pt1 | contig 17459 bp, 16 predicted proteins | sample SalPonR2_A_D1_MG_FD_78175 | JGI IMG/M metagenome (GOLD analysis project Ga0102934, IMG submission 78175) | Salt pond soil microbial communities from South San Francisco under conditions of wetland restoration - Salt Pond MetaG R2_A_D1_MG | ecosystem: Environmental > Aquatic > Marine > Intertidal... | reverse complement strand
TTTTTTATTTCTTGATCCGGGTCCAAGCTCCTTTTAAAGTCGATAAAGTCTTCCGCTATTTTCTTTTCGATGCCGGCCTCTCGAAGTTCCCGGGTGCTGGCCCGGAAGGCCTTTTCGAAAGAAGAAAAATATCGGGCTAGCTTGTTTAAACGAACCGGACCTAATTGGCTTGATAAGTTAAGTAAATGGAGGTAAAGATTATCAGTGGAGATGGACATATTGACAGGATAGTTAAATTGTGTTAATATGAAAAGTTATTTTGAGTAATGGCCCTCAGGACAACTGCCTAGAAGTAGTTTACGGTTAAGCTTCCCTCCTGGCTTAATCGTAACTTTAAATAAGGTAATCCTTGGCTTCTAGGCAGTTGTTGTGGGGGTCATTTATTTTTTGGATAAAAAGAGCAATACCTGATTCTTCGGGTATTGCTCTTTTGTTTTTTTAGTCTGTTGGTTGAGAAAATAATGGAAGCGACATGGAGATATCTGTGTTTAGATCCCTATTTCTTCTCGGTCCAGTATTGCGGTAATGGTCTCCGAGAGGGTTTTTAGTTCTTCGGAAGAGAATTTTTGTAAGACAAAGTCGGCTGTATTGGTGGAATACGGGGAGGCAATACCCAAGCGAATGCGTTTAAAATTTTTGGTTTTTAAATGATCTATTATGGATTGGACTCCCTTGTGGCCGGCACTTCCGGAATCAGTAGCCACCCGGTATTCGCCCAAGGGCAGGTCCTTATCGTCGTGGATCACTGTCAGCACCGAGCTCAGGTCGGAATCCTTTTTGATCAAGCCCAGTTTTCTGGGCAAAAGTTTATAATAAGCCAGGGCGGCTTGGACGGATATCCCGGAATTGTTCATCAGGGTCAGGGGTTTTAGCAGAATATCGCCCCGGATTTCACTGGTCAGGGCTTGGAATTTTTTTTGACTCTGCCAGGAAGAGCGGTATTGTTCAGCTAAAGCATCCACCGCTATGAATCCGGCGTTGTGCCTGGTTTTTTCGTATTTTTTTCCGGGATTTCCCAGACCCGCTATGATCTGCATATGTTTAGCTTTTATTTTCTTTGGAATTTTGGGCCGGCAAAACATCGATGTTTATAGGGGTGCCCAGGAAACCGAACCTTTCCCGCAATTTGTTCTTGATGAAGCGGACATAGGAGAAGTGTAGGGTATCCTTGGATCCTATTTTGACCGTAAAACGGGGAGGGGCGGTTTTGGTTTGGTTTATCTTGTAGATATACGGCGGTTTCACCCCCTTGGCTTTGGCCGGCGGATGTATCTTGACTATATGGGACAGGAGATTGTCCAACTGGGATTGGCTTAATTCGGTTTGTCTTTGTTCATGCACCTCCATTAAAGTGTCCCAAATTTTTTTAACCTTGCTTCCGGTTCGGGCGGAAATAAAATGGATCGGAGCCCAAACGGCGTAAGGGAATTTATGGCGAATGTATTCGGTGTATTCTTTGGTGTTTTTTTCTTCCACTTTATCCCATTTATTGGCCACTATGATCAAGCTTTTGTTTCTTTCGAAGATTTCTTCCACCAGTTTAGCATCTTGGTGGGTGATACCTTCGTGGATATCCAGGACCAATATGGCGATATCCGATCTTTTCAGGGCCCGCAGGGATTTGGAGATACCAAATTTTTCCAGACCCTTACTTTTATTTCCTTTCTTACTGATCCCGGCCGTATCCACCAGGGTTATGGCCGTATCTTGGTAAGTTACTTCCATATCTTGGGGTTCCCGAGTGGTATGAGGAAGGTCGCTTATGATCACCCTTTCTTCCTCAGTCAAAGAATTGAGCAAGGAGGATTTACCCACATTGGGTTTGCCGATAATACAAGCTTTGATCTCTTTTCGGTCTTCCGGCGGTTGCGGTTCCTTTTTTTCCGGCCGAGAGGGGAGATTCTTCACTACCTCGTCCAAAAGATCCCCGGTTCCGCTACCGGTCATAGCCGAGATGGAGTGAGGATCTCCGATATTTAATTGATAAAAATCGGCAGTTTCGCTTCGGTATTTGGCATGGTCGATCTTATTGACCACCAGTAAGGTCTTTTGGGGGTATTTCTTTTTTAAAAAAGAGGCCAAGGCCTCATCTTGAGGGAGAAGCCCACTTCGACCGTCGGTTACAAACAGGATCAAGTCGCTTTGCTTCAGGAATTCCAGGGCTTGTTTTTGGACCGCTTTTTCTATGGTGGTTACCTTTCCTTTTTTGAATTTTGAACCCAGCATTTCTTCCGTGTCCTCGTCCATTATACCCCCGGTATCTATCAACTCCATTTTCCTGCCCTGCCATTCCAGGGTTTTTTTGTTACTATCTCTGGTGGTGCAGGCCTGTTTAGAGGTTAGGGCGTGCTTTTTTTCGGTCAGGCAATTAAAAAGGGTGGATTTACCCACATTGGTCCTGCCAAAGATGGTTACCAGAGGGAGATTTTGCTCTTGCTTTTTCATTGTTGGTTTAATATTTATTAGAGGCGCTTTGGCCCAGTATCAACAGGAAATCCGGTTTTTCCGAGATATTGTCCTTGGCCACATCTTCCTTGATATCCTCTTGCAGCCAATCCGGTATACTAAAGGCCACATTGGCGTCGGTTTCTTCTTTTAATACTTTTAGAGGTTCTAATTTATTGCCAAAAGTAAGATCGTAAATAACCGATTTTTGAAAATTCTTTTTTTCGCTGTTGCCTACTCGGGTTATCTGGAAGCCCTGCTTTTCCAGGTCTATGGAGCTTCTTCCGGCCAGGCCGTTGATCCAAGTCCCGTTCCTTATTTCCAGGGTGGCGTCTTCAACCTTTTCTTTTTGTTGGGATTGATCTTTATTTTGGGAGAAAATGTTTTTTACCATATATTGGACTTCCTCAAAGTCTCCCCCTTTGGGCAGTAGGATATAGCCGGTGGAAGTGGAGGTGTAGGATCGGAGCAAACCCTGCGGACCGGGCTCCAGGACTTGTCGGATAATGTTTTCGGTTTGTATATCCTTGCCCATATTCCATAATTTTATTATCTCCCAGATCTCCATATTGGTGCTGACATGATTGTCCAGTTCCTTCATCACATCCATTATCAAGGAGGGCTTCATTAAAAGATCAGTGGATTTGAATTTTTCCTTGACCGCATGTAAAAGTTTTTGTTGCCTTCTGGCCCGGGAGAAATCGGAGCCCTGAGGACCCTGGGCATGCCGGGAACGGACATATTTCAGGGCCAATTCGCCATCCATGTGCTGCCAACCCTTTTCAATGTGTAGGTGTTCGTATCTGGAATTATAATTCTCCGCATCTTCTTTGCCCATTACCGGGTATTTGTAATCATCCAGGGTTTTTTCTACATAAATATCGACCCCGCCCAGGCGGTTCACCACATTTATAAAACCCTGAAAGTCGGCTCTGGCATAATAATGAATAGGTATGTCCAGCAGACCCTCCAGGGTTTGGGCGGTAGCCCGACCGCCGCTGCCCTTTTCCTCTGATTCGGCATAGGCGTTAACGGCATTGATCTTTCTCCTTCCGATTCCGTCGATGGGTACGGTCAGATCCCGGGGGATGGAGATCATAGCCACTTCTTTGGTCGAGGGTTTAATGCTTCCCAAAATTATGGTATCAGCCAAATAAGAACCCTGATGTCCTTTGCCTCCCATCCCCAAAAGTAAAATGTTTATCCGATCGTTCTTTTCGCCCCTTAATTCTTTATCCGAGCTTTCCACCAGGTGTTTGATCTGACCTATTACCGGGATCTTATTGAAAAATTGATTTGATTTTTCCGCCACTATACCATTGGAAAAAATAACCCCGATTATAATAAAAAACACCCCTACAAAGATAAGGGCTTTTCCGGCTTTTCCGGCCTTGCTTTTCGGGGGTTGCGGTCGAGAAAATTCCGGGGTCTCCTCCCGTGTTTCTTGTTCTTGTTCCAGTTCTTCCGCTCGTTCGGGGTCTATTCCTTTTTCTTCCATTTCTTTTCTTCTTTTGATCTCTCTGATATCAAGCATGTTCATAGGCCAGGGTGGTTATTTTTTTATAATAGCAAATTCCGGACCTTTGGCCCTTATTTGGTCGGGGTGCTGGGAATCGAACCCAGACTACACCCACCCCATGGGCGCGTACTGGCCGTTATACTACACCCCGTAGTTCATATTAATTAAATTACCACAATGTTTTATTTTTTTCAATCTGGAAAACTCGGGATCTGTTCCTGGCGATAAAAATAATTATGGTTTATAATTAATCCAGTATGACCAGTAAGTGTACACAAAAATTGACCACTTGGCAAGAGCGGGTTTGGGAAGCGGTTCGGGCCGTGCCCCCGGGTTTTGTAACTACCTATAAGGAGGTGGCCGGTTTCGCCGGTTCCTCCGGATCGGCCCGGGCGGTGGGCCATCTCTTGGCAAAAAATTCCAAACTTGTTATTATTCCTTGTCACAGGGTGGTGAAAAGTAGCGGCGAGGTCGGAGGGTATGCTCGGGGAAAGGAAGAAAAGAAAAGATTGTTGCGAAAGGAAGGAGTAAAATTTGTTTCCGACAACAAAGTGGACCTGGAAGAATGTTTTTTTAATTTAATTGCTTAGAAATTTATAAAGGTAAATAAGTATACTTAAGCTTTTTGGTGTGTTGGTTTATTGGTATATTAGTATATTGGTGGATTTGTTTATTAAACACAATTCACCGATCTACCAATATAACTAACCGGTATTACGAATTCAATTTTTTATAAGGAATCCATAGAATTATCTGAAGTAATTTTGATTTAAGGGGCGACTAGCCCTTCGACAAGCTCAGGGCGGGCAAGCTCAGGGGTTATCCCGCAAAACCGGCCTCACTTTGTTCGGTCGGTGCGGGACAAGGAGCGCTCGCTATTGTTTTTTATTAGCACCCTTAGCTCAGCTGGTTAGAGCGCTGTCTTCACATGGCAGAGGTCGTAGGTTCAAGTCCTACAGGGTGCACATTCTCATTTTGTGATTTTAGGATTTATGACTTCAGATTTAAAAAATCATAAATCCTAAATCCTAAAATCATCAAATGAGAATGGGCCGTTAGCTCAGCTGGCCAGAGCGCTCGCGTCGCATGCGAGAGGCCGCGGGTTCGAATCCCGCACGGTCCACTAATAAAAAAGCACGGCACGGATGTGTTGTGCTTTTTTATTGGAGCTGTGCGTGTTGTGAGAAGAGGTGGAAATTTTAAAATTTCAAAAAAAACAAAAAGACCTTTATAGATTTCTCTAGAGATATCTATAGAGAAAGATCGTTCCACCGCCAAATTGTTTTAATGTTTTCATGTTTTATTTTTCATTGCTATATTGTTTTCATGTTCTAGTGTTTTCATGCTTCATTGTTTCTTTGTTTTCATGCTTCATTGCTCCATTGCTAAATTGTTTTAATGTTTTCATGTTCTAGTGCTTTCATGTTTTTTTGATATTTTCAGCGGGTTCTCAGCCCACTACCCCACACACAAAAAACCGACCCACAAGGGGTCGATTTTTAGTGTGCGGGCAGCCCCGTAAAGGTCGCTTCGCTCCCACGGGGCACAGCGGGCCCCGCCCCTCGCGAGGAGCGGGGTGAAAATCGAAGGAGCGCCTGCCTGCCGACAGGCAGGGAAGCCTCACAACGGGTGGCCATCAAAGTTTGAGGATTTATTATAACAGTTCTTGCCCTCAACCGAATATTTAATATTAACCTTGGTTCAGCGGGTTCTCAGCCCACTACTCACACCATAATAAAAGGCCGGCACAAGACCGACCTTTTATTATGGTGCGGGCAGCGGGAATCGAACCCGCATCTCCAGCTTGGAAGGCTGGCATAATGAACCATTATACGATGCCCGCCTACGCTGATTATTGCAAGCAATAATCAGCTTCGGCGGGCAGGCCCGCTTAAAATAAAACGGATCTGCCCTGTAAATTTTGTGATTTGTAGAATATTTTACTTTGTAAGTTTACGTTTTATTGGAGGAATAGTCAAGAGAAGAGCGAGGACGATCAGGATTAAGCTGGCCACTTGCGGAAGGCGTAGGCCGAAAACCATCGGGGTTTCATCTATTCTCAGGAATTCCATTCCGAACCTGAGTATGGAGTATAATATCAGGTAGGCGGCCACTATTATTTCCCAACTGGTTTTTTGTTTTTTGATGATCCAAATATGCAACCCGATCAGTATTAAAAATATCAGAATATTTCCCAGGGACTCATACAAAAAAGTGGGATGAAAATATTCAAAATTCAAGAAATTCAGGGGGCGGTTGATAAGGTTGATGGGTATACCCCAGGGCAGGTCGGTGGGTCGTCCGAACAATTCTTGGTTGAAGTAATTGCCCCATCTTCCTATGGCCTGGGCCAGGGCCAGGGCCGGGGCCACTATGGAGGTCAAAAGCCAGAAGTTCTTTTTGAAATTTGCGGATAGGCCGCTGGCAAACCGGGCGAACAGGAATATTATCAAGATCCCGGCTATAATAGCCCCGTGGATGGCCAGACCCCCTTGCCATATCTTTAAAATATCCACCGGATTTTTTAGGTAGTATTCATATTGCAAGCCCACATGATACAGCCGGGCTCCGATAATGCCGCCCAAGACCAGCCAAAAGGCCAGGTCCAGGACCATTTCCGAAGAGACCCGATAATATTTAGCCAATTTAATGGCCATCAGGATGCCGGCCAGAATGCCCAGAACTATACAAAAACCGTACCAATGGATCTCGATGCCATTCCAAGAAAAAAGAATGGGTTGCGGGCGAAAAGAATGAAGTAGATCTATCATGGCTTGAAATTATTAAGCATTTCCTTATTGTAATTGTGACCCTTTTCCGGCTTTAAGTCAATTCGGGCCCTAAAAATCTCTTTGTTTTTTGTCTCGGTTTATGTTAAGATTTTAATATAACAAATATTTTTAAATTATGGATTTGGATAATCATTCGAAATTTTTGGAAGAGTTGGATCCCGGCCAAGTGGGGGATTCCATTGCTTGTTTGCCGGATCAGATAAGCCAGATCCTGGAAGATGCCGAGGCGGTGGATATACCGGCCTCCCATAAGGATGTGGACAAAGTGGTTTTGAACGGAATGGGCGGCTCCAATCTGGGCGCCAGGATCATTCAATCGCTTTTTGAAAAAGAATTGTCAGTGCCGGTGATCATTACTCCCGGTTACATAGTTCCCGGTTATGTGGATGACAAGACCTTGTTTATTTTTTCCTCCTATTCCGGCGGCACTGAAGAGCCCTTGAGTGTATTTCCCGAGGTTCGGAATAGGAAGGCCAAGATGATCGGGGTTACTTCCAGCCACGAAGACAACAAACTTGAAAAATTAATGTCTGAACAGGACTTTCCCGGTTTTGCTTTCAAGCCCCGGCACAACCCTTCCGGTCAACCCAGATTGGGCTTGGGTTATTCTATTTTTAGTATTTTGGCTGTTCTGGATAAATTGGGATTGATCCACTTGGACCGCTCCGAAGTTGAAGAGGCCATTAAATTTTTAAAGGAAAAAAATAAATCCTGGAGACCGGAGATTGAGACCGGCAACAATCGGGCCAAGGAGATAGCCCAAGAATTAAAGGGCAGGATCCCCGTTTTGATAGGCGCGGAATTCCTGGAGGGTAATCTCCATACTTTTCGGAATCAAATGTGCGAGAACAGCAAGAATTTCGCCGATTATCTGACTTTGCCGGACCTAAACCATTTTCTTTTGGAGGGTCTAGCCCATCCGGCGGGCAATAAAGACAATTTGGCCTTTTTGTTTCTGGATTCGGACCAGTATTCTCCGGAGGTGAGAACAAGAAGCAAATTGACCAAGCAAACAGTGGAGAAAAACGGGATCAAGACCTTGGAATATCGGGCGGAAAGCGGGTCCCGGCTGGGTCAATCTCTGGAAATACTGCAATTGGGGGCTTGGATCACTTTTTATTTTTCTATTATTAATGAGGAAGACCCTTCTCTTATACCCTGGGTGGATTGGTTTAAGAAAAAATTAAAGGAATAATTCTTAAATATTTTAATTTATGAAAAGATTAATATTCATTCTCATTGGTTTGATCATAATTACGGCCTTGGTGGTTTTGGGGGTAAGGTATTTCAGTCCCAGCCAAACCGGAGAGCAGAATAACGGCCCAACCCAGTCGGAGCAGGGCAAGAATTCCCCGGAACTGGAGGAGAATATCAGAATATCCTCTCCTCAGGCCATGCAGGCCGTGACCAGCCCGATAACCATCAAGGGAGAGGCCCGCGGATCTTGGTTTTTCGAGGGTGTTTTTTCCGCCCAAGTTCTGGACGAGAACGGCAAAAAATTGGGAGAAGGAAATATCCAAAGCCAAGGCGACTGGATGACCGACCAGTTCGTGTCCTTTGAGGGACAGATTGAATTTTCCACCCCGACCACCACTACCGGCCAGGTGGTCCTGGAAAAAAGCAACCCTTCCGGCAAACCGCAGAATTCGGAAAAAAGGGTGATAGTGGTCGAATTCCCGGAAGCCGATACCGGCCGCCGTTAATTTAAAATCCTTGAACATAAAAACAGCTCTTTTTTCAGGGCTGTTTTTTAATGTATAAAAAAATTCCTTTTTAGGAATTTTCTTTTTTCGGGGTGATCCATTTTTTGACCTTGTTGATCTTGCTGGGCGGCAAGTTCTCCTTGATCTTGGTTTGGCTTTTGTGAGATTTAACGAATTTGAGCCATTTGGAGCTTGGATGCTTTTTGGAAGATTTGGTTATTATTTTTACGGAATCGCCATTTCTTAATTCCGTGTCCAAGGGAACTCTCTTGCTGTTAACTTCGGCCCCCACAGCCCTGTTTCCGACATCGGTATGAATGGAATAGGCGAAATCTACGGGGGTGGCGTCCTTGATCAGCTTGATCAGGTCTCCCTTGGGGGTAAAAACGAATATTCTATCCTTTAAAACATTGAATTTGATCTTATTAACGAATTCGTAATTGTCCAAGGCGTTTTTTTGGAGATCGAATATTTCTTGTACCCACTTGGGCGGAGTTTTATCCATAAATCCTTGCTGGCGTCGATAATACCAATAGGCCGAGATTCCATAAAGAGCTTCGCGGTGCATTTCTTTGGTTTTGATCTGGAATTCAGTCAAAATTCCGTCCGGCCCGAAGACCGTGGTATGGATGCTTCTATAGCCGTTGGTCTTGGGTAAGGCGATATAGTCTTTAAAAAGGTCGTTTTTGGGGCGCCACAAGGAGTGGATCATCCCCAATATTTTATAACAATCGCTTACGGATTCGGCGGTGATTATAATGGCAAAGGTGTCGTGTAAACTTTCTATTTCTTGGTCCTTGTCCTTGGTTTTTTTAAAAATGCCGTAAAAGGGCTTGTAAAGGTCTATGGCGTTGTAGTTGACCTGGGCTTTTTGGAGCTCTTTGTATAAAATGTTTTTGGTTTTTTGAATATGGTTTCTTATTTTGGGTCCTTCTTTGATTTCGAATTTGTATTTTATTTTTTCATATTCTTTGTGATAAAGATATTTGAAACACCAATCCTCCATTTGCCATTTCAACTCCCATACTCCCAACAACCAAGCAATGGGCACATACACTTCCAAGACCTCTTTGGCTATTCTTTCCCGCTTTTCCGGGGAATGGATATGAAGGGTCTGCAGGTTGTGCAGGCGATCCGCGAATTTTATTAGAACCACCCGCAGATCCTTGGCCATGGCCAGAAACATTCTTTTTAAATTCCTGACATATCTGTCCTCACCCCTGTATTTAACTTTTTCCAGTTTGGTGATCCCTTTGATCAGCTTGGCTATTTCTTCTCCGAATTCTTCTTTTATTTTTTTAAAAGAAACCGATGTGTCCTCTACCACATCGTGCAACAGGCCGGCGGCCACAGTGGTTGAGTCCGCCTGGATCTGGGCCAAGGTATAAGCGGTTTGTAGGCAGTGTTCAAAGTAGGGCTCGCCGGTTTTCCGGTATTGCCCTTCATGGGCTTTTTTGCCAAAATGGTAGGCTGAAACAATCAGGTCGATGTCCGCCCCGGGATCGTTTTCGCGCACTTTTTGGATAATTGTATCAATATCCATATATTTTTAATTTTGGCAAAATTATATATTTTATTATACAACAATCATTATTAGATGATAAGACGAAAACAGCTTTTAGTCAAATTTTTCCGGATTTATTGATTTTCACCCGAGAGAATGTCTTTTTAGTGTTGACTTGGAATTAATTTTATGTTAAAAAGAAAAGTCATTTAACAGGTTGTTCTTTAAAAAATAAAAGAAAAAGGAGGAAGCTACTATGGATACTTTAATTGACATTTTAATTGACATTGAGTTTATAATTTTTTTTCTTGCTTTAATTTTTCTTTTTTTATTCTTCATAATTTGGGAATATATAGGAGAAAAAAAGAAAAAAAAGGAAGCTAAACGAGAAGAAAGGAGAAAAGAACAGTATGATGCAGAAATCAAACGAAAAGAACAACAACAACGGGCAAGAATAAAAAGAGGGGGAAAGGTAATCGTATATCTGAGATATATGTATATATCGGATAATGATAGGCCAAGGCCATTTCGAAAAAAATTTGTTGAAGAAGATGTAGTAAAAACAGGTGCTGCATTATCAGAAGCAAACGTAGATTTTTCAGATATTTTTTTAACTGCTTATGACGGTGGTGCCTGTGGCCAAGAAGGCTATCTGGCTATGGCCATTAAATATAAGGATGAATACAAGGAAGACGAAGATCAAGGAGGCAAGTTAGCAAGAAGATCGAAGTTTGTTACTAATCAAATTGAGCCCGTGTTAAGGGAAGTATTTAAGAAAAATCCAATTTATCTCCAAGCAATGTTCCCAGAAATTGAAGGATTTTAATTTGCACATTCAATCAGGCTGGTCAAGAAAAAATGGCCAGCCTTTTTATTTCAAACCAGGAATATAAATCTATTTTTATAGTTTTTTTATTTTGTTTTTGGTCATATTGTTGTGGCTTAGATTAGAATGTAGGGGGTTTTCATTGACTTGAAATTAATTTTATGCTAAAAAAAGAAAAACATTGAACGAAGTCATCCTTCAAAGTCATCCTTCAAAAAAAAGAAAGGAGGGGTACGATGTCGTCACCAAAGGAATTAGAAAAGATTGCGTATAATAAATCTTTGTTTGATGATGAGCAGCGAACAGAGGCCATAATTCAACTTGCTAATTACGTGCCGAGCACTGAAGCTGTTGATGCTCTTTCAAAAATAGCAAATGATAAATTTAAATTTAATTCAAAGCAACGAAAATTAGCTATTAAAGCATTAGGAGGAAAGAAGAAGATTTGAAAAATAAGTTTCTACAAAATATTTTTGATTTTGCGGCAGTTTTGTATAAAAACAAACTGCCGTTTTTTATTTTAAAAAACTTTTTTAATAATCCAGTTTTAAATATTGATGTCAAATATATTACACTTTGGGCTAGGAATTTATAAAAATTATTGACCTATATTTAATTTTATGCTATAGTTTAAGGTTAAATCAAGAGAATTTAACATTGTTCTTTGACAATTAAAAAACTTTATAGGAGGTTCGCAAATGGCCAATACATTTATTTGTAAGAGTTGTCAGGAAGAAATTCCCGAGGGAGTAAATTTTTGTCCTAATTGTGGAGTTTCCCAGAAACAAAAGGTCGGAGAATCAAACCACCAAACAGAAAAGGGAGAAAAACAAAACCAAACCCAAAATAAAGAGCAAAAACCTCAACAGAAAGAAAAAAAACGTCCTTATAAAATTGAAGTTGATTTTGTGGGTAGGGAAGGTGAGTATATTTTTGATATTCAAGTTCTTTCCCAAGACGGAGATGGCATACCCGCGGTTGTAAAGATAAACGAAGGAAATGAATATCACGATAGAGTAAAAACTGATAACCAGGGTTTTATAGGAAATTACAAGGCAAGGAAGTTTACTCAAAGAAAAAGAATTTTTTTCTTTAGGGTTATAGGGACTTCGGTCAATTTTCAAAAAGAATTGTGGGGTCCGACACCCAAGAAGAAAAAAGTGGACGTAATAAAGAGAGGCGGTTTTATAGCCAATCTTAAAAACGTTCTTAAAGAAAAAAAAGAACAGTAAAGGGGGTTCAGTATGGATATATTGTTTTGGATTTATTGGGGAGCCATAGTAGGTTTCCTTTTAGTAAGCATTGGTTTTTTTCGGGATTATGTAGGACATGTAGTCGGCCAATTGTTGGCAGACAACAATTGGAGATTAGTAACCCTGTATATTTTGGCAATAACATTTACCATTTCGGCTCTATTGGCCGGATTTGGAGAACCGGTTTTGTTTAAAGAGGCCCGTAAAGTAAAAGAGGAGATATCGGAAGAAATTACTCCGAAATGGAAACAGGAGTGGAACTACATTCTTTACGGGGAAAGGGTTTTACCCCAAGAACAAAAAGAGATTGCCTCCAAGGAAAATTATTCTAGCTGGTGGCACTGGAAGTTGACCGTTTTCTTTTGGGTTCTTGCTTTGATCTATACCCCGATCGCTTTACGGGATGAGATTGCCGACGCTTTTAGTGTTAGTTGGCAAAAATTTCAACAGAATCGAATGGAAAGAGGCGAGGAAAGCGAAGAGGATAAAAGTGGAACAGAAGAAAAATCCTCCTCTTCGACTGAGGGCAAAACAACCTCGGAAGGACCTTTTGTTAACAAATCTTCTTTTTTATGGAGATATGTAAGGGATTTCTCGACTGACTTTATTGCCGAGATAAGCAGTAATGTGGCGACTCGGTTTATGAGAAGATAAGGAGGTGGCATGTTTAAAGATTTGACTTTCGGAAAAATAGCAAAGGGGTTAATGGCCGCTCTTGTGGTGGCCATTGTCTTGCGTATTCTTATTCCTCTTCCTGTTCGCTTTTTCTTGTCACTAACGATTTTTGTTTTTGTCGTAGAAATGATGTTTAAGGAAGTGGGAACGGATACCAAAACCGTAATTAACAAGGTAGCCGTCTTCGGATTCGGAGTTTTGGCTTTTGTTGGTTTCCGGATAATTGTGGGCCACGCTTTCAATTTTCCCCTGGTGGAGACTTATCAATCTTTAGAGGGCTCCGGATTATTGGGTTCGTTGTTTCAGGAAACTACCCCTCAAAATATTATCTTGGAACTTCTTTTTCTTCTTCCCGGTATTGGCTTTGCCCACGGTTTGATTAAAGGATCGCGAGGAACCAAGAAAACACTTTATGTTTTTTCCGTTCTTATGTTTGGGGTGGTGCTGTGGCAAGTAAAACAGGTCCAAAACAGCGAAGCAATTTCCAGATATTCTCAGTCTTCTGTGAATGAATGGACCACTGAACTGAACTACAGTGCCATGGAGAAAGAAGCCCGAGCTAAGATCATTGTTCTAGAAGCTCGGCAGGATATCCGCAACTTTGCCCTTTCTAAAGACACACGGGTTAACCCGAAAGAGGTGATTCGCAAAGGCAGGAAAATGATGCTTTTGAGTGATAAGCCGATGGTTGACCCTGATATCATGGCCGAACCCATGGTCAAAGTCACCTTGGAAAAAAATGGTGTCTTCAAGGGCGCTAAAGTTTTTGTTCCTTATCGTAAGGTGCAAAGAGTAAATATTTTCCAGGAAGAAAAAGAAACAGCAGAAAAAAAACGGGAGTTGACGCCCCAAGAAAAACTGCAAAAGAGTGTGGCTCATTACACTCAAAAGTGGGGCGAGCCGCAGAAGGTGGTCCTGGATGATGATGAGTGGAGGAAGGTTTGTAAGGTCAACAAAGACGATAAAATAAGTTATTTGTCTTTGCATAAATTTAATACCAACGCCGGTGGGGTATGGGAGAAAGCAGTTATTGATTGCTATGGCTACACTTTTTATGCAGAAGACAAGGAAGGAGGAAATGTTTATTTCAAAAGAAAGGATAATTCAACAATAGTTTATTGTTGGAAGAAGATTAATTGAAAACAACACGGGCAAAACAAAAAAATGTTTTGCCCGTTTTTTATTGATTTTTTAAACATTTTCTGCTTTAATGTAAGACAAATAAACAAACGGGGGGGCGCCCCCCCGAAAAGAAGATCTTTAAAAACCACCTAAACCAAGGAGGTAATACCATGAAAAGAGAAACCGCAAGGAATATTACAGTGATCTTTTCTTTAGTGTTGACTTTTTTGATGTTAACCGTAGCCACTCCCTGCTTCGCCGATTCGGTGGACAAGGCCCGTGACTTTATGAAGGCTGGAATGCATAAGCAGGCCGAGGCCCTGTTAGAACAGGAGATCAACCAGAACCCGACCAACGCCGAAGCCCATTTCCTTTTAGGCAAATGCTATATTCTTCTGGATGAATTCCGGAGTTTTCCCAAGGCCGAGAAAAGATTCTCTTCCGCCGTGAAACTGGACCCTTCCGGTTATGCCCGCGAGATCGCCAATGTCTACATTGACGCCGGCTTGGAGCAGCTGGCCCGGACCAACAAGAGAAAGGCCCTGGATCTCCTAAACGAAGCTCGGAAGTACGATTCCAGAAGCGGCGATGAGATCGCCCGGAGATGCTTTAACAAAGGAGAAGAGCTTTTACGCTATGGCGAATACGCCCAAGCCGACGGCTACTTCTTTGTCGCCGCCAGATACGATTCCTCCCTAAAAAGCGATATCGCCCGGATTTATTACCGGCAATACCGGGCGGAAGGAAAACTCCCTCTGCTCAAGCAGGCCAGCCGATACAACCAAAGTGAGTACGGACAGGAGTACGCCCGGGCGTCCCTGGAGAATGGAATGAATGTTTCTTCGTCCGAATGGGAGGAAAGAACCAAAGAAGCTCAAAAGTATCTGAGCAATCGAGAGATTCTGCAGTTAAGTGTTGATTATTATGCCCGTAAATGGGGCGAGCCGAAAGAATTAAAACTCTCTCCTGGTGAGTGGATAAAAGACCCCAGGGTTTATGAGGGGTCAAAATTTCATTATTTAGCCAATAAAGAATATTGGTTAAAGACTACGGCCATGGCTGAAGATAAGAAAATCAAGAGCAGAAAAAAAATTCGTGAAGAACATTGGTATTCGTTTAGTGATTTAGGTCAGGAAAAGGAATTCTTAGAATTTAAAGCAATTAGACCCAACACAGTTATTTACTACTGGATGGAACATTAAATAACTTTCAACACGGGCAAAACAAAAAAAGTTTTGCCCGTTTTTTTTCTTTTTATGATAAAATTATTATAAAATAAGATATAAATTTTATGAAGTTTAATAAAAATAAAATCTTTTTAAGTTTTTTAACTTTTTCATTTTTAAGCTTTTTGTTTTTTATGAACTTTTCTTTTGTTCATGCAACGAATGTTGAAGAAAAGGGTGAAGTTTCACTTGATAATCCTTTAGAAACTGACAGCCCCCAGATCTTCATCGGCCGAATAATTGACGCCTCCTTGGGGATAGTCGGTTCCCTGGCTTTGCTAATGTTTGTTTACGGCGGCTTTATTTGGATGCTAGCTTCCGGTAATTCGGAAAGAGTGGAAAAGGGCAAAAATATTCTTTTTTGGGCCACGGTCGGCCTGGTGGTTATATTTACCTCCTATATTATAGTCCATTTTGTTATTTTTGAACTGATCGGTGCCCCCGGAACCGGAAGTTAACATAAATTGGAAAACAATTTTAAAAAACCGGTCCATCAACCCCGATTGGGGTTGATTTTTTTAAAAATTTATTTTGGTGCCGGGTCTTGAATTTTGAATATCCCTAAGCTAAAGTCATTTTGGTGCCGGGTCTTGAATTTTGAATAACTCTAAGCTAAAGTCAGGTTAGAGTTATTTAGAATTTAAGATATTAATATGTCCAAAAAACAACCAATATTATTCATTGCAATCTTAGCCGTTACTTTATCGGTTTTTTCAGGTTGCGCTCAGCAAACTCAGAATAATCAGGTAAATAATAACAAAGATTTGGAAAAAGCAGAGAGCGGGGATGCAAAAGATGCAAGCTCTGATGTAGATGACAGTGAATGGAGGACTTACCAAAATAAAGAGTATGGATTTGAAGTAAAATATCCTAAGAATTGGGAATATAAGGAAAATAAAATTCAATTAAAAAATGATAAAAAATTAAGGGGAGATAAGTTTATAACTGTAACATTCGGCACTAGAGAGTCTTTTCCGGGCGGACATTTTTGGAGTATTAGTGTTTTAAGTAATCCAAAAAACATTGAAGAAATAACAAAAGAAATAGGAAATCAATTTGATAAAAAAAATAAAACTAGAGAAAAATTAAATATTAATAATCAAAAAGCCTTGTTTGTAAAAGTAACAACATCTGAATTGTCTAACTGGGAGTCAAATAATGTTTTTATAGAAAAAGATAATATTGTTTATAAAATAAGTGGTTCAAATTTAGAAAAAGAAAAATTTGAAAAATTTTACAATTCGTTCCTTCTAAAAAAATAAACTGAGTTTGGTTCTTTAACAATTATTAATCTAAAGACGAAAAGTTGAAAGGAGTTAAAGATGAAAAAATTATTTTTGCCGATTTTTGTTTTATTTTTTGTGCCAAAATTTGTTTTTGCTTTTCCTTATTTGGAGCTACCTTTTCCCGGTGGAGAAACATGGTGGGTAAGTTGTGCATACGATGGAGTTGGCGAGTGCGATACTCATGCAGAGAATACAAAAGATAGATATGCTTTGGATTTTAATTTTGGTGTAGGTAATGAGGATTGTGGTAAGATCATACTTGCATCAGCTAGTGGAAAGGTAAGTATTTCTAATTTTGATGGATACGGCAACACAGTAGATATAAATCATAAAAATGACTATATCACAAGGTATGCTCATTTAAGTGATTTTTTTGTTAAAGATGGTCAACGAGTTTTAAGAGGGCAAAAAATTGGTTACTGTGGTTCAACGGGTGGTGATTGGCCATGTCATTTACATTTTGTGCTTTATAGAATGCAAAACGGATTCTATGTCCCAGTTAAGCCGGAGCCAATGTCCGGTTATACTAATTTTAAAAGCGGTGTTTACTATAAATCTGACAATTATTACAACCCGACCCACTTCACTTTCCCCTCCGGCTCCTCTCAGGGTATGACCCCGAATTATAGTATGACCGAGGTTCCTTTGTCCGGAGATTATAATGAGTGGAGAGTACAAGTAGATGGCTCCGATCCGGGTGTTGATAGTCCGAGCTACCCCGCAGGTTTACTCGGAAAGCATGTTATAATTGAGTTTTCAGCCAAGGTTGTTGACGGCGGTCACCCTCTTTTGGAAGGCAAGGTTTTTGTAAAAGATGAAAACGGCAGCTGGAACAATCATGTTCCCCTTAACCTTATCAATGATGAACATAATTATAACGAGGGTGATTTTGCGCACGGCGATTACAATGTTTATCGCGCCAACCTATCCGAACTTGATCGCCCCGAGGCCGAAATGAGAAAGTTTAGCCTACAGCTAACCGAAGGTTTTTCCGGTTCCGGAACCTGGACTTTTGATTGGATTAAAGCGAAGATCACGGGTTGGGATTTCAAAGACAATTCTATCGGCTGGCAGATTAGGCAAGACGGAGTTACTAATGATTACTATG
>Ga0102934_1001291_pt1 | contig 17473 bp, 18 predicted proteins | sample SalPonR2_A_D1_MG_FD_78175 | JGI IMG/M metagenome (GOLD analysis project Ga0102934, IMG submission 78175) | Salt pond soil microbial communities from South San Francisco under conditions of wetland restoration - Salt Pond MetaG R2_A_D1_MG | ecosystem: Environmental > Aquatic > Marine > Intertidal... | reverse complement strand
GTCTGGGTTGGGTTCCAGCCCGATCTTGAACAGCCCGTTGCTCGCGTCGATCTGCGAAAACGGGATTGCCGTGCCGTCGCCGCTTTCCAGATCGGCGGTGACGCTGCGCGCGGCCAGCGAGAAGAGCAGGTCCACGCTGCCGTAATCGGCAAAGACGGTGCCGGAGCCCATGGGCTCCGCGCCGTTGGAGGAATAGCCGAGCGTCACGCGCCCGCCCATGGTCTGCCCGGGCTGGAGCAAGTAGGCGGCATCAACCGTCTCGACCGAGATCACGCCACCGAGCGCGCCCGACCCGAACAGCGTCGAGCCGCCGCCGCGCACCACCTCGACCTGCTGCACGAGGGACGGATCCACGAAGAACCGCCCGCGATGGGCCTGACTGAAATTCAGCCGCCCGCCGTCGAAGCGAAGCACGATCTGCTCGTCACGGAAACCGCGGATATTGGGCTCCTGCGAGATGCCGCGCGGGCCGCCGTCTATGGTGAGCCCCGGAATATCGCCGATCAGATCCTCGAAATCTCCGGCCTGACGGTTGGCGAGTTCTTCCGCCCCCCGGACCGAAGCCGCAACCGGCGTGTCGAGCACGGCGCGATCGTCGCGGAACGCACTGCCCAGCGTGATCGCATCGAGCGTGAAGCCAAGGTCCTGTGCCCCGGCCGCGCCACCCAGGGTGGCGAGTGCAGTCGTCAGAAAAAGGGCGCGTCGGCGCATCTTTCATCCCCCATGTTGCAGGTCGTGTCGCGGTTGTTGCGGGCCTGCCTGTGGGGGTGGGTCGCGCGTTTCGGATCAACCGGTTACTTTTTCCGATTGTTTTAGTCAAGATTATGATCGGACAGGGCGTTCACCGCCCCTGAACCGTGACATTGAAGCTGCGTTGCGCGCCGGGCGGTGGCGCGGGGAAGGGGGCCGCGCGTTGCACGTGCGAGCGCGCGATCCGGTCGAAGTCGGCGCTGCCCGAGGACCGGGCGACGCTCAACGCCGCGAAGCCGCCGCCGGGCGCGATGGTGAAGGCGATGACGGCGGCCCCGTCGAAGCGGGCGTTGGGCCGGCGCAGACGCCCGAGATGGCGGTTCACCTGTTGCGGGTAGCGTACTGCTGCGCGACCGTCGCTGGCGCTTTGCGCGGCGCCGCCCTGCGCGGTCTGGGCGGCATTGCCCCGCGCCTGGCCGTTTGCCTGTCCTGCGCGCGTCGTCTGCTCGGCGCTGCCAGCGGGTGCGGGGGGCGGTTCGGGTGGGCGTTCGGCCGTGCGCTCAGGCCGTGGGGCGCGGGCGAGCGGGCGCGGCGTATCGGCGTCCGGGGTCTGCGCCGTTGGCTCGGGGCGGGCGGCGATCCGCTGGGGTTGCGGCGGCGGGGTTGCAGTGGGCGGCTCGGCGGTAGGCGTTTGCGCGGTCTCCGACGTGGTCGGAGCGACCTGCGGCGGGCCGGGAACCGCCGGGGTCGTCACGGTGACAGTCACCGCGGCCGTTGCCGTGACGCGCGGCGCGGGTTCTGCCGGTCGCGTCTGCGACGCTGTCACGACCTCTGGCGTGGTCGCGCGAACCGGCGTCGGTTCAGCCGTCGCCGTGGTCGGTGTCAGGGCTGTGACGGGCTCCAGCCGGTCCGACACATCCGGCGGCTCCGTCTCAGCCGTCGTCTCCGAAGGTGCGATCCGTCCCGCCACTGCGTCCTCGAAACTGTTGCCCACCATGGCCAGTTGCTGCGGTCCGCCCGAGAGCGCCTGCGGCGGCTCGGGCGCGAAGGCCACGAGGCCGCTTGCGTGAAGGCCGAGTGACACCACGCCCGCACCGAGCGCCACGGCGGACGCCCGCCGCATCAGTCCAGCCCCCGTTCGGTGACGATCCAGATCTCCTGGGCGCCCGCCGCGCGCAGGCTGCCTGCGATCTCGACGAGGGTCTGCGCGCGCAGCGCCCGGTCGGGCACCAGCCGGAGCGCGACCGTGCCGCTGTCCTCGGACAGGCGCGCCGCCAGATAGGCCTCCGACGTGATCTCGGCCCCGCGAAAGACCAGCGTGCCGTCGGCCCGGATGACCGCCGCGTCTGGCGGGGCCCGCCCCTCGATCCGCGACGCCTCGGCCAGTTCCACACCTCGGTCGAGCGGGGGGGCGACAGAGGCCGCGACGAGGAAGAAGACCAGCATCAGGAAGACGATGTTGATCAGCGCGATCATCGGCTCTGCGCGACGGCGGTGGGGAAGGGGCGCGAGGGCCATGGCGTCAGCTCAGGACCGAGACGGCAAGCCAGGTCTTGCCCTGAAGCAGGACCAGAAGGTCGATGAGGTCCTGCGAGGTGACCTCGGCATCGAGCGTGACCAGCAGCGTGACCGTGTCGGCATCACCCTCGGGCGCGAAGGCCGCAAGCGCCGCGGGCAGCGCGTCGAGGCTCAGCCCATCGCCGTTCAGGTGCAGGGTGTCGACCCCGAGCCGCAGGAAGACGGGCGGTGGCCCGCCGCCTGTCGCCCCGGCGCCGGCATTCATCAGCGGCAGTTCGGCGAAGCGCGTGAAGGTGGAACTCAGCATGAAGAACAAAAGCAGCAGGAAAATGATGTCGATCAGCGGCGTCAGCGTGATCCGCCGCGGCCGCCGGACGCTCCGATCAACCGGCATGGGCGAAACCGTCCGTGGCCGAAACCGGGCGCTCCGCCGTTCCGCGCCGGGGCATCGGGTGGAACAGCGCCTCAAGCGCTGCGTCCGCCTTGGCCCGTTCCCGCGCCGCGCGGCTTTCGAACCAGGTCAGCGCCAGCGACGTGGGCATGGCCACGGCCAGACCCGCCGCCGTGGTCAGAAGCGCGACCCAGATCCCGCCCGCCAGGACGGAGGGATCGACGGCATTCCCGGCCTCCTGCAGCGCACGGAAGGCGTCGATCATGCCCAACACCGTGCCGAACAGGCCCAGAAGCGGCGCCACCTGCGCGATGCTGTCCAGCAGGCGAAAGCCGCGCTGCACCTCTTCCAGCCGCGCCTCGGCCATCGCGACGAGGCGCGGCTTCAGCGTCGCATCGGCATTCAGCGCATGTGTCAGCACCGGGGCGAGATGGCTGGGGCTTGCGTCCAGATGCGTCAGCGCCTCGCCCAAGGCGCCGCCGTCCCTTTCCTCAAGGGCGCGGTCGATCGCGGCGTGGTCGCCCACGCCCAGCGCGTGGAACTGCCAGAGCTTGAACAGGATCACGCCCAGCACGAGGACCGAGAGCGCCAGCAAAAGCGCGATCACCGGGCCGCCGAGATCGATCAGGGCCGAGAGGGCGTGCAGGAGCGGTTCGAGAGAAATCATCCGATCACCTCCACATCCGTGCGGCTGCCGAAGATCAGCGCGTCACCGCAGGCCTCCGCCCCGCTGCATTCGGCCACGCCGTTGATCAGCACGCGGCCGAGCCGCTGGCAGGCGAGGCCGGGGACGTCGAACTGGCGCACCCGGGGCACGCCGTCGGGCAGCGCGCCGAACTCGAAGAGCGTCAGCCGCTCGACCTGCCCGTCGGTGGCGATCAGCACCGTCTCGAGCGAAAGCGCCTCCAGATCGGCACCGAGCATGTTGTGCGCCATGAACGTCAGGCGGCAGGCCCCGTCGATCGCATCGATCCGGTTCAGCTCCAGCGACAACCGCGGTGCGGCACCGGATTCGGCCACGGCCGGGGATGCGGCCATCAGGCAGTAAAAAACGAGCGGAGACAGGCGCATGGTCCCTCCGTGTGGCATCGGTCTGGGGAAAGCTGGCTGGCACCGGAACGGGCTTGCGCATGTGGCCGGAGGTCTGATCCACCGCGACACTTGCTTTGGATACGAAAACAGACAAAAACTGTCAAGAAATGCCAGGCCGGGTGCGCGCGCCGCACCGTCCCCGCCCCGACGTCCCACGGAACAAGGTGCGCATCATGGCTCGGACAGCTTTTCAGACCCCCGTTTCCCCCAAACCCACGGCCGCGGAGATCCGCGCCGCGCTCGCGGAGAACACTGGCCTCCGTGCCCGCGACCTCGCAACGAAGCTCGGCATCACCGAGGTCGATCTCGTTGCCGCGCAGGTCGGTCAGGGCACAACACGCATCGCGGCCTCGCCGGACATCCTCATGCCGGCCGTCTGCGCGCTGGGCGAGGTCATGGCGCTGACCCGGAACGACAGCGTGGTGCACGAACGCACCGGCACCTATGCCTACTGGCACCCCGGCAGCCATGCGGCGATGATCCTCGGCCCCGAGATCGATCTGCGGATCTTTCCCGCCCATTGGGTGCACGCCTTCGCCACCAGCAGTGACAGCGTCACGGGCCCGTCGCGCAGCCTTCAGGTCTTCGACGCCACGGGGCAGGCCGTGCACAAGGTCTACCCGCGCGAAGGCACGAACCTTGCCGCCTGGGACAACGCCGTGGCCGAGTTGGCGACCGGTGAGGCGTCCGACACGCTGGAGCTGAGCCCGCCCGTCGCTCCGGAGTCCGCGAAGAGCCGTCCGGAAAAGGCCGAAGAGCTTCGCGCTGCCTGGGCGAGGATGACCGACACGCACCAGTTCCTGCGCCTCGTTTCGCGGATGAAGATGAACAGGCTCGGCGCCTACCGCACCGCCCGCGCGCCCTTTGCCGTGCCGCTTGCGCCCGAGGCGCTGAACGCCGCGCTGATCGCCTGCGCCGCCGGGGCCGTGCCACTGATGCTCTTCGTGGGAAATCGCGGCTGCATCCAGATCCACTCCGGCACGATCTCGCATCTCAAGGAGATGGGGCCATGGCAGAACGTCCTCGATCCCCGCTTCAATCTGCATCTGCGGCTCGACAGGGTGGCCGAGGTGTGGCTGGTCGAGAAACCCACGCGGCGCGGTCCGGCCCGGAGCATCGAGGCGTTCACCGCCGAGGGAGACCTGATCCTGCAACTTTTCGGCCACCGCAAGGAGGGGCAGGAGGATACGGCGGCCTTCGACCGCATGTGCGAGGCGCTTCCGAGGCTGGGGGGCCACGGGGACCTTTCGGATGGGCCTGTCGGATGAGCCTGTCGGATGAGCCTGTCGCCGGGCCTTGTCGGCGACCTCGGCTTGGCCTGTGTAGCGCGCCGGTTGCGATACGTGGCCTCGGCCGCGCGGACAGGACGGCCTCGGCCTTCCGCCGACGCAGGGGCTGAGCTATCTTTCGCCGCACCCGGTTCGCGCCGGGTGTGGGTCCCACATCCGCGGAATGGAGCAAGAGACCGATGCGCAAAACGCGCGGCATGGTGCTGGCCATGGTTATCGCATTTCTCTGCGGTCCGTGGACTGTAGCCGCCGGACCGGTGCCCCCCTGCGCCAGCGCGTCCGGTCCGCCCGAGCCTGCCTACGGGCCGCCGGGCGAGCCGCCGCGCGTGGGGGTCTGGAGCGGCATATCTATGAGCTTCGGGGGTGATTGCCCGGACATCCTGAACGGTCCGGCCGGATCGGTCGTGGCGCTCTCGGGGCAATTCCGGCACGAGGGCACGATCGAGGATCTTGCCGCGCGCGCCGGCGCCGTCTCGGCCGTTGAAGGGGTGCGCTACTGGTCGGTCTCGTCCGGAGACTGGCGGCCGCTCGTGACCCTTTCGCGCGCGCTCGAGGGACCCGGGTCCACGCGCACGCGGCCGGATTTCAACGCCGCCGAGGTTCTGGGCGGGCGCAAGCTCTATCTCGCGCAGAGGGACGGACGGTCCCATGGGCTGAACGTCTATTCGATGACGGCCCTTGCGCCGGATCGCGACCGGCTCGTCCTGACGACCGTCAACGAGACCGGCATCCGGTTTCTGGTCGCGACCCTGTTCGAACCGCGCAGCCTGATCTCCGTCGTCACCGTCACCCGTCTCGGGGGCGACATGTGGGGTTACTACGGCCTTCTGGTGGCGAAGGATGGCGCTGGACGAGGCCGTGAGGCCTCTCTCGTCAACCGCGCCGCGGCGTTTCAGAGGTATCTCACCGGCCAGTCATCGGACGGAGCGCCGCCGCTCGCGCCGTAGGGTCGGAAGCTCACGCGGACGGACAGCCCCCGTTTGCGCGCGATATTGAATGGCGGATCATGAGTATCGCACACGATTGTCGATCGTGGTTTTCCGGCGACGGCTATCTTGTCGGCATGAATGTCCCTAACCTCTCGAAGATGTCATCGCCCAAGGATTTTGCACGATGAGTCTCAGGCCAGCGCACGCGCCTCCTGCCGGCAAGACCCCTCCGATGGCGCCGCCCGGAGTGGCGTCGACGCAAACGCTCGGTGTCAATGAAGAAGCCTTCTTGTCGGCCGAGCGTCTGTAGGCCTACGAGATCGCGAACGCGCTGCTTTCGATGCAGATCGAGTTGCAGCGCAGCCTCGGCCTCCGCGCCGAAGAGCAACAGGTGTTTCTCGCCATTGCCGTCGCCACCGTTCAGCGGTTCGCCCGGACCGCCGCGCCCGGCGCGGACCACATGAGCCGCGAGCCCCTCCCGCGGGAACTGGCGGGCCATATCTTCAGACGCCGGATCGCGGAGGCGCTTGGTCTTCCGTTTGAGACGGTCCGGCGGCACGTGGCCAGAATGAAGAAGCGCGGACTGCTCGTCGAGGGCAAGAAGGGTCAGCTTCCACCCCGGGCGGCACGCTCGCGCGGCTGGGGGAGGATGACGTCCCCATCGATTTCGCGCGGCGGTTCACATCTGTCGTGCGCGTGCTGCAGCGCATGGGCGCGATGTAGGACGCGTTCATTCTCGGTCGCTGCGCCGGTTCCGGCGTTCGAGTTCGCGTATCGCCGCCTCCGCGACCGCCGGGTCGCCCTGCCCGCGGTCCGCCAGCAGCGCGATCAACGCACCGTTCGTCATGAACGCGACGCCGAGCCGTGTGGCCGCATCGAGAATATCGTCCTCGCCTGGAGGGGCCGTTCCGGTCATGGTTTGCCGTCATTCTGTCGTCCGGATGCTGGATCCTGCGCCTGCACCTGGCGCGGACCGGGACGCGGATGGCGTCCAGCCGCCGCCACCGGCCCGAGGGGACAGGGCCGGCGGCGGCGGGGTGGACCGCGGTCAGTCCACGGTCGTCCAGATCAGGAGGTCTTCGCCCTCGCCTCCGCTGAACGATTCGCGAAGCTGATCCCCCATGGCGCACAACTCATCGGGCTCGGCGGCGCCGGCGGCGATGTAGCCGCCCAGCAACATCGAGTAGGCCGACATTGCGATCGTGAAGGGCAGGTTGATCGCTGCGCCGCCGTCAGCGGGCGCCTCGAACATGGTCAGGAGCGGTTCCATGACCCCGTTCATCGCCGCGCTGTAGCGTTCCTCGTCCACCTCGAACCCGTCGCATGTATGGGCGACGGCGCGTTGCTGGGCGACAACGCCCATCCGCAGGAGGATCTGAGGCTCGAACAGGTCGCCATAGCCGGAAAGATAGTCACCGACATAGGTGCCGATCTCGGTCCCGATCCGGGCGGTGGTGTCGAGATCCGCTCGGTCGACCGCGGCACCGGACTGCGCGCTTGCGGCGCCGGCCAGCGGAACGAGGCAGAGCGCGCAGGCAAGGTTTCTGAAAGACGTCATGAACTTATTCTCCATTGGGGTAAGTTTGGGGCCGATCAGCCGAATATCCGCTGCGTCCACTGCCCCGCCGAAAGCGCGCGCCCCTTCTGCATGCCTGTCGCGGTGTTCTCGTGATCTTCGCCATGGTGACCGGCATATCGGCGGTGGCGGCGGAGACGCTGACCGGCAGCGCCTATATCCGCGAGCAGATCGCCCTGCCGCCCGGCGCGGTGTTCGAGGCGGTGATCGAGGACGTGGCCCGCGCGGATGCACCGGCCACGCGCCTTGCCGGAACCGTGATCGAAGGCCCCGGCCAGCCGCCCATCGCGTTTTCCATCGACTACGAACCCTCCGCGCTGGACCCGCGCGCGATCTACTCGCTGCGCGCCACGATCCGGCATGAGGGGCGGCTTCTCTTCACCACCGACACGATCAACCGCGTTCTGGCCGAGGGCGATCCCGCGCCCGTCGAGGTCGATCTCGTGCTGGTGCAGGGTGGCGGGGCGGAAGCCACCGTGGCGGCCCACGGCCTGCGCCTGCCGGCGACATTCCGCGGCACGCTGCCCTGCGCCGACTGCGAGGGCATCCGCCATCATCTCGACCTCTGGCCGGACCAGTACTACCACCTGAGCCGGGAGTGGCTCGGCGAGGGGGACGGCGCCGCGCGCCGCGACGAGATCGGGCGTTGGTATGCCGACCCGGGCCGCGGCGCGATCGTTCTTTACGGCGCCTCGGAGATGCCGCTGTTCTGGCAGGTGATGGCGCCCGACCGGCTGCGCCAGATGGACATGGCCGGCAATCCCATCGAGTCCGATCTGCCCTACGACCTGTCGTGCGAGGGGGCGTTGGAGCCGACCGAACTGCACGATCTCTTCCTGCTCGGACGGATGACCTACATGGCCGACAGCGCGCGGTTCGAGGAGTGTTTCACGGGCGTCGGCTATCCGGTGGCGCAGGAGGGCGACTACCTTGCGTTGGAACGCGCCTATCTCGAGGCCGCGTCCGGCCCCGGCGCGCCCGTGATGGTCCATTTGGAAGGCGATCTGACGCTGCGCCCAGCCATGGAGGGGCCGCCGCGGATGAGCCTCGTCGTGGACCGTTTCATCGCCGTGCGGGGCGCGGATGCCTGCGACCGGCCCGAACCACAGGCCTCGCTCACCGATACCTACTGGCGCATCGATACGCTCATGGGCGCGGCGGTGGAGGTGCAGCCGACCCGCCGCGAGCCGCATCTCGTCCTGCAGGGCGGTGACGAGCGGCGTCTCCGGGCCACGGTCGGGTGCAACCAGATCCTCGGAGCCTACGAGACGGATGGCGAAACGCTCAGCTTCGGTGCGGCCGCGAGCACGATGATGGCCTGCCCGCCGCCCCTCGACAGGATGGAGCACAGCCTGGGCGAAGTGCTGTTTCGGACGCGTGCCGTCCGGCTGGCGGGGCAGGGGCTCGAGCTTCTGGCCGAGGACGGAACGACGCTCGCGCAGCTCGAGGCCGTCTATCTGCGCTGACCCGGTGGCAACCCGGCGGCGTCATCCGTGCCCGGCGTGGGTGACCCGTTCCGGCTCATGCCGCCATTCCGCTTTGCGGCAATGGCGTTAAGGCTTCGCGCGCGGTCCACGGGTCGCGTCCGGAGAATGCCGGGCAAGGCGTTCCGGGGGGCTTCCATGGACTTCCCCGTAAATGGTTGAGGAGTGACGATGAAGAAGCTTTCCGCGGAGTTCTTCGGAACGTTCTGGCTTGTGTTCGGCGGCTGTGGCAGCGCCGTCCTTGCCGCCGGTTTCCCCGAACTCGGGATCGGCTTCGTCGGCGTGTCGGTCGCCTTCGGCCTGACGGTCCTGACCATGGCCTATGCCGTCGGTCACATCTCGGGCGGGCATTTCAACCCCGCCGTGTCCCTCGGCCTCGCCATGGCGCGCCGCTTTTCATGGGCCGATCTGCCCGGATACTGGGCGGCACAGGTGGCAGGCGGCCTTGTCGCGGGTATGCTGCTTTACGTGATCGCCTCGGGTGCGCCGGACTGGACCGCGGGCGGTTTCGCCTCGAACGGTTATGGGGACCTTTCGCCGGGCGGCTATGGGATGGTGTCGGCGCTCCTGATCGAGGTGGTTCTGACCGCCGGGTTCCTCATCGTCATACTCGGGGCGACCTCGGCCCGGGCGCCGGCGGGCTTCGCCCCGATCGCCATCGGCCTTGCACTGACGCTGATCCACCTGATCTCGTTCCCGGTGACGAACACCTCGGTCAACCCGGCTCGCTCGACGGCGGTGGTGCCCTTCGCCGAAACGGCGGCGCTGGGCCAGCTGTGGCTCTTCTGGGCCGCGCCGCTCGCGGGGGCCGCTCTGGGCGCGGCGATCTGGATGGTGCTATTGTCCGACAGCACAGCCGAGGTACCTCAGGCTGCGGGGTCCACGCCGGCGGAATAAGCCCCGCCCTGCGCGGGGGAGTGGGCATCCGCTTGCATGCCGGTGCGCGATCGCGGACAGAGTGCGTCGATCGCGACCGACGCAACTGCCCGGAGACACGCCTTGCCCGACGCCCCGAAGCTTTTCACGCCGCTCGGGGCGCTGCACGGGGCGCGCGACCTCGGCCACGACACCGATCTCTCCGCATGGCCGGAACAGGCGGGATGGTGGCTGGCGGGACGGGAAAAGACGGCCGATTTCCACGATCCCGAGAATCCCTGATCCGGATCGGCGCGGCCTGTCTCAGGCCTTCGGCGGGCTCGCCGCGGTTGCGGTTCCGCCCGCACGTCCGCCCCAGCGGTTCAGCGCGAGCATCAGCAGGATCAGCGCCGCGCCCGCGATCTCGACGGTGATGTCCGGCCAGAACACCGCTATGACACCAGGAACGATCAGGATCCGTTGCCAGAGCGGCATGGGCCGCCACAAGAACCCCTCGAGCGCCACGGCGAAGCCGGTAAGCGCCACGATCGCGATGGCGCCGTTCCAGATCACCACCGGCAGCGGACCGCCGAGGATTATCGCGTCGTTGAACACCATGAAGAGCGGAATGAGGTAGAGGCCCTTGGCGTATTTCCACGCCTGAACGCTGGTCTCCATCGGTTTCGACCCCGCGATGGCCGCCCCCGCGAAGCCCGCCAACGCCACGGGGGGCGTGACGTTGCTGTCCTGCGAATACCAGAACACCACCAGATGGGCGATCAGGATGGGCAGGCCGAACTCCTGCGTGAGGGCCGGACCCACGAGGATGATCAGCACGATGTAGGCCGCTGTCACCGGAAGCCCCATGCCGAGGATCAGGCTCGCGATCACCACCAGCAGCAGCGCCAGAACCAGATTGCCGCCCGAAAACGCGATCATCATGGCCGAGAACTTGAGGCCCAGACCGGTCAACCCGACCACGCCCACGATGATGCCGGCCACCGCGCAGGCCATGGAGACGGCGACCGCGTTGCGCGCGCCCAGCTCCAGCGCGTCAAGCGTCAGCGCGATCCCCCGGCGGCAGAGCGCGACGAAGTCCGAGGCCGTCGGCCGGTCCCCGAAGAAATCCCAGAGCGCTCGGGCCACCGCGGCGGCGACGATCGACAGGATCGCGTAGAACCCTACCCGCATGGGCGAGTAGCCCGCGACCAGCAGCGCCACCAGCGCCACCAGCGGCAGCAGGAAGTGCCATCCTTCGGCCAGCACCGAGCGGACGCTGGGCAATTCGTCCGCGCCCAGGCCGGTCATGCCCTGCTTGACCGCCGCAATGTGGACCAGCAGGTAGACGACCCCGAAATAGAGCACGGCGGGAAAGATCGAGACGAGCACGATATCGACGTAAGGCACCCGCGTGAACTCGGACATCAGGAACGCGCCCGCGCCCATCAGTGGCGGCATGATCTGGCCGCCTGTCGAGGCCGCGGCCTCGATGCCGCCGGCCTGCGCGGGGCGGTAGCCCAGCCGTTTCATCAGGGGGATGGTGAAGGCGCCCGTGGTGACCACGTTGGCGATGGCGCTGCCGCTGATCGACCCCATGCCCGCAGACGCGATCACGGCGGCCTTGGCCGGGCCGCCGCGCTGCCGCCCGGTAGCGGCATAGGCGAGGTCGATGAAGAACTTGCCCGCACCCGTCACCTCGAGGAAGGCACCGAAGAGGACGAAGACGAAGATGAAGGTCGCGGCGACGCCCAGCGGGATGCCGAAGATGCCTTCGGCCCCCAGCGTCATCTGGCTTGCCACCCGGTCGATGGAATAGCCGCGGTGGTTCAGGATGCCGGGCATCGAGTCGGCGAGAAAAGGCAGCTCCCCCCGGCTCCCGGCGAAGGCGTAGAGCAGGAAGACCGCGCCGATGATGGTCATGCCAAGGCCCACGGCGCGGCGCGCGGCCTCGAGCACGACCAGCGTCGTCAGGATGCCCACGGCCACGTCGATGTCGCGCGGGAAGATCTGGTTCGCGATGGTGTCGATATTGACCGGCAGCCATGCCCCCACCAGCACCCCGCAGGCGATCAGGGTGCCGTCGATGACCCATCCCAGAACGCCGCGCGGTCGGGACCGGCCCCAGACGGGATAGATCAGGAAACAAAGGACGAGGACGAAGCCGAGGTGAATGGGTCGCTGGTAGAACAGGCCCAGCGGCTGCACGCCCGCCGCGTAAAGCTGGAACAGCGACAGCGCGATGCCGATCACTGCGATCGCGCGCAGCACGAGCATGGGTTGTGGCGGCTCTTTTTGCGGGACCTCGGTATCGACGACCATCAGTTATCGTGCCCCGTCAATTCGATGCGAACGCGCTGGCGCGCCGCGGCTTGCGACAGCGACACCACGGTGTCCCCGACCCTGAGCCGGTGATCCACCGGTGCCCCACCCGGCCGCAGAACATAGGCGTTGCCGGGCACGGGTTCGTCGATGTCGAGGATCCAGTATCCGCCCGCCCCGTCCGACACCTGCCGCCCGCGGCCCGGAATATGCCCCAGACCGGCCGCGAAATCAGGCTGACGCGAGCGCACGAGCACCATGCGGCCGTCCCGGTTCTCGTAGCAATCCGTGACCGGAAAGCCCTCGACCGAGTGGTTCCACAGCACGCACCAGCCCGCCCCTTCGGAAACGGGCAGGCGTGCGATCTCCGTGCCGTCCTCGGCAGTGGCGACAAGCTCATGGGCCGCGGCGGCGCTGAAGGCGGAGAAAAGGAGGAGGGCCGACAGCCCCCCTCCGATCCATGGGTTCAACTGTCCGGTCTCACTCGCGCAGGCGATCCGGGATCTCGGCGCCGATCTCCTCGTAGTAGCGGATCGCGCCGGGATGCAGCGGAACCGGCGTCGCGGAGAGCGCGAACTCGACCGTGGTCTGGTTCGCCGCCGGGTGCACCGCGCGCAGGTCGGCGATGTTCTCGTACATCGCGCGAGTGATCTCGTAGGCGAGATCGTCCGTCATTTCCGAGGACACTGCCAGCACGTTCGGGATACCGATAACGGTGGTGTCCGGCACGCCTTCGTAGATGTCTCCGGCCAGCGTCGTGCGGGCGAAGATCGGAACCTCCTGCTGGGCCGCCGAGATCTGGTCGTCGGTCAGTTCGATGACGTGGATGCTGTGGGTCGTGGCGAGGTTCAGGATCGACGAGGTCGGCGCCCCGACCGACCAGAAGCCCGCGTCGATATCGCCGTTGGCCAGCGCGTCGGCCGTCTCGTTGAAATTCAGACGCTGTTCATCGATGTCGTCATAGGTGATCCCGTTGGCGTTGAGGATCTCTTGCGCGTTGACCTCGGTGCCAGAACCGGGGGCCCCGACCGACACGCGCTTGCCCACGAGGTCGTCGAGCGAATCGATGCCCGAGCCCTCGAGCGCCACGATCTGCACCATGTTGGCATACATCGAACCGATGGCGCGGATCATCGGCAGTTGCTGGCCTTCGAACCGGCCGGTGCCGGAATAGGCCTGCTGCACCGTGTCGCCGAGCGCGAGCGCAAGATCGGCGTCGCCCGTCGCGATAAGGCCCATGTTCTCGACCGATGCGCCGGTGACCTCGGCGGTCGCCGAATAGCCGTCCACATTGTTGTTGATGACCTCGGCCAAACCGCCGCCCATCGGGTAATAGACCCCGCCGGTGCCGCCGGTGGCGACCGAGAGCTGCTGTTGCGCCACGGCGGGCGCCGCAGTGGCCAGAAGTGCTCCGGCAAGACAAATCTGCATGAACTTCATGACGTTCCTCCCTGAACTTGTTGTATCCCCGTTTCTAGAACAGATTGGGTCACTCTCCAACACATCAGTAGGGCCAGGCGCATTGCACGACCTGCCGGGCCACTGTTGCGCGGCTGTCGGCGCGTCTGCCGGCACCGCCGTCGTGTCAGTCGAGCGTGTGTTCCACCTGTCTCTGGAACACGTTCAGGAACGCATTGGCAGGCCGCGTCAAAGGCACGTTGGACAGATGCAGGATGCAAAGCTGCACGGTGCCGAAGTCGAATGGCAGCCTGCGGACCGCACCGCCGACGTCACCGGCGCCGAACACCGTTTCCGGGAAGACGGCGATGCCGCCGGACCTGAGCAGATGCCGCTCGATCTGCCCGGCCGGCAGCGAGGACCGCGCGTGCAGCACGAGCCGATTCCGCCGGAGTGCATGGCTGATCGCGTTTCTCGATCCGGTTCCGTCCGCTGGCAGCAGAACGCGAATGTTTTCCAGCTCCCACAGGCCTTTGGGCCGGATCGGATCCGCCGATCCCGTCCAGCATGAAACAGGGCAGGTATGCGCATACGCCACGTCGACCCCTTGGTCGGTGGCCGGGTTGGTCAGCAGCGCAAGATGGACCTTTCGCTGCTTAAGGCTTTCGATGGTGTCGTCGTGGACGATCTCCACCGAAAGGCCGGGGAAAGCCCGCTCGATTTCGCCGACCGATGCCAGCGGGATGCCGGCGGCGATGTCGGCGCCCATGCTGATGCGAAGTTCGCCGATGTCGCCATCTCGGAGGCTGCCGAGCTGGCGTTGCAGCTCCTTGAACTCCGTCAGGTGTCTGTCGACGACGTCGATAAGCAATTCGCCCGCTGTCGACAGGCGCATGCCGCCCGGAATGCGCTCGAAGACCGGAAATCCCAACTCGGCCTCGAAGGCCTGAACGGCGCGGTTGAGGGCGGAGGGCGAGTTCGCAAGCTCCGCTGCGGCCTTGCGGATCGACCCGGACGTATGGATCAGCTTGATTGCGCTGTACATTTTCAGATGTCGCACGCTGGTCCCCTTTGCGTGGTGCAAAAAATGCACAATGCAGCTGCAGAATGAGCGGCAGACAACACCACGTCAATTCGCTTTGTTAACGCTGCACGCGCAAAAAAACACTGACTACACCTGAGGGGCTCATATGAAAAAACTACTTTTGGCCAGCGCTCTGTCGCTGGTGTCTACGCATGCTGCGACTGCAGAAATCCGCGTCGGCATCCTGCACTCGCTCACCGGTACCATGGCGATCTCCGAAACCACACTGCGCGACGTGATGCTGATGCTCATCGAGCAGCAGAACGCGGCGGGCGGTCTTCTGGGTCAGGAAATCGTCCCGGTGGTCGTCGATCCGGCCTCGGACTGGCCGCTGTTTGCCGAACGTGCGCGGGAACTTCTGACGGTTCACGAGGTGGACGTGATGTTCGGCGCCTGGACCTCCGTGTCGCGCAAGTCGGTTCTGCCGGTCATCGAAGAGCTGAACGGCCTGATGTTCTACCCGGTCCAGTACGAGGGCGAGGAGAGCTCGCGCAACGTGTTCTACACGGGTGCCGCTCCCAACCAGCAGGCGATCCCGGCGGTCGACTATTTCCTCGAGGAACTGGGCGTCGAGACCTTCGCGCTTCTGGGGACCGATTACGTCTACCCGCGCACCACCAACCGCATCCTCGAGCAATACCTGCTCGACGCCGGGGTTCCGCAGGAAAACATCTTCGTGAACTACACGCCCTTCGGTCATTCCGACTGGTCCTCGATCGTGGCGGATGTTCAGGCGCTGGGCGAGGGCGGTCAGCAGGTGGGCGTGATCTCCACCATCAACGGCGACGCCAATATCGGCTTCTACAACGAGCTTGCCGCGCAGGGCATCGAGGCCGACGACATCCCCGTGGTGGCCTTCTCGGTGGGCGAGGAAGAGCTTTCGGGACTGGATACTGGTCCGCTGGTCGGCCATCTGGCCGCGTGGAACTACTTCCAGTCCTCGGATACGCCGGAAAACGAGACTTTCATCGCCTCGTGGCATGAGTTCACCGGCGATGACACCCGCGTGACCAACGACCCGATGGAAGCCCACTACATCGGCTTCAACATGTGGGTGCAGGCCGTCGAAGCCGCCGGCACCACCGACGTCGATGCCGTGCGTGATGCGATGTACGGGCTCGAGGTGCAGAACCTGACCGGCGGAACGGCGGTGATGCTGCCCAACCATCATCTCGCCAAGCCTGTCCTGATCGGCGAGATCGAAGAAGACGGCCAGTTCACCATCATCAGCCAGACCGATCCGGTGCCGGGTGATGCATGGACGGATTTCCTCGCGGAATCGGCGGTTCTTGTGTCGGATTGGCCGGGCCTCGGTTGCGGCATGTACAACACCGAAACCGAGACCTGCGTACAGATCGAGTCGAACTACTGATCTGACGATTGCGGCGGGCCGCGCGCGTTGCGCGGTCCGTCAACACGACCTACGGGCAGGCAGGAACATGTCAGCAAAACCCTTTCTCGCCGCTTTCGTGGCGCTTTGCCTGTTTTTGGCGGCCCCGGCCATCGCGCAAGACGGCCGTCTTCAGGATCTGCTGCAGCAACATGCCGAAGAGATCGCCGACCCGTCCCGCCGCACGGTCGGCGAGACGCTCGATGCGCTGGTGGAGAGCGGGCATCCCGACCTGCCGGGTTTCCTGACGCGCTGGGAAGCGCGCGAGGTATATCGCCGCGATGCCGACGGGCTTTTCGTATATGTCGAGGACGAAGATGCCGACCCGCTTGTCCTGCTGGATATCGAGAGCGGCGAGGCGCTTGGCACGGCGGGATCGCGCGAGGTCACGCAATTGCGGCCCAACGGGGGTGTGCGGCGTGTCATCGGTGGCGCGCTGGTGCAGTTCCAGCTTGCCGCCCCCGACCCGCAGGACCGTTTGACCGCGCTCGAGGCGATCGCCGGCCGTTCGGACGAAAGCCATCTGCCTCTCGTGCAGGCCCGGCTCGACGTCGAGGAGGACCCTGCCGTCCGGGCCCGGCTGGAGGTGCTGTTGCCCAGTCTGGTCATCGCCTTTGCCGAGGATGACGACACGCGCGTCGCCGCCATCCGCACGTTCGAGGGTAATGTGAGCCTCGATGCACGCGCGACGCTGAACCGTCTTCTGACGACCCGCCGTGACGTTGCCGAAACCCTGCCTGACGACGCTAACATCGCCGCCGTGCTGACCTCCGGCAGTGACGCTCTTCCGCGTGAGGACGCCTACGCCATGCTCGTGGACGAGGGGCTCGCCCCGCCTCGCATTTCGCGGGCGGGGCAACGTGACGTGCTCGCGGCGAACATCTCGGACGGGGCGGTGGGCGGCGTCCCTCTCCGGTCCCTTGATACGCACGACGCGCGCGACCGCGCTTATGCCGCCCTCGTGGCCCAGGGTGTGGCCGAGCCGATCCCATCCGAAGACGACGTGACGACCACACTCGAACGCCATGTCTTTTTCGATGCCTATACCGAGCCGTCGCAGACCGTCACGGATGCGGCGCGCGAGACTCTGGACGGGATCGAGACCAGCGTCGGCCTCTTGCGCTTCGTCGATCTGTCCCTCGACGGGCTGTCCCTCGCTTCGATCTATTTCCTGGCGGCGATCGGGCTAGCCATCACCTTCGGCGTCATGGGTGTCATCAACATGGCCCATGGCGAATTCATCATGATCGGCGCCTACACGGGCTACGTCGTGCAGACCGTGATCGCGGATTACACGGTGTCCATCGTCGTGGCGCTTCCGCTGGCTTTCGCCGTGACCTTCGCGCTTGGGGTGCTGATGGAGCGTTCCGTCATCCGCTGGCTCTATCATCGCCCGCTCGAGACACTGCTTGCGACCTTCGGCATCTCGATCGCACTGCAGCAGATCGTGCGCCAGAT
>Ga0102934_1001290_pt1 | contig 17475 bp, 10 predicted proteins | sample SalPonR2_A_D1_MG_FD_78175 | JGI IMG/M metagenome (GOLD analysis project Ga0102934, IMG submission 78175) | Salt pond soil microbial communities from South San Francisco under conditions of wetland restoration - Salt Pond MetaG R2_A_D1_MG | ecosystem: Environmental > Aquatic > Marine > Intertidal... | reverse complement strand
GACCAGCTTGAGCTTGCATTAAGTCATCCGACAAATATTTACAATAAGGGTAAAGACGTAATTAAACATTTACAGAAAATGAAGTCCAATATTATTGATTCTTTATTTAAGGAATCAAATTTGAAAAATGAATTACACAAAGAATTGGAAGACAGACTGGAAAAACTGGATAAAAGCTTACTTGCAGCCCATTGTATTGGTGAGGTTCCTGAGTTTTTAAGGGATGATGTATTAAGCTATGGGGAGCGCTTATCCAGCCTGATTGTTTCGTGTTATCTGAAACATCTGGGGTTTGAACTTGATGAATTGTTGCCCGAGGACATTCCTTTAATTACAGATGGCATTTATGGCAATGCGACCGTGGATTCTGAACTGAGTTCAATTTCTTTGCAAGATAAGTTGAATAAAAGATCTGCTGTAATTCCTGGTTTTTATGGTGTTTCCAGAAAAGGAAAAAAGACTTTGTTTGGCAGGGGAGGCAGTGACTATTCGGCTGCCTGTATTGCGAATTGTGTTGATGCAGAATCGCTTGATGTGTGGAAAGATGTAAACGGATTTTATAGCGCTGACCCCAAACGATTTCAGGATGCAAAAGAGATCAAGAATCTTTCATACGATGAAGCCAGTGAAATTGCTTATTTTGGTTCTGAGATTTTACATCCCAGAACTGCAGAGCCTTTGAGGGCAAAAGGAATTCCTCTTAAAATTCACAATTTTATGAATTTTCAAAACTGGCCTGAACCAAATACACATATAAACGGAGAGAGCACAATTTCTTCAGAGGTTATAAAGAGCATTGCATACAGTGATAATTGTGCATATATTAAACTTAGCGGAGCAGGCATTGGATTTAAAGGTGGGGTATTGGCAAAGGTTACCGGGATATTGAATAAGAACGGCATTAACATTAAATCTGTTTTAACTTCCCAGACAGCAATTAATTTATTGCTCGAACAAAATGATGTTTTAAAGGCTGAGGAATTGGTGGAAAAAGCAGGAATAATCTCTGTGGAGGAAATCAACCTGGTTGATGATATTTCGGTTATCGCTGCTGTAGGTGAAGGATTAACTCATTATGACGGTCTTGCCTCAGGAATATTTACTGCAGTTGCCAAAAAAGGAATAAATGTAGAGATGATTTGTTTTGGCGCCAGTTCTGTAGCAGCCTATTTTGTTGTAAAAACAAGACAAAGAAAGGAAACAGTCGAGGCCATTCATAACTTTTATTTTAAAACTAAAAAAAGGTTAAAATCAGAAAAAGCATATTCAAATGAAACAAGGGAACTATAAATTCGAAACATTGCAAGTGCATGCAGGTCAGGATACTGACCAGCAAACGCTTTCGCGAGCGGTACCTATTTACCAGACAACCTCCTATGAATTCAGGGATTCACAACACGTGGCTGACCTTTTCGCCTTAAAAGAGCCGGGCAATATTTACACGCGGCTTATGAATCCTACTACTGATGTACTGGAGAAAAGAATTGCTGCTTTGGAAGGTGGAATAGCGGGTTTGGCAACAGCTTCAGGTCACTCAGCCCAATTTGTTGCACTTAATAATTTGCTTGAGGCAGGAGATAATTTAGTTTCTTCTCCTTTCCTTTATGGCGGGACTTATAATCAGTTTAAAGTTTCTTTTAAACGACTGGGGATTAACACGAAGTTTGCTAAAGATTTAAATTCTGACAGTTTTGAGGATTTGATTGATGAGCATACAAAAGTTATTTACCTGGAAACTATTGGTAATCCAAGTTTTGCAGTACCTGATTTTGAGAAATTTGCCGGGTTAGCCAATAAGTATAATATTCCTCTTGTAGTTGATAATACTTTTGGAGGAGGAGGATATTTATGTCGTCCGATTGAATACGGAGCTCATATTGTTGTTTCTTCTGCAACCAAATGGATTGGCGGGCATGGTACCAGTATGGGCGGAATTATTGTTGACGGAGGCAATTATGACTGGGCCAATGGTAAATTCTCTCAGTTTACAGAAGAATCAGAAGGATACCATGGAATTCGTTTTTCTGAGGCTTTTGGAAATATGGCTTTTATGGTAAGAGCGCGGGTGGAAGGATTACGAGATTTTGGTCCGGCAATTAGTCCGTTTAATTCCTTCTTGTTATTGCAGGGCCTGGAGACTTTGTCTCTCAGAGTGCGGAAACATGTGGATAATGCCCTTGAACTGGCTCACTGGCTGGAAAAACATTCCAAAGTAAAGTGTGTTTATTATCCCGGACTTGCAGGCAATCCTTTTCATGAAATGGCCAAAAAGTATTTTTATAACGGCTTTGGGGGAGTACTTTCATTTGAAATTGATGGTAGCAAAGAGCAGACAAGACAATTTGTGGAAAGTTTAGAACTTACCAGCCATGTGGCCAATGTGGGAGATGCCAGAACCCTTATTATTCAACCTCAGCTTCCACACATCAACATCTTTCAGAGAAGGAACAAAAGGCGGCCGGAGTAACTCCAACTTTACTGAGAGTATCAGTTGGTATTGAGCATATTGAAGATATTATCCATGATTTTGAAACAGCTTTTAATAATATTTGAAAGAACTATGGAGAAACACATTTATAACACAAACCAGACATTAGCACTGGAAAACGGTGAAAAACTGGAAGATTTTACTATTGCCTACCACACTGCAGGAAAACTGAATGAAACAAAAAGCAATGTGCTTTGGGTTTGTCATGCTTTTAGCGCCAATTCAGATGTGAGCGAATGGTGGCCTGAAATGATGGGAAAAGGGAAAATACTGGATCCGGAAAGATATTTTATTGTTTGTGCAAATTATCCTGGTTCCTGTTATGGAACTACCGGTCCTTTGTCTGTTAATCCACAGACAAAGGAAGCGTATTACCACGATTACCCGGAAGTGACAATCCGGGACTTTGTAAATGCACATGAGATGCTGAGAGAATATCTTGGAATTAAACACATCCATATGATTATTGGTGGATCGATAGGTGCTTTTCAGGCCCTTGAGTGGAATATTATGAGGCCTGAGTTGTTTGATAACATGGTATTTATCGCTTCAAATGCAAAAGCTTCGCCCTGGAATATTGCATTTAATGAAACTCAGCGTATGGCTATTCAGGCGGATCCTACCTTCAAAATGAAAAGTGATATGGCAGGAATTGAAGGAATGAAAACTGCCAGGGCTGTGGCTTTGTTGAGTTACAGGAATTATATGACCTATTATATGACGCAGCAGGACGAAGAATCACTTCTGAAAAATTTCAGAGCCTGTTCATATCAAAATTACCAGGGCGAAAAACTGGCCCGGCGTTTTAATGCTTTTTCTTATTATTTTATTTCAAAATCTTTTGATACGCATGACGTGGGTAGAAACAGGGGAGGAGTGGAAACAGCTCTGAGTCGTGTTAAAGCTAATTCACTAATAATAGGCATTTCCAGTGATATGCTTTTCCCTGTGGATGAGCAGAAATACGTGGCAGAAAAAATCAAAGAGGGAAAGTATTTTGAGATTGACTCAGAATATGGTCACGATGGCTTTTTGCTAGAATACGATCAGTTGGAGAAAATTATTTTTAATCATTTAAAAATTGTCAAACATGAAAACACCTGTTAATATTGGATTATGTGGTTTTGGAGTTGTGGGTGAGGGACTGTACCAACTCATCCGGAATAATAAAATTGCCAGAACCGATATTCAGAAGATTTGCATAAAAAACAGGAAAAAGAAAAGGTCCATTGAAGCAAAATATTTTACATATAATTCCCGTGAATTAATTGAAAATGATTCTGTCAATCTTGTTGTGGAATTGATAAATAATGCAGATGACGCTTATGAAATTGTAAAAAATGCTCTTCTGAGCGGTAAAAGCGTTGTTTCCGGGAATAAAAAAATGCTGGCACATCATCTTGATGAACTAATGAAAATACAAAAACAGGAAGAAACTGCCCTGTTATATGATGCTTCTGCCTGTGGTAGTATTCCTGTAATTCGAAATCTTGAAGAGTATTATGACAATGATTTATTGAAATCAATTACCGGAATACTGAATGGTTCTTCAAATTATATTCTTTCTGAAATCTTTTTGAACAATACTGATTATGATTCAGCGTTGAAACAGGCTCAAAATCTTGGATATGCAGAAAGCGACCCCACATCTGATGTAGAGGGATATGATGCCCTTTATAAGTTAATTATTATTGCAACGCATGGCTTCGGAACATATGTCAGTCCTGAAAAAATTTTTACTTATGGTATTTCAGGATTGAATAAGTGGGATGTATTTTATGCCAAAGAAAAAGGTTTAAAGATCAAACCTGTGGCACAAGTTGCCAAAACCGGAAAAGGCAAATTTACAATGTTTGTGGCACCAAAATTGGTAAAACCTGAAGAGTATATTTATAATGTTGAACATGAGAACAATGGAGTTGTCATAGAAGGAGAATGTTATGACAAGCAATTTATGTTTGGCAAGGGAGCAGGAGCTTTTCCTACAGCATCTTCAGTATTATCGGATATTACTGCACGCAGTTACAATTATAAATATGAATACAAAAAGAAAAATTATTTCAGCAGAATGAATTATGTGACTGATGTTGCTGTTGAAATTTATCTTAGATATGAAAATGTGTTGGATTTCAGTTATTTCGATTTTGAAGAAATTTCTGAAAAATATGCCAGCAAGTCTTTTAATTATGTAATTGGAAAAATAGAATTAAGTAAGTTGCTTGAAATGAACGGACTACTAAGGAAGCTCAATATATTTATAGCTTTTACAGGAAAATAATTTCTTTTCTGCTGAAATAATTTTTTTATTTATATCGAGCACCTTATTTTTGCCGTCATAAGGAAAATTAAAATACAGGGGAAATTATGATGATTCAGGAACTATTGAAAGAAAGAATTCTTGTCCTTGACGGGGCTATGGGAACGATGATCCAGGGATATAACCTTTCGGAAGAAGATTATAGAGGAGAACGTTTTAAAAACATTACAAACCATGTTAAGGGCAATCACGATCTGTTATCAATCACAAAACCGGACGTTATTACCGAAATTCATAATGCATTTCTGGAGGCAGGGGCTGATTTTGTAACCACCAATTCTTTTAATGCAAACCGTATATCGATGGCAGACTATCATATGGAAGATCTTGCCTATGAAATGAATGTGGAGTCTGCAAAGATTGCCAGGAAAGCTGCTGAGAAGTATTCTAAGAAAACACCGGATAAACCAAGGTTTGTTGTTGGTACCATGGGGCCTACAAATAAAACTGCCTCTGTTTCACCCGATGTAAACAAACCAGCTTACAGGGCAGTTTCGTTTGATGAGTTGAAAGATGCTTATTACGAGCAGGTTGCTGGCCTGGTTGAAGGTGGAGTAGATGTTATTATCATTGAAACCATTTTTGATACATTGAATGCCAAAGCGGCTTTGTTTGCTGTTCAGGATTATAATGAGAAGAACCAGACAAATGTGCCGGTAATGGTTTCGGGTACCATAACAGATGCCAGCGGACGTACATTTTCAGGACAGGTGCTTGAAGCATTTTATAATTCCATGTCGCATGTGGATCTTTTAAGTATTGGGCTGAATTGTTCTTTTGGCGCAGAGCAATTGAAAGAACCTATAGAGCAACTTTCGAAAATTTCAAAATTTTATATTAGTGCCCACCCAAATGCCGGCTTACCGGATGAGTTTGGTAATTACAAACAATCTGCAGAAGAAATGGCCATGCATGTGGGTAGCTATATGAAAGAGAACCTGATTAACATTATTGGTGGTTGTTGTGGCTCAAGGCCTGAACATGTGAAAGCAATTGCAGAAGAAGCAAAGAAACACAGCCCACGTTCTTTACCTGAAATAGAAAAAGCTACAAGGCTTTCGGGACTTGAAACAGTTACGATTACTCCTGACAGAAATTTTGTGAATGTTGGAGAAAGGACCAATGTAGCAGGTTCTAAAAAATTTGCCAGGCTTGTAAGAGAAGGAAAAATGGAGGAGGCGCTGGCTATTGCACGCAAACAGGTAGAAGATGGGGCACAAATTATTGATGTCTGTATGGATGATGCCATGATGGACTCGAAAGCAATGATGAAAGAATTCCTGAACCTGATTGCATCAGAACCAGAGGTATCCAAAGCGCCTATCATGATCGATTCTTCTAAATGGGAAATTATTGAACAAGGCTTGAAGTGTGTACAGGGAAAATCGGTTGTGAATTCAATTAACCTGAAAGAAGGAGAGGAACCTTTCCTGGAACAGGCCCGTAAGATAAGAAAATACGGGGCCGCGGCTATTGTAATGCTTTTCGATGAAGAGGGGCAGGCTGTTGATTTTAAACGAAAAACAGAGATTGCCCGGCGAGCCTATAAGTTACTTACTGAAAAGCTCAACTTCCCACCTGAAGATATCATTTTTGATGCCAATGTATTGAGCATTGCAACGGGAATGGAAGAGCATAACAATTATGCAGTGGAGTTTATTGAAGCTGCCAAATGGATAAAGAAAAACTTGCCTTATGCAAAGATTAGTGGTGGAATTAGTAATCTCTCTTTTTCTTTCAGGGGCAATAATGTAGTTCGTGAAGCCATGCACTCGGCTTTTCTTTATCATGCGATAAAAGCCGGACTGGATATGGGAATTGTAAATCCTTCCCTACTCCAGGTATATGACGACATTCCTGAGGATTTATTAACCCTGGTAGAGGATGTTGTTTTGAACCGCAGGAAAGATGCTACAGAGCGGCTTATCAGTTATGCGGAAAAAGTTAAGTCTTCAGGAAAAAAGCAAGAAAAAACAGAGGACTGGCGTAAAAAGGAATTGCAGGAGCGGATTTCTTATTCATTGGTAAAAGGAATTACCGAGTATATTGATAAAGATATGGAAGAAGCCCGTCAGAAATTTTCAAAAGGACTTGAAATAATTGAAGGCCCTTTAATGAATGGTATGAACCGCGTAGGGGAACTGTTTGGTGATGGTAAAATGTTTTTGCCACAGGTAATCAAGAGTGCAAGAGTAATGAAAAAAGCTGTTGCTTACCTGATGCCGTTTATTGAGGAGGAGAATAAAGAGAGTGGAGAAAGTTCTTCGGCAGGCAAAGTGCTGTTGGCTACTGTTAAAGGCGATGTGCATGATATTGGTAAAAATATTGTAGGACTGGTGCTCTCGTGTAATAATTATGAGGTAGTTGACCTGGGTGTGATGATACCCACCGAAAAAATTATTGAAGAGGTTAAAAAACAAAAACCTGATATTCTCGGATTAAGTGGTTTGATTACTCCTTCGCTCGATGAGATGGTTAATGTAGCTTCTGAAATGGAAAAGACAGGGCAAAATATTCCAATCCTTGTGGGTGGTGCAACAACTTCGAAGGCTCATACAGCTGTGAAAATAGCTCCTGAGTACAACCAACCTGTTGTGCATGTGAAGGATGCCTCACAAAGTGTGGGTATTGTGGATAAACTGAAATCACCCAAAACAAGTGAAAATTTTATTAAAGAACTGAAAAAGAACCAGGAATCTCTACGTGATAAGCACCTGGGAAGACAAAGCCGGCAGGAATATATTCCGCTAAAAGAGGCAAGAGAGAATAAACCTCAAATTAACTGGAACAATTATTCTCCGGTTAAACCTCAATTTCTTGGTGAAAAGGTTTTTAATGATATAAAACTTGAGGAAATTGCGAAATATATCGACTGGACATTCTTCTTTCATTCATGGGAATTGAAAGGAAAATATCCAAAAATCTTTGAGGATCCTGTTAAAGGAGAAGATGCAAAAAGGCTTTATGATGAAGGCCAGGAAATGCTGCAGCAAATTATTGATAAACAAATGATTGAGCCCAATGCTGTTCTTGGATTTTATCCGGTGAACAGCGTTGGAGATGATGTGCAAATATATGCTGATGAAAGACGAAATAAAGTTATTCAGACTTTGAGTTTTCTCAGAAACCAACGCAGAAAAGAGGAGGGAGCTCCGAATTTATGCCTGTCTGATTTTATAATACCCAAAGATACGGGAAGAATTGATTATATGGGTTCTTTCTTTGCGACTGCCGGACTGGGTGTAAGTGATTGGGCGGAAAAGTTTGAAAAGGATAATGATGATTACAGTGCCATTATGTTGAAGATACTTTCACAGAGAATGGCAGAAGCCCTGACTGAACTTCTTCACGAAAGAGTAAGAAAAGAATTGTGGGGCTACAGTCCAAATGAAAATTTGAAACCCGAAGAATTACTGAAAGAGAATTACCAGGGAATCCGACCTGCTTTTGGTTATCCTTCCATGCCTGATCATACTCAGAAAAAACCGGTTTTTGATATGATGAAGGTGGATCAGTTGACAAAAATCCGGTTGTCTGAAAATTACATGATGATTCCGGAGGCTTCTGTGAGCGGCTTATTTATTGCTCATCCGGAAGCCAAATATTTTAATGTTCAGAAAATACTGGAAGACCAGCTAAAAGACTATGCAGAAAGAAGCAATCAGGATGTCTCTTTTGTAAAAAAATGGTTGTCTGAAAACCTGGCATAACCAAACCTGAAATATTTTAAGAAAAAAAGTGCCGTGAACTTTACTTCACGGCACTTCTGGATTTTGAACTCTTTACTTTGTAATAATTATTTTCTTTTCAATCGCCTGGTTATTGTTTGTTGTTATTCTGATTATGAGTGATTTATGGCCTTTGGATATTGAGCCTGCATGAATACTTAGCCTGTGTTTTCCAACTGCAATATTGTTTAAGTTCCTGCTCCAAAGTCTTGAACCAGTGAGGCTGAAAACGGAAAGATTTAGTTTTTCTACCATTTTATCAATATTTAAATCGATATACAATCTTTCTTTTACCGGATTCGGATAACATTTTGCAGAAAGTATTGCACCAGCTTGGTTTTGAATTCCATTTACCGGATCTTTTGTTACCTCAAGTGTAAACGGAACGTTCGTGATATCGCTATTGAATGTCTGCTGAATTTTTATGGCAGCCTCATAGTTCCCTTCATCCAATGATGAGGGGTCCAGGTAGACTGTGATTTCAACAGAGTCCTTTGGCGGAATTGAATCATCCGGCAGATTGAGTGTCATCCAGTTTACAGTATCCAGGCTCCCGGATACCAATCCAAAATTAACGCCTGTGAAAGTATTATTTTTCAGCGTAAAAGTAGTTGTATCCTTCTCTTCCACATCCAGTGAAATATCAAATGAACCTGGTTCAGCAGTTAATACCTCAGCTTCCTGTATGTTCAAGGTTACAGGAATTTCTTCCTGGTATCTGGTATTACCGCTAACCTGTAGGTTGAAACTATAATTTCCTGCTGTCAGCCCTGTTGCTTTCACATTAAAACTAATGGTATCGCTATCTGATATTTCCAGGGTTCCGTTTGAGTTTTGTATATTGAAAACCTCTGCATATCCGGAATCAGATAACGACAATGAGTAATTTACAGATTGAGACAATAAATTACTGATGTAAAATTCTCCTTCAGTTTGTGTGAATTGTTCAATGTTAAAATCCAGAGAATTTACAGACAGGTTAAAGTGATCAATTTCTGTTATCTCTATATTTACGGGAATTGTTGTTTGCCCTTTTGTATTGTCGTTAATGATGATGCTGGCTGAATAATTACCTGTCGAGAGTCCTGTGGCATTAATATTCACCTCAATTGAATCGGTGCCTGAAGCAATGGTGTCTGAACTATTTGTTAATTGAATCCAGGTGTTCATGCCAGGGTTTTCAATGGAGGCAGAATAGTCAAGCACACCTGTACCTGAATTTGATATTTCTAAGATGGTATGAAACGTTGAATCTTTATAAATCGTTTCATTGAAGGAGGTTGGATTGGTTGATAACTCAGGATAGTAATCAGCATGAACAATTACCGGAATGGTTGTGTCCACTTTCGTTCCGTTATGACTAAGCAAAAGGTTGCATGAATAAACCGAATCCTCCTGTCCTGTGGTTAATTCCACATCAACATTTGTAGTTTGCATAGACTGAACCGTTCCACTGTTTGTCGAAAGGCTGATCCAGGGGTTTGAAGCAGCATCTTCAACATCCAGGGTATAATCTACAGACCCATTTCCTGAGTTTGTTAATTGTAAAGTTTCAGTCCGGGCAGAACCGACCTCCATAAAAGTTTCAAGTGTGTCAGGGCTGAAATTTAATCCCGGGGGCACCAGTTTCGGGAAGGTGATATAGTCAATCCATCCACAGTCACTTCCATCTGATTGAGAATAGTCCTTGACATATTTCCACATAAGTGTATGACTTCCTGTTGTAAGTGGGTAAGATTCCTCTGACCAGTTTACGGATCCGCTCCAGCTGTCTTGTTTGGTACCGTCAATATAAAATTCAAGAAAATCGTAGCTTGATTCAGAACTGACCTTTTTGTAAAAACTGAGCTCACCAGCTTCCTGCACCATTATTTCTATCGTAAGAGATGATTCCTGGTCATCTGTTATGTCTCCTGATTTGGCCGAATAGACACCTTCCTGTTGTTCTGAGGAGGTTATTGTCCAGTCTGCGCTGCCACTCATGTTCCATGCAAAGGAGGAGAAATCACCTGATTCAAAATCCTCTATATCCGCATCGTATAATACAAAGTTAAACGTAGTATTTGATGCATCTATAAAGATATCAACTGTTTTTGTGGCATAACCACTTTTTCTTATTTGCAACGTTTGGTTCCCTTCCATCGCACTGTTTAAAGTATATTCTCCGCTGGAGTTGGTATAAACCGGGGATAAAGGAGTATTTATTACAGATACTTCAGCATTTTCGATTGGGTTTCCTGTTTCTTCATCCGTAATTATTCCGGAAATATTATAAGTGTTTTTGGCAGTTAATGATACATCAATGCGGATTGAATCATCCTGGTTAACAGTTACATTTTCAACAGTGTCGGAGAAGTAGCCATATGAAGAGAATATAACATTGTAAGTCCCTGCTTCAATCATCCTGTGGTAATCTCCTACATCAGGATCCGTGAAAACCATTGAGCTGTCAAGATCTGAATCATGCCCTTCAATGGTGATCATGGCATCAAGCGGATTACCTGATTCATCCGTTACGATTCCCCTGATGCCGTATAGGCTTTGTTCCATATAATCGAAAAGAGAATGGGCATTGTAGTTCCAGTATTCCCTTAATTCATCTGACGAGAGAAGCTTTACACTGGAAACTTCCATAGTAACCTCACGGCAATGGTGAAAATAGGTCATATAATCCTGCCGCCCGCCTGTAATTGTATACCAGTCGTAACCATTTGTAACACCATTGGCACTGATACCTGTGAAATAACCAGAAGGACTGTTGGCCATAGCAGGGTCTGCATAAACATGGCTTATATACTGCAGCCAGGTTTCATCCGCATGACTTCTGCTCCAGGTGTCCCAGGGATAATTAGCTACTTCTGCCCCTCCGTGGAAATTAGCAGAAAGGACAAATGTATGCTGGTCTGCAAAGTCCATCATTGCTTGTGTTTCCGGCTGCCAGCTATTTCCATCAGGATGTTCACCATCTTCAGGGTCTGGAAAGTTCCGGTTGATATCGATCCCGTTTGCATTAAACCTTGTTGCACCACTTACCGTTGAGTTTCCACTGCTATAAGTTCCGTCCGGATTGGCATTTGGATTTACATAAATGGCGATGTTATCAACAAATTCGGTTATTTCAGGATCGCTTCCATAATTTGTCAGCAAAGAATCCATAAAACGCAGCATAAAAACGAAACCTGTCGTTTCATCACCGTGCATGGTGCTGGTATAGAAGAATTCCGGTTCATCTTCTTCCTGGCTTACATTGTCGGAGATTTTGGCAACCAGCAGATCCCTGCCATCAACAGTTGTTCCAATGTTTTCCAGGGAACATATATTTGGGTAATTATTGGCAAAATCATTCATCATCTGTACATACACATCGTATGTTGGGTATTTATCCCAGTTCGACATTTCGCTAACAGTTGTTGCCATCTCGATTACTTTTGATTTGTCCTTTGAGGGGTGCGTCAACATTGTTATTTGGTAATCTGTTTCGGCCTTAAATTTTTTTAATTGTTCATTGTTTGCATAGGCGAAAACAGTACCATTTTTATAATTGTCAATGGAAATAATTCTTGTTAATTTTTCCAGCTTTTCTTTATTCTTAATGCTGAACTTAAAATAATGCTCATTCTGTTGTCCAAAAGAAAAAGAAATAGTAAGAAAAAGTAAGACAAACGTTAATCTTACGGTTTTCATAGCAATAGGGTGTGATTTATTATGTTAAAAATTATTTAATAATCGTCATTTCGTTAATTAACCGGTCTGCTCCTGCAAATTTATCAATGATAAACAAAGCATACCTGATATCCAAAGTTATATTTCTGCATTGAGAAGGATCATACATATAATCACTCATCGTACCTTCCCAGTTGCGGTCAAAATTTATACCAATAAGTTCACCATTGGCATTAATTACAGGGCTACCGGAATTTCCACCAGATGTGTGATTGGTAGCAATAAAGCATACTGGTAATTCCCCACTTTCCATAGCATATCGCCCAAAATTTTTATTTCTGTATAATTTTTTCAATTTATCGGGGATCACATAGTCTTTTTTTCCGGTTGCATTTTTCTGGATAACCCCGTCGAGCGTTGTATAATACCTGTAGTCTACCGCATCATTAGGTGAGTATCCTTTTACTTCACCATAAGCAATACGCATTGTGAAATTTGCATCGGGCCAGAATTTTTCATCTTTTTTCATTTTTTTCAGCCCCTGGACATAAATTCTGTAAAGACTGTCAAGCTTCATGTTAAATTGATCATAACCTTCCACAATGTCATTCTGATAAACTTTTACAAAGCTACTGACTAATTCAAAGGCCGGATCGTTTATAATTTTCAGAGAGTCTGATGCTTCAAATTCTCTTATGAAATTATAAACCTTGTTGGAATCTGTAAAGATGCTGTTCTCAAAAAGGTTGTTTATATAACCTGAAAAATCTTTTTCGTATTTATTGTTGATGATGTTATAAATTTCAGGATGAAATGTTTCATCAACTTTTTTATAGTATGCTTTTAGCATCTGAGTGCTTATTTCTTTGTCTATTGCAGGAATATAATCCTTGAAAAAGTCTTTAGTCCTGTCTTTTAAATTTTCTTTAACTCCGTTATTTGGGGTTTCCAGTAAGGCTTTAAAATTATAGGCGAACCTCATGATTTCAATGGCTGAATATCCTGCTTCTCTGAAATAATCCATAGCCATAACATAAGGAGTATAATTCTCATAAGTTTGGGAAAATTCCTCGATAATAGATCCGTAAGACTCTTTTCTTTCAGGCTTTTCAGAAATCCATTTGGTAAAGTTACTTTCTAATTTTTGTTTTTTCTGAATAGCATTTAATCTTTTCAGGCCTCTTATCTCACCTTTCCATCTTTTCCATGAATTGCTTACCCTGGAATGCTTAGTTGCATATTTGATTTTTATGGATTCGCTTTTTTCCATATATTTTTCCATCACTTCGAGTCTTTTATCCCTGAGCTTTATTCGTTGCGGGTTTCTTTTATTAACCACCAGGTTGATAGCATGTGAAGTCAGGTATTGTTGTGTGCTGCCGGGATATCCCATAACCATTGTAAAATCACCTTTGTCTATTCCTTTTAAAGATATTTTAAGATGTTTATCAGGATTGTAAGGAACATTTTCTTTATCGTATTCAGCAGGTTCATTGTTTTTGTCGGCATAAATCCTGAAAAGCGAGAAGTCCCCAGTATGCCTTGGCCACATCCAGTTGTCCAGGTCTCCGCCGAATTTTCCTATAGAGGAGGGGGGTGCTCCAACTAAGCGAATATCTTTGTATTCTTTATAAATAAACATATAAAATTCATTGCCATAATAAAAGCTTTTTATCACGGCTTTATGATCTGTTCCATCAGTGGCTTCGTTTTCAATTTTCTTAAAAACATCTCTCAGTTTGTATCTTCTTTCCCTTTCAGAAAGATTTGCTTTCAATTCTTCATTTACCTTTTCTGTTACATCTTCTATTCTCTCCAGGAAAGTTACCTTTAACCCTTGGTTTGGTAATTCTTCGTTCATTGAGCCTGCCCAAAATCCATTTTTCAGATAATTGTTTTCCACGCTACTGTGTGATTGTATTGCGCCATAACCACAATGATGATTTGTAATAATCAGACCTTTATCTGAGATAATTTCTCCGGTACATCCGCCTCCAAATATTACCACGGCGTCTTTTAAACTGGAATGATTAATGCTGTAAATATCTTCGGCTGATAGGCGGAATCCTTCTTTGTGCATATCCTCAATATTGAACTTGCTTAAAAGGCTGGGAATCCACATTCCTTCACCGGCAAAAGATTTTGAAAAAAATAATGCAAAGATGATTAAACTGAGAAAACCAAATTTTTTCATAAGAGAGTTGTTTATAAATTATCTATTAATTTTTGTATTTCAACATAAAGTTTTTGTACTGGCAGGCCCATGACATTGAAAAAAGAGCCTTCAATTTTTTCAACCCCTATATAGCCAAGCCATTCCTGAATTCCATAAGCTCCGGCTTTGTCGAAAGGTTCGTATTTGTCAATGTAATACCAAATTTCCTTATCCGTTAATTCTTTGAAATAGACATCGGTTTGGGAGGAAAAGGCTGTTTTTTGATTTAAAGTACGTAAACAAACACCTGTATATACCTGGTGAACCTTCCCGGAAAGCTTTCTTAAAATTTCATAAGCCTCAGTACTGTTCCTGGGTTTGTGGATAACTTCATTGTCCAGCCATACTATTGTATCGGCTGTAATGACAAGTGTTCTTGCATCCATTTCATCATCGAAGGCAGCAGCTTTCTGATTAGCCAGATAGAGGGGGATTTCTTTTTTCACCAGATTATCCGGATAGTTTTCTTCTGCCATTTGCTTGAGTTTCACGTCATACTTTACTCCTAATTCTTTTAATAAATATTGTCTTCTTGGCGACTGGGAGCCCAGAATTACATGAAACTGACCTAATTTTTCGAGGAAACTCATATGACTTGATTTTGAACAATATATCTTACTACAAGAGAATATAAAATACCCAAAAGCATGATGATTTTAAGGATATTCCCGATATTCCTGAATTGTTTCTTTGTTTTTGCATATATTAATCTTGCTATCAAAAATAAAAAAGGTAAGTACAAAAACAAAGAGAAATATATGATTGTTATTGAGTCTTCTAAATACTTGATATATATATAATTCAATGCCGCTAAGACGATTACGGCAAGCGAGATGGTGATGGTCTTAGAAGTTTTTACCCCTAAAACAACAGGCAGCGAATTTCTTCCATAAGCACTATCACCTTCAAAATCTTCAATATCTTTGATAATCTCTCTCATTAAATTTGTTATAAAAGCAAAAAATGAAAAAGCCAGAACCCAATAAAAAATATACATAAAATTTGCATTGTTTTTTATCAGAATTTCTCTGTAAGCCTCATTTAACAAGGGTATTTCAAAAAGAACCACCATAAGGGGCACGAGTGCAGTTAAAAAAGCGACAAGGATATTTCCTACAAGGAATTGTCTTTTATAAGTTGTGGAATAGAACCAGAGTAAACCTGTAACAATGAGAAAAACAAATCCAAGAAATACCATATTTATTTTATAAGCTAGGTAAAAACCAATAAGCACTGCAATTACGTTTAATACAGAGTGAAAAATAATTGCTGATCTTCGTGAAATTACGGTTCCTACCAGCACTGTTTTAGGACGGTTTAAAAAATCTGTATGGGTATCAAAGTAATCGTTTATTACATATCCTGCTGCTGTAATTAAAACAGTAGCAACAACTAAAAGGGCAAAATGGAATGAGCTTAGTTGAAGTTCAAATCCGTTTACCTCAAGCATGGGTTCTATTATGCACCATCTCATCAGATATTGTGTAATAATCACAATCAAAAGGTTGGGATAGCGCACCAGTTTTAAATAATTTAACATAGTTACCATTTAAACGCTTTATTATTGATCCATTTGCCCTGTAGCCTGAGCACTTGTTCTATCACATCTCTGACACACCCTTCTCCTCCTTTGAAACTGGAAATATAACTGGAAATGGATTTTATTTCTTCTGCCGCATCTGAAGGACATGTGGGAATTCCACATTTTTTCATTACCTGGTAATCGGGCAGATCATCACCCATATAAAGAATAGAAGAAGGGTCGAGATCATATTTAAAATAAAAATCTTCAATGTCGGATATTTTGTCAGATGATTTAAGGTAAATATCAGTAACGCCGAGTTTTTGAAACCGGGTTTTTACAGTTTTTGAATCACCTCCTGTAATGACTGCTATCGGATAACCATTTTTTATAGCGTATTGTACAGCATATCCGTCTTTTATATTTACTGCCCTGACAAACTCTTCTTCTTTAAACAGATACACTTTTCCGTCTGTAAATACTCCATCCACATCAAATGCGAATGCCTTAACTTTTTGCAGGTCTTCTTTGAAATTTGTCATTATTTATGAGTTGTCCGGATGATTGTAATATTCGTCTATCATGTTGCTTACAAATCTATATAATTTTCCTAACTTTTCGTTTTCTGAAAGAAATTTTAAATGCTTTTCAATGGTTTTTTTATCACCTCTTCTGGCTGGCCCTGTTTGAACGGTTCCCGGAGGACTTTCCTTTACTTTGTCGACCGTTTCTCCAATCAAAGGTTTAAGGATTTCAAAAGACAAATTGTGCTTATCCAGAAAATCATCTGCCATTGTGAAAAGGAAATTTGGGAAGTTACAAACAATTACAGCAGCAATATGCAGGGTCAATCGTTTGTCAGAATCTACAAACTCAATGCTGTTTGAAAGATCTTTGGCAATTCCTTTCAATGATGAAAGAGAAGATTCAGAGTCAGCTTCAAGACAAAGGGGTATGTTTTTAAAATCTAAAGAACGCTGTTTTGAAAAGGTTTGCAAGGGATAGAGAATTCCATGAGATGGAAATTTCCGGAGGATATTCATGGGCTTGCTTCCGGCTGTATGAACAACAATACCGTTGACAACAGGCATCTGTTCAATGAAGCCCTCCAGGGCATCGTCTTTGATTGAAATAATGTAAAGGTCTGCCTTTTTAACAAGGTCTTCAATATCTTGAATATATTCACAATGAAGTTCTTGTGCCAGTTTTTCCCCATTTTCAATGCTTCTGTTGTAAACCTGTACCAAGGTATGAGGTGAATTGTGAATTGCTCTCCCAATATGAGTAGCCACATTGCCTGAACCGAGAAGCACTACCTTCATAGTTTTAGGATTTTGGTGTTTGACAAACTTAAAAAAAATATCTTAATGTTTTTTTAAGCCAAAAATATCTTGTCACAATCTATTATTAAAATGAAAAAACCTTCTTCCTTTGTTGTCTGGAAGAAGGTCTAAGGAATATTTTAAATGAATACCTGTTTTGATTTTATCCTGCTTAACAAAATTTTATAATACAATCAACACGGGTTCCCACTATTTATAT